>Ga0123352_10003606_pt1 | contig 22472 bp, 38 predicted proteins | sample TergutLab28metaG_FD_89700 | JGI IMG/M metagenome (GOLD analysis project Ga0123352, IMG submission 89700) | Labiotermes labralis P1 segment gut microbial communities from Petit-Saut dam, French Guiana - Lab288 P1 | ecosystem: Host-associated > Arthropoda: Insects > Digestive system > Gut ...
ATAAATTCTTACAATGAAACCAACTAGATGCACTAATTTCTCAAATTTATTTTGGAATAAAACTCTACATGTTTCGGACAGTTCCTCAGTCCATCATCATCAGTTTTTCACTGTACACACAGCAATACATATACCATTGCTGTGTGTACAGTGGAATACTCCTGATGATGGACAGAGGAACTTTCCGAAACATGTACAGTTTTATTCCAAAAATAAATTAGAGAAATTAATGCTTCTAGTTGGTTTTATTATAAGAACACAAAAGTAGTGTAAGATAATATGTAAGCAGTGATGGCACGGTGTCTGATGCAGTGCTGGTCACAGTCTGCACACTACTTGTAGTATGATCCCACGTAAAGAAAACCAGCTGTGGTCAAAAAGTGCAAATCACAATGCAACCTGCAGCGAAACACAGGGGAACACGACAGGTTAGCTGAATTGCAGACAAAGCAATTAGATGATGTAGGCGACTGTAACATTTGTGCGATTACTTTTAGACTGATGAAAGCTTCTCCACGCTGTCCACCACTTTCATTCACACGTGTAGCAAGGCAGCTAGACGCTGAAAGCGACGCACAGAGGCGCTGACACACAAACGCTCGCGCGCGCGTGTGTCCGCCCACAGAACAACTGCAGTGAACAGTCGAGCGCGGTATTTAATAAAGTTGGCAAAATAGAGCCAGACGGAGCTAAAAGGTTAATTTCCATTGGCAGAGAGAGTTGACTGCATTGTGACCTTAGTATCTTGTGTTGTGTTCGAGTTCCGGCCCTGTTGCCAAATATAATGACGGGTGTTTTCCGTCTTATCCATTTATATATTGGTACAGATATTCAGACACGGCTGAACAAAAGCATCGATTTTCAACATTTTATGCACACGGGTTTTATTTTAACTTAAGGTTTTATAGGATGTGATACCAAATGTGCACTGCAACAACCCATAAAAAATGTGCACTGCAAAAGCCCATACACACTATGCACTACAACAGCCCATAAAATGTGTGCACTACAACAGCCCATATACAAATTGTGCACTACAACAACCTATAAAAACTGTGCATTAAAATAGACCATATAATTAATATGCACTGCAACAGCCCATATACAAACTGCACTACAACAGTCCATAAAAAGTGTGCAATAAAATAGCCCATACAAACTGTGTACTACAACACCCCATACAAACTGTGCACTGCAAAAGCACACATACAAAGTATGCACTACAACAGCCCACACAAAATCTGCAATACAACAGCCCATAAAAACTGTGCACTAAAACAGCCCATACAAGCCGTGCAATAAAACAGCCCATAAAAACTGTGCCTTAAAACAGCCCATACAAATTGTTCACTAAAACAGCCAATACAAATTGTGCACTAAAACATCCAAAACAGACTCTGAACAAAAAAAGCCAATACAAACTGTGCACTAAAACAGCCCATACAAACTCTGCACTGCAACAGCCCATTCAAAATGTGCACTATAAAAGCCCATAAAAAGTGTGCACTACAACAGCCCATACACAAAATAAGACTGCAACAGCCCATATACAAACTGTGCACTAAAGAGCCCATATACAAATTGTGCACTACAACAGCCCATACAAAATGGGCATTACAAGAGCCCATACAACTGTGCACTACAACAGGCCATACTAACTGTGTACTGGAACAGCTCATAAAAAATTTGCACTGCAACAGCCCATACAAACAGAGCAAATCAACAGCTCATAAATACTGTGAAATACAACAGCCCATAAAAACTCTGATATACAACAGCGCATACAAACTGTGCACTACGGTAACCCATACAAATTATGCACTGCAAGAGGCCAAATAACTGTGCAATACAAAAGCCCATACAAATTGTGCAATATAACAGAGCGTATACAAATTGTGCTCTACAAAAGCCCATACAAACTGTGCATTACAACAGTACATACAAACTTTGAACTACAACAGCCCATACAAAGTGTGAAACACAACAGCACATAAAAACTGTTCCCTACAACAGACCATATACAAGTTGTGCAATCCAACAGCCCATAGAGAGACGGTAGTCTACAACAGCACATATACTAACTGTACACTACAACAGCCCATATAAAAACTGTGCACTAAAATAGCCCATATAAATCTGTGTACTACAACAGCCCATAAACAAATTGTGCACTAAAAGAGCCCACAAAAACCGTGCACTACAACAGCCCATATACAAACTTTGCACTACAAAAGCCCATATAAAAAATTGCACCACAACAGCCCTACTACAAACTTGCACTACAGCAGTCAATATAAAACTGGTCACTGAAACAGCCCATATAAAAATTGTGCACTGCAAAAGCCCATACAAATTGTGAACTACAACAGCCCATAAAACCTGTGCACAACAAAAGCACATACAAAATGTGCACTACATCAGCCCTTAAAAAGTGTTCATTAAAAAGGCCGATAAAATATGTGCACTACGAAAGCCCATAAAAACTGTGAATTGCAGAAACCCATACAAAATGTGAACTGCAACATCCATTACAACGATGCACTACAAGAGCCTATTCAAACTGTGCATTACAGCAGCCCATACAAACTGTGCAATACAACAGCACACACAAATTTTGCACTGCAACAGAACATATAAACTGTGCACTACAACAGCCCATACAAAGTGTGCACCGCAACAGCCCATACAAATTGTATTCTACAAGAGCCCATACAAACTGTGCACCACAACACCCCAAACAAACTCTTCTCAACTACAGCCCATACAAACTGTGAAATACAACAGTCCATACAAAATATGCACGACAACAGCCCATACAAACTGCGCACTAATAAAGCCCATAAAAAATGTGCCCAACAAAAGACCATATACAAATTGTGCACTGCAACAAACCATATACAAACTGTTCACTACAACAGCACATATAAAAATTGCAATACAAAAGACCATACAAACTGTGCACAAAAAGAGCCCACACAATCTGCGCACTAAAGCAGCAAATACAAACTGTTCATTTAAACAGCCAATACAAACAGTGCAGTAGAACAGCCAGTACAAATTGTGCATTAAAATAGCCAATACAAACTGTACACTAGAAAAGCCCATACAAAATTTGCTCTACAAAAGCCCATACAAAATGTACACTAGAGCAAAACGTATACCTACTGTACATTGCAACAGCCCATATACAAGCGTAGACTGCAACAGCCCATAAAACTGTGCACTGCAACAGCCTTTAAAAACTATGCATTACAACAGCCTATAGAAAGTGCGCATTCCAAAATCCATGCAAACTATGCACTCTATGAGCCCATACAAACTGAGCACTACAACAGCCCATACAAACTACGTACTGCAACGGCCCACACAAACTGTGCACTGCAACAGCCCATAAAATCTGAGCAAAACAAAATCCCATTAAACTGTGAACTACAACAGCCCATAAAACTGTGCAGTACAACAGCCCATACAAACTATGCACTGCAAGAGCCCAAAGAAAATGTGCAATACAACAATCCATAAACATTTGCACTATAAGAGACCTTATACAAATTGTGCACTACAAAAGCCCATACAAACTGTGCATTGCAAAAGCATATACAAAAATTGCACAACAACAGCCCATGCAAAGTATGCACTACAAAAGGCCGTCTACAAATTGTTCACTAGAACAGACCGTCTACAAATTGTGCGTTGCAACAGCCCATATACAGACTGTGCACTACAGACGTACACACACTAAATGTGCACTACAACAGTCCAAATACAAACTGTGCAATAATACAGGCCATATAGAAAATGTGCACTAAAACAACCCATATATATACAGTGAACTACAAAAATCCATTAAAAAATGCGCACTAAAACAGCCCATAAAAACTGTGCACTACAACAGCCCACATACAAAATGTGCATTGAACCAGCCCATAAAAAACTTGCACTACAGAAGTACATATAAAATTTGTGCACTTCAAGAGCCCATAATAATTGTGCCCTACAACGGCCCAAAAAACCTGTGCACTACAATAGCCCATACGAATTGTGCATTACAACAGCCCATACAAAATGTTCCCTACAACATCCCATAAAATCTGTGCAGTACAACAGCCCATAAAAAATGTGCAATAAAACAGCCCATATTCCAAATGTACATTAAACCAGCCCATATAAAAATTTACACTATAACAGCCCACATACAAACTGGCACTTCAGAAGTCCATATAAAAACTAAGCAGTTCAAGAGCCCATACAAATTGTGCACTACAACAGCCAAGTACAAACTGTTCCCTACAACAGCCCATAATATCTGTGCACGACAATGACCCATAAAAACTGTGAACTGCAAAAGCCCATAGAAACTGTGAACTGCAATAGCTCATACAAACAGAGGACTAGAACAGCCCATTCAAACTGTGCACTACAACAGCCTATACTAACTGTGCACTACTAGAGCCCATAAAAACTGTGCACTTCAACAGCCAATACAAACTGTGCACTACAACAGCCCACACAAAATGTGCACAACAACAGCCCACGCAAACTGTGCACTACAACAGCCCATACAAAATATGCATTACAACAGCCCATACAAACTGTGCACTATAACAGCCTATAAAAATGTGCACTACAACAAACCATATAAAAATTGTGCTCAGCAACTGCCCATATACAAACTATGCACTACAACAGCTCATATAAAAAACGTTGCACGACAACAGTGCATTACAACAGCCCATACAAAGTATTCAATAGTACAGCCAATATAAAATGTGCACTACAACAGCACATATGCAAATTGTGCCCCAGAACATCCCATACAAACTGTGCAATACAACAGACCGTACAAAATATGCACCAAAACAGTTCACTAAAACAGCCAATACAAACTGTACACTAGAAAAACCCATACAAAATATGCACTACAAAAGCCCATACAAATGTGCACAACAATCACACATATACATAATGTGCACTGCAACAGCCAATATAAAACATGTAGACTGCAACAGAGCGCATACAAACAGCGCATTATAAAAGGCCATGCGAAATGTGCACTACAACAACCCATACAAAATCTGCACTAGAACAGCCTATGCAATCTATGCACTGCAACAGCCCATATAAAAAATATGCAACTCAACAACCCACATACAAATTGTGCACCACAACAGCCCATACAACCTGTGCACTACAACAACCCTTATAAAAACTCTGCATTACAGCAGCCCACATACTAACTGTGCACTACAACAGCCCATAAAATCTGTGCACTACAACGGCCATATAAAAAATGTGCACTACAACAGCCCTTTCAAACTGTGCACAAGAACAGCCCATACGACCTGGACTACAACAGCCCATACAAACTGTGCACTACAACAGCTCCTAAAAACTCTGGACTACAACAGCCCATAGAAAATGTGTACTACATTAACAGCCCATACACACTGTACATTTGAAAAGCATATACAAACTGTGCACTACAACAACCCATACAAACTGTGCACTGCAACACACCATACAAAATGTGCACTGCAACAGCCCATACAAACTGTGAACCAAAAGAGCACATAGAAATTGTGCACTAAAAGAAACCAATAAAAACTGTGCAATAAAACAGCCCATATACAAACTCTGTACTGCTACAGACCATGTACAAATTATGCAATACAACATCCCATATAAACACTTGCACTACAACAGATCATATACTAAATATGCAATACAACAGCCCATCTACAAATTGTCACTGTAAGAACCAATACAAACTGTGCACTACAACAACCAATACAAAATGTGCACTACAACAGCCCATGCTAACTATGCAATTCAACATCCCATACAAACGGTGCAAAATCACTGCCCAAAAAATGTGTGCTCTACAACAACACATACAAACTGTGCACTACAACAACCCATACAAAATGTGCACAACAACAACGAACAAAACTGTGCACTGCAAAAGCACATATAAAATCTGTGCAGTAAAAAACCCCATATTATCTGTGCACTAAAGCAAGCAATATAAATTTTGCGTTAAAACAGACAAACAGACTTTGCACTAAAACAGCCAATACAAAGTGTGCAATAAAACAGCCAATACTAACATTGCACTACAAAATCCCATACAAACTGCGCACTAAAACAGCCCATAAACATTGTGCACAAATCAGCCCACACAAAATATGCTCTACAAGAGACCATATTAAAAATATGCACTGCAACATCCTATATACAAACTGTGAAACGCAAAACCCATATAAAAATTGCGAACTAAAACAGCCCATAAAAACTATGCCCTACAACAGCCCATACACAAACTGTGCACTAAAACAATCCATATAAAAATTGCACTACAACAGCCCATTTACAACCTTGAACTACAAAAGTCCTTATAGATACTGTGCACCGCAACAGCCCATATGCAAGCTGTGCACTGCAAGAGCCCATAAAATTTGTGCACGAGAAAAGCCCAATCAACCTGTGCGGTACACCAGCCCATACAAAATGTGCACTACTACAGCCGATAAAAAATGTGCCCTACAACAGCCCATAAAAACTGTGAAGTGAAAAGGCCATAAATACTGTGAACTGCAACATCCCATACAAATAGTGCAATACAACACCCCATCGAAATCGTGCACTAAAACAGCTCATAAAAAACTGTGCACTACAACAGCCCATACAAATCCTGCAATAGTACACACCATATAAATTGTGTACTACAACAGCCCATACAAGCAATGCAACAAAATATCCCATATAAACTGTACACTACATCAGTCCATACAAAATACCACAGCCCGTACCAACTGTGCACTACGACAGCCCATACAAATTGTTCGCGATAACAGCCGATACAAACTATGCATTACAAAAGCTACTACAATCTACGCACTAAAACAGCCCACACAAACTCTGCGCTACAACAGCCAATACAAACTGTGCAGTACAACAGCCCGTACCAACTGTGCAATAAAACAGCCCATATACAGACTCTGCACTGCAAGATCCCATATACAAACTGTGCACTACAACAGCTCATACAAACAGTGCATTTCAAGAGCCCATGAAACTGTGCACTATAACAGACCATACAAACTGCACTGGAAAAGCCCAATTTGCACTAAAACAGAGCATACAATCTGTTCACTAAAAGAGGCCACACAAAATGTGCACTGCAAGAGCCCATACAAACCCTTCACTACAACAGCCCATATAATCTGTGCACTAAAACAGACCATAAAACTGTGGACTAAAACAGCGCATACAAACTTTGCACTAGAACAGCCAATACAAACTGCGCACTACAGCAGACCATATAGAAATTTTGCATTGCAACAGCCCATACACGTTCTGTGCTCTAAAACAGCCCATATACAAACTTGGCACTACAAGAGCATAGACAATCTGTGCACTACAACATCCCATACAAACTGAGCATTAAAACAGACCATGCAAACCGCGCAATACACCAGCCCATACAAACTGTGCATTACAACAACCAATACAATCTATGCACTGCAACATCCCATGTACAAAATTTTGCACCTCAAAAGCCCAAATAAAATCTGTGCACGACAGCGGCCCAAAAAACTGTGCAATACAACGGCCCATATACAAATTGTGCATTGCAAAACCCATACACAAACTGTGCATTACAGCAGCACCCACATTTTGTACAAAACAACAGACAATAAAAACCCTGAATTAAAACTGCCCATATACAAACTGTGCACTACAACAGCCCATACAAATTGTACACTACAACGGCCCATACAAATTGTGCACTACAACAGCCATACACACTGTGTGTCAAATATAGCCCATACGAACAGGGGCTACAACAGCCCATACAAACTGTGTACTACAACAGCCCACACAAACTGTGCATTTCAAAAGCATATGCATAATGTGCACTATAACAACCCATACAAACTGTGCACTTCAACAGACCAAACAAATTGTGCACTGCAACAGCCCACACAAACTGTGAACAAAAAGGCCCACACAAAGTGTACTCTCAAACAGCAAATGCAAACTGTGCACTAAAACAACCCATATAATACCTGTGCACTACAACAGCCCTTATACAAAATGCGCACTACAACAGACCACATACACACTTGCACCACAACAGCCCGTACACAAAATGTGCACTACAACTTCCCATATACACAAAGTGTACTGCAAGACCCCTTTAAATCTGCGCATTACTACAGACAAAAACAAATTGTGCACTACAACAGCGCATACAAAGTGTCCACTAGAACAGCCCATACCAACCGCGCATCTGCTAGATCCCATAAAAACTCTGCACTAAAACAGCCCACACATACTGTACACTAAAATATTCCATATACAAATTGTGCATTAAAACAACGCATACAATTTTTACACTACAACAGGCAGTACAAATTTTCCACAACGGCCAATACAACGTGTGCACTACAACAGCCCATTAACAAATTGTACTCTCCAACATCCCATATAAAAACTGCACTAAACAGCCCATACAAACTGTGCACTACAATAGCTCATACAAGCTCTTCAATACAATTTCCCGTACAAGCGGTGCACTGCAACAGCCCATACAAACTGTGCAGTACAGTAGCCCATACAAACTGTGCACTACAACAACGCATACAATGTGTGCACTAGAACAGCCCATACAAATTGTGCATAACAAATGCCCAAATAAAAACTTTGCGCTGCAACAGCCCTTATACAAATTTGCATTGCAACAACCCATATGCAAACTGCGCACTACAACAGCAGTTATATGAAATGTGCGCTACTACGCCCCATATAAAAACTGTGCAGCAGCCCATAAAAATGTCCAATAAAACAGCCCATAAATATTTTCCTTCAAATGTGCATAAAAACTGAACACTAAAATAGCCCATACACAATGTGTACTACAAAAGCCCATGCAAACTGTGCACTACAACAGTCCATACAAAGTATGAACATAAAGCAGCTCAAGCAAACAGCACTACAACAGCCCATACAAACTGTGCGTTGCAACTGCCAATTTTAAAACTGTGCATTGCAACAGCCCATAAAAAATTAGTGCATTACAGCAGCCCATATAAAAACTGTGCATTACAACAGCCCATACAAACTGTGCACTACAACAGATCATATAGGAATTTGGCACTAAAATCAGCGCACACAAACTGTGCATTACAACGGCCCATATAAACTTTACACTAAAACAGCCCATACAAAGAATGCACTACAACATTCCATAGAAAATGTGCACTATAACAGACCATATACAAATTGTGCACTACAAAAGCCGATACAAAATGTGCACTAAAACATCCAATACAAACTGTGCACTGTAACTTCCCACATACAATCTGTGCACTACAAAATCCCATGTAAAAACTGTGCACTAAACTTCACATGTAAAAACTCTACACTACAACAGCCCATGTACAAATTGTGCACAACAACAGCCCATATAAAAAACAAGCACTACAACAACCCATAAAACCTGTGCACCACAAGAGACCGTACACAAAATGTTCACTGCAACAGCCCATATACACACCGTGCACTACACCAGCCCATTTAAAAACTGTGCACTTCAACATCTCATAGAATCTGTGAAATGCAACAATATATATACAAATTGTGCATTACATCATCCCATACAAACTGTGCACCGAAACAGCTTATATAAACTGTGCACTAAAACAGACAATACAAAATGTGCACTAGAATAACCAATCCTTAATATGCACTAAATCGGCCACGACTAATTGTGCACTAAAACAGCCCATTCAAACTGTGCACTACAAGAGCCCATACAAAATGATAAATACAACAACCCATATATATATACTGTGCAATGCAACAGCCCAAACTCAAACTCTGCACTGCAATAGCCCATATAAACTGTGCAATGCAACAGCCCATACAAATTGTGCATTCAGCAGCCCATAAAAACTGAGAATAACATCAGCCCATGCAAAATGTTCATTACACATGCCCTTACAAACTGCGCACTACAACAGTCCATACATTCCATGCACTGAAACAGCGCATATACAAACTGTGCACCTCAACAGACCAAATAAAATCTGTGCAGTACAACGGCCCAAGAAACTGTGAACTACAACGACCCATATACAAACTGTGCACCGCAAAACCCATATTCAAACTGTGTACTACTGCAGCGCACATACAATTTGTACACTACAACGGCCAATACGAACTGTGCACTACAACAGCCCATGTACAAACTGTCCACTACAACAGCCCATACAAATTGTGCACTACAACAGCCATACACCCTGTGTGTCAACATCAGCCCCTACGAAATGGGACTACAACAGCCCATACAAACTCTGCACTACAAAAGCCCATACAAACTGTGCACTTCGAAAAGCTCACACAAAACATGCATTTCAAAAGCATATACAAACTGTGACCTACAACAGCCCATACAAAGTGTACACTGCAAAAGACAAAACAAATTCTGCACTGAATCAGCCCATACAAACTGTGCACCAAAACAGCCCGGACAAGTAGTGCACTAAAACAGAAAATGCAAACTGTGCACTAAAACAGCCCATATACTAATTGTTCACTACAACAGCCCATATAAAAACTGTGCACTACATCAGCCCACATTGGAACCTGCACCACAACAGCCCAAACACAAATTGTGCAATGTAAGAGCCCATATACACACTGTGAAATTCAAGAAATCTTTGCACTACTTCAGCCAAAAACAAACTGTGCATTACAACAGCGCATACAAACTCTGCACACAACAGCTCTTACAAACCATGCTCTGCTGAGCTCATAAAATCTGTGCACTACAACACACCACACAAAATGTGCACTACAACACACCATATACAAACTGTGCATTACAACATACCATAAAACCTGTGCAATACAACAGCCCATAAAAAATGTGAAATTAAACAGCCCATACGCACTGTGTACTACAACAGCCCATGCAAAATATGCGCTACAAAAGCCCACACAAATTGTGCATTTCAAAAGCATATACAAAATGTTCACTACAACAGCCAATACTAATGTGCACTGCAACAGACAAAACAAACTGTGCACTGCAAAGCCCATACGAACTGTGCACCGAAAAGGCCCATACAAAGAGTGCACTAAAACAGACAATTCAAACTCTGCACTCAAACAGCCCATATACTAACTGTGCACAACAACAGCCCAGAAACAAACTGTGCAGTACAACATTACACATATTAACTTGCATTACAAGTGCCCATACGCAAAGTGTGCACTACAGCAGCACACATACAAACTGTGAACTGCAAGAACCCATAAATTCTTTGCAATACAACGGCCAAAAACAAACTGTGCACTACTAAAAGCGCATACATATTGTGCACTAGCACAACCCATACAAACCATGCACTGCTAAGGCCCATACAAGCTGTGCACTACAACAGCCCACGGAAACTGTGCACTACATCAGACCATATACAAATTGTACACTAAAACAGACCGTAAAAATTTACACTACAAATGCCCATACAAACATTCCACATTAGCCCATACAACATATGCATTACAACAGCCCATAAACAAATTGTGCACTGCAACAGCCCATATATAAAATGCACTACAACGGCCCAAACAAAATGTGCCACAAAACACCCCATAAAAATTGTGAACTACAAGAGCCCATGAAAATTGTGCACTGCTACAGCGCGTATACAAACAGTGCAAGAAAGCAGCCCCTATAAACAGTGCACTAAATCAGTCAATACAAACTGTACGCTAAAACAGCCTTTAAAAATTCAGCACTTCAACGGCCCATACAAACTGTGCAGTAAAACAGCCCATAGAAACTTTGCACTGCAAAATCCCATAAAAACTGTGCACTGCAACGGCGCATACATAATGTCACTACAACAGCCCATACACACTGTGCACTAAAAAAGCCCATACAAAATGTGCACTTAAAAACCCATATACAATTGTGCACTGCAAAAACCCATTTGTAAATTGTGCAATACAACAACCCATATACAAAACTGTGCACTACAACATCTCATAAAACATGTTCACTAAATGAGCCCATACACACTGTGCACTACAACAGCCCATACAAACTGTGCATTATCAATAACCCATATACAAAACTAACATTAATACAGAGCATATACAAACCTTGCACTACAACAGAACAAACGAACTTTGCTCTAAAACAGCCCATGTACAAACTGTGCAATACAACAGCCCATATAAAAATTGTGTACAACAACCCATATAAAAACTGGGCACTGCAACATTCCATATATATAATTGAATTGCAACAGCCAATGTACAAAATGTGCATTTGAACAGCCCATATACATACTGTGAAATGCAAGAGCCCAAACAAAATGTACACTACAAGATCCAATACAAATTGTGCGCTATAACAGGCAATAAAATTTGTAAACGAAAACAGCCCATACAAACTGTGCACTGCAACATCCCATACAAAATGTGCACTACAAAAGCCCCTTAAATATCTGCACTATAACAGACCATACAAACTGTGCACTAAAACAGACAATACGAACTGTGCAGTATATCAGCCCATACGAAATCTGCAGTGCAACAGCCCATACAAACTGTGTACAACAAAAGCCCGTACAAACTGTGCACTGCAACAACCCATACAAACCGTGTACAACAAAAGCCCATACAAAATGTGCACTGTAACAGCCCATACAAACTGTGTACTACCAAAGTCCATACAAAATGTGCACTGCAACAGCCCATACAAACTGTGTACAACCAAAGCCCATACAAAATGTGCACTACAACAGCCCATACAACTGTGCACTGCAACAGCCCATACAAACTGTGCACAACAAAAACCCATACAAAATGTGCACTGCAACAGGCCATACGATCTGTGAACTACAAAAACTCATACAACACGTTCACTACAGCAGCCCATAAAAATTCTGTATTACAACGGACAATACAAACTGTGCACTCAAACAGCCAATACAAATTGTGCACTAGAACGGCGCATGTACAATCTGTGCACTGCAGCAGACCATATACAAACTTTGTACTACAACAGACCATAGAAATTTTTCACTACAACAGTCCACAGAAGCTGTGCATTAGAACAGCCCATAAGAATCGCCCATTCCAACTGCACATATACAAACCCTGCTCTAAAACAGCCCATAAAAACCGTGCAGTAAAACAGCCAAAAAATCTGTGCACTAAAACAGCCAATACAAACTGTGCACTAAAACAGCCAATAAAATATGTGCCCTTAAACAGCCAACAAAAACTATGCGCTAAAACAGCCAATATGAACTGTGCATTGCAAGATTGCATATAAATTGTAAACTACAACAGCCCATAATGACTGTGCACTACTACAGCCCAGATAAAAAAGTGCACTGCAACAGCCCATATACAAACTGTGAACCGCATAAGCCTATTCAAATTGTGCACTACAAAAACCCATACAAAATATGCACTGCAAGAGCTCATACAATCTGTGCACAAAAACAGCCCATTTTCTGTGCACTAAACAGCGCATACAAATTGTTCACTGCAAAAACCATGTTCAACCTGTGCTCTGCAAAAGCCAATACACAAACTGTGCACTACAACATCCCGTACATTATGTGCCACACAACAGCCCATATAATAACTGTGCACTACAACAGCCCATGTGAAAATTGTGCAATACAAAAGCCCCTATACAAACTGTACACTACAAAAGACCATACACAAAATTTGCACTACATCAGCCCGTATACTAACTCTGCACTAAAAAGCCCACATACGACTGTGCACTACAGCAGCCCATATGCAAACTGTTCACTTCAACTGCCCATATACACACTATGCACTACAACATTCCATATACCAAATTGCACTACAACAGCCCATATACAATCTGTGCATTCAGGAGCCCATTCAATCTGTGCACTATAACAGCCCATACAAATTGTGCACTAAAATATTCCATACAAACTGTGCAATGCAACAGCCCATACAAAATGTGGAATGCAACAGCCCAAACAAATTGTGCACAGAAAAGCCCATACAATCTGTGCACTACAAGAGCCCATACAATCTCTGAACTACAACAGCCCATAGAAACTGTGCACTGAAACAGCCCGTACAACCTGTGTACTGCAACGGCCCATACAAATTGTGCACTGCAAAAGACCATACAAATGTGCACTGCAACAGCCCTTACAACCTGCAAAGCAACAGCCCATACAAACTCTGCACTACAAGAGCCCATATACACATTGTGCACTGGAACATTCCATACGAACTGTGCACTAAACAGCTCAAAGAACTGTGCACAATAACAGCCCATACAATCTTTGCCATAAAACAGCCAATACAAACTGTGGCCCAAAACGGAAAAAACTATATGTGCACTAAAATAGACAATAAATCTGCGCACTAAAACAACCCATAAAAACTGCGCGCTACAACTGCCTATAAACATCCTCTGCAATACAAGAACCACACAAACTGTGCACTGCAATAGCCCATACAAACTGTTTACTACAACGGCCCATAGAAACTGTACACTATAACAGACCATAGAAACTCTACACTGCAACAGCCCACTCAAACTGTGCACCACATCAGCCCATAAATCTATGCAATAAAACAGCCCATACAAACTATGTACTAAAGCAGCCCATACGAAGTGTGCACTACAACAGCCCATACAAACTCTTCACAATATAAGCCCATACAAACTGTGCACTGCAACAGCCGATACACACTGTGCAGTACAGCAGCCGATACAAACTGTGCACTAAAACAACACATACGAAATATGCGATAAAACTGCCCCTACAAACTGCGCATTAGAAATTCCCATATACAAATTTTGCACTGCAACAGCCCATATACAAACTGTGCACTTCAACAACACATTTGCAAACTGTGAACTATAAGAGCACATATACGAATTGTGCGCTACATCGACTCATATACAAATTTTGCACTACAAGAGCCCATATAAACTGTGCAATTAAAAGCCCATAAATTTTTTTCCTTCAAGTGCTCATAAAAACTGTGCACTAAAATAGCCCATACACACGGTGCACTACAACAGCCCATACAAAGTTTGCACTACAACAGCCCATAAAAATTATGATCTACAACAGCCCATGCTAACTGCACTACAACAGCCAATACAAACTGTGCACTGCAACAGCCAATTTAAAAAATGTGATCTGCAACAGCCCATATACAATCAGTGAACTCCAACAGCCCATATACAAACTGTGCAATGCAACAGCCATACAAATTGTGCACTACAACAGAACAAACACGAATTGTTCAATACAACAGCCCATACAATCTGTGCATTACAACGGCCGATACATATTTTGCAATAAAACAGCCGACACAAAGAATGCACTACAACATCCCATACAAACTGTGCATTACAACAGCCCATATACAAATTGTGCAACACAACAGCCCATATTAACTGTGCAACAAAACAGCCCATACAAGCAGTGCACTAAAACAGACAATGCAAAATGTGCACTAAAACAGCCCTTATACTAACTGTTCAATTCATCAGCCCATAAAAAGTCTGTGGACTATATCAGCCCACATAGAAACCTGCACTACAACAGCCCACACACAAGTTGTGCATATAAGAGCCCATATACACTCTGTGAAATTCAAGAACCCATAAAATCATTGCACTACTTCAGCCATAAAACTGTGCACTACAACAGCGCATACACACTGTGCACTAGAACAGCCCATACAAAATGTGCACAACAACAGACCATATACAAATTGTGCTTTACAACATCACACAAAACCGCTGCACTACAACATCCCATAAATACTGTGCATTTAAACAGCCCATACGCACTGTGTACTACAAGAGCCCATACAAAATATGCGCTACAAAGCCCACACAAATTGTGCATTTCAAAAGCATATACAAAATGTTCACTACAACAGCCCATACTAACGTGCACTGCAACAGACAAAAACTGTTTACTGCAAAGCCCATACAAATTGTGCACTGAAACGGTCCATACAAACAGTGCACTAAAACAGCCAATGCAAACTCTGCACTAAAACAGCCTATATACTAACTGTGCACAACAACAGCCCATAATCAAACTGTGCAGTACAACAGCCCACATATTAATTGCACTACAAGTGCCCATACACAAACTGTGCGCTACAGCAGCCCATATACAAACAGTGAACTGCAAGACCCCATAAAATCTGTGCAATACAACAGCCAAAAGCAAATTGTGCACTACAACAGCGCATACATATTGTGCACTAGAACAGCCCATACAAACCATGCACTCCTAGAGCCCATACAAGCTGTGCACTACAACAGCCCACATAAACTGTGACCTACATAAGACCATATACAAATTATTCATTAAAACAGCCCGTAAGAATTTTACACTAAAACAAACCATACAAACATTCCACATTAGCCCATAAAACGTATTCACTTCAACAGCCCATAACCAAATTGTGCACTACAACAGCCCATATATAAAATGAACTACCACGGCTCAAACAAATTGTGCCATACAACACCCCATAAAAACTGTGCACTACAACAGCCCTTGAAAATTGTGCCCTGCAACTGCGCGTATACAAAGAGTGGACGAATGCAGCCCCTACACACAGTGCACTAAATCAGCCAATACAAACTGCGAATTAAAACAGTCAATAAAATATGTACGCTTAAAAAGCCAGTACAAACTGTGCACTAAAACCGCCAATACAAACTGTACCCTAAAACAGCTATTAAAAACTCTGCACTACAACGTCCCATACAAACTGTGCACTAAAACAGCCCATACAAACTGCGCACTACAAAATCCCATAAAATCTGTGCACTGCAAAGGCGCATACATAATGTTACAACAACAGCCCATATACACTGTGCACTAAAAGTGCCCATACAAAATATGCACTTCAAAAACCCATATAAAACTGTGCACTACAAAAACCCATTCGTAAATTGTGCACTACAACAGCCCATATAAAAAATTTGCACTACAACGTCTCATAAAACCTGTACACTACATCAGCCCATACACATTGTGCAATACAACAGCCCATACAAACAGTGCATTATCAATAACCCATATACAAACCTCACATTACAACAGAGCATATACAAACTTTGCACTACAACAGTACGTACAAAATTTGATCTAAAACAGCCCAGGTACAAACTGTGCAATACAACATCCCATATAAAAATTGTGCACTACAACAACCCATATAAAAATTGTGCATCGAAACCGTCCATATACATAATTGAAGTGCAACAGCCAATGTACAAAATGTGCATTTGAACAGCCCATATACATACTGTGAAATGCAAGAGCCCAAACAAAATGTACACTACAAGATCCAATACAAATTGTGCGCTATAACAGACAATAAAATTTGTGCACGAAAACAACCCACACAAACTGTGCACTGCAACAACCCATACGAACTGCGCGCTGCAACAGCCCATACAAACTGTGCACTGCAACATCCCATACAAATTGTGCACATACAAAAGCCCATAAAATGTCTGCACTATAACAGCCCATACAAACTGTGCACTAAAACAGACCAAACGAACTGTGCAGTATATCAGCCCATACGAACTGTGCACTGCAACAGCCCATAGAAACTGTACACAACCAAAGTCCATACAAAATGTGCACTGCAAAAGGCCATACACCTGTCAACTAGAAAAATTCATTCAACACGTGCACTACAGCAGCCCATACAAAGTCTGTATTACAACGGCCAATACAAACTGTGCACTCAAACAGGCAATACAAATTGTGCACTAGAACGGTGCATCTACAAACTGTGCACTGCAGCAGACCATATAAACTTTGTACTACAACAGCCCATACAAATTTTGCACTACAACAGTCCACAGAAGCTGTGCATTAGAACAGCCCATAAAAATCGCCCATTCCAACAGCACACATACAAACAATGCTCTAAAACAACCCTAAAAACCGTACAGTAAAACAGCCAAAAAAAACTGTGCATTAAAACAGCCAATAGAAACTGTGAAATAAAACAGCCAAAATGAACTGTGCATTACAAAAATGCGTATAAATTGAGAACTACAAAACCCATACTGACTGTGCACTAAAACAGCCCATCAAAAAATTTTCACTGCAACAGCCCATATACAAACTGTGAACCGCAAAAACCTATTCAAAGTTTGCACTACAAAAAACAATACAAAATGTGCACTGCAACAGCTCATACAATCTGTGCACAAAAACAGCCCATACGTCTGTGCACTAAACAGCCCATACAAATTGTTCACTGCAAAATACCATGTTCAGCCTGTGCGCTGGAAAAGCCAATACACAAACTGTGCACTACAACAGCACATATAATTACTGTGCACTACAACATCCCATGTAAAAATTGTGCAATACAACAGCCCTTATACGAACTGTGACTACAACAGACCATACACAAAATTTGCACTACATCAGCCCGTATACTAATTCTGCACTAAAAAAGCCCACATACAAACTGTGCACTACAGCAGCCCATATGAAAACATTTCACTTCAACTGCCCATATACACACTATGCACTACAACATTCCATATACAAAATTGCTCTACAACAGCCCATATACAATCTGTGAATTTCAGGAGCCCATGCAATCTGTGCACTATAACAGCCCATACTAATTGAGCACTAAAATATTCCATACAAACTGTGCATTGCAACAGTCCATACAAAATGTTCAATGCTAGAGCCCATACAAATTGTACACAGAAAAGCCCATACAATCTGTGCACTGCGAGAGCCCATACAATCTCTGAACTACAACAGCCCATACAAACTATGCACTGCAACAGCCCGTACAACCTGTGCACTGCAACATCCCATACAAACTGTGCACTGAAAAAGACCATACAAATGTGCACTGCAACAGCCCTTACAACCTGCAAAGCAACAGCCCATACAAACTCAGCACTACAAGACCCCATATAAACACTGTGCACCGGAACATTCCATACGAACTGTGCACTAAACAGCTCAAAGGAACGTGCACTATAACAGCCCATATGAACTTTGCCCTAAAACAGCCAATACGAACTGTGCCCCAAAACAGACAAAACTATGTGTGCACTAAAACAGACAATAAATCTGCGCACTAAAACAACCCATAAAAACTGCGCACTACAAGAGACAATATACATCCTCTGCAATGCAAGAACCACACAAACTGTGCAGAGCAATAGCCAATACAATCTGTTCATTACAACAGCCCATAGGTTTTTGCCATCTCGACACAGGTTTTTCTTGGTTTCCCTGTGTCTATACGCAAACGCTGAGATGGTTCCCAACATTCCAAGATGCCACTACATGCTTCTCATGTAGCCCTCCCGACTTAAATTCAGTAGGAACCGACTTCATGTTTCTGTTCACATGTAAAAAAAAAACCACTGCCACCGGGGGAAAACCCAATCGCAGTCAATAAATATTATTATTATTATTATAGAATCTGTGTACTATAACAGCCCATAGAAATTCTACACTGCAACAGCCCATACAAACTGTTCACTACAACAGCCCATAAAATCTATGCACTAAAACAGCCCATACAACTATATAATACAACAGCCGATAAAACGTGTGCACTGCAACAGCCCAAACAAGCTCTTCACTATGCCAGCCCATACAAAGTGTGCACTGCAACAGCCGATACACACTGTGCAGTACAGCAGCCGATACAAACTGTGCACTACAACAACACATAAGAAATATGCAATATAACAGCCCCTTAAAACTGTGCATTACAAATTCCCATATACAAATTTTGCACTGCAACAGCCCATATAAAAACTGTGCACTGCAACAACACATTTGCAAATTGTGCACTACAAGAGCACATATATGAATTGTGCGCTACATCGACTCATATACAAACTTTGCACTACAAGAGCCCATATAAACTGTGCAATTAAAAGCCCATAAATTTTTTTCCTTCAAGTGCTCATAAAAACTGTGCACTAAAATAGCCCATACACACTGTGCACTGCAACAGCCCATACAAACTTTGCACTACAACAGCCCATAAAAATTATGATCTACAACAGCCCATGCAAACTGCACTACAGCAGCCAATACAAACTGTGCACTGCAACAGCCAATTTAAAAATGTGAACTTCAACAGCCCATATAAAATCAGTGCACTCCAACAGCCCATATACAAACTGTGCACTACAACAGCCCATACAAATTGTGCACTACAACAGACCACACACGAATTGTGTAATACAACAGCCCATACAAACTGTGCATTACAACGGCCCATACAAATTTTGCAATAAAACAGCCCATACAAAGAATGCACTACAACATCCCATACAAACTGTACACTACAACAACCCATATACAAGTTGTGCACTACAACAGCCGACACAAAATGTGCACTACAACAACCCATACAAACAGTGCTCTATAACTTCTCATATAATAGCTGTACACTAGAAAATCCCATGTACAACATGTGCACTACACTTCCCATGTAAAATCTCTGCACTACAACAGACCGTGTACAAACTGTTCACTAAAACAGCCCATGTACAAACCGTGCACTAGAATAGCCCATACAAACTGTGCGTTACAACAGCCCATACACAAATTGTGCACTAAAACAGACCATAGAAACTCTGCACTGCAAAAGCCCATAAAAATTGTGCACTGCAACAGCGCATACACAATGTCACTACAACAGCCCATACACACTGTGCATTAAAAGAGCCCTTACAAACTCTGCACTTCAACAACCCATATAAAACTGTGCACCGCATAACCCCATATATAAACTGTGTACTACAACAGCCCATATAAAATCTGTGCTTTACAACATCCCATAAAACCTGTTAACTACAAAAGCCCATACAAACTATGCACTAAAACGGCCCATATAATTTGTGCTCTACAATAACTCATATACAAACCTTGCACTACAACAGCCCATATACAAACATTGCACTATATAGAAAATAAAAATTGTGCACTACAACAGGCCATATACAAACTATGCAATACAAAAACCAATTAAACACTGTGCAATACAACAGTACATATACAATCTGTGCACTGCAACAGTCCATATACAATATTGATCTGCAAAAGCCCATATACAGACTGTGCATTTCAACAGCCAATATACATACTGTGAACTGCAAGAGGCCAAATAAACTGTGCACTACAAGAGCCATTGCGAACCCTGCGCAATTACAGCGCAAACGTTTATGCACTACAAGAACCCATACGAAATGTGCACTACAACAGCCCATAAGAACTTGTCACTGCAACAGCCCATACACACTTTTCCCTGCAACAGCCCATACAAAATATGCACTACAACAGCCAACAGCCCATACAAAGCATGCACTAAAACAGCCTTTAAAAACTGTGCAGTAAAACAGACCATACAAACTGTGCAGTACAACAGCCCATACAAACTGTGTACTGCAACGGCCCTTACAAACTGTGCACAACAACATCCCATACAAACTGTGCGCTTCAACATCCCATACAAACTCTACAATACAACAACTCATACATCCTGTGCACTAAAACAGCCCATAGAAATTCTGCACTACAGCAGCCAATACAAACTATGTACTACAACAGCCCATACAAAGAGTGCACTACAACGGCCTATGTAAAACTTTGCCCTGCAAAAGCCCATATACAAGCTGTGTACTTCAACAGCCCATACAAACAGTGCACTACAAAGGCCCATAGCAACTGTGCACTACAACAGCCCATAAAAATTGTGCACTGCAACAGCACATATACAAAGAGTGCTAAAAAAACAGCACATAAAACCATGCACTAAAACAGCCAATACAAACTGTGCAGTAAAACAGCCAATACAAACTCTGCAATAAAACAGCCAATAAAATATGTGCACTTAAAGAGCCAATATAAACTCTGCACTACAAAAGCCCATACAAACTGTGCACTACAACAGCCCATACTAACTGTGCACAACAACAGCCATATACAAAATATGCACTACATCAGCCCATATACAAACTGTTAACTGCAATAGCCCATTCAAACTGTGCATTAAAAAAACCCATACTAACTGTGCACTCTATCATCCCATACAAACTGTGCACTAAAACAGCCCATACAAACTGTGTACTAAAACATCCCATACATACCCTCTACTGTAAAAACCCATGTACAATCTGTGCACTACAATAGACCATATACAAACTGTGCACTACAAAAGACCATATATATATATACAGGGTGTTTCACGACTTAAGGCATAACTGCAGGAGATGATTTCCTAGGCCTTTGTGATCAAAAAAGTTCATATAAACATGTGTCCGATTTTGGACGGTTACGGAGTTATGATCGTTTTTTAATTCCCGTACACGCCCTCGTGTGAATCGCGTCTATCAG
>Ga0123352_10003607_pt1 | contig 22470 bp, 11 predicted proteins | sample TergutLab28metaG_FD_89700 | JGI IMG/M metagenome (GOLD analysis project Ga0123352, IMG submission 89700) | Labiotermes labralis P1 segment gut microbial communities from Petit-Saut dam, French Guiana - Lab288 P1 | ecosystem: Host-associated > Arthropoda: Insects > Digestive system > Gut ...
CTCTGTGTAACGGGCACATCGGCCTGTCAAATGTATGCTGCTGTCTCTGTGTAACGGACACATCGGCCTGTCATATGTGTGTTGCTGTATCTGTGTTAATGACACACCGACCTGTAATATGTGTGCTGCTGTATCTGTGTAACGGACGCACCAGCATGTCATATGTGTGTTGCTCTGTGTAACGGGCACATCGGCCTGTCAAATGTATGCTGCTGTCTCTGTGTGACGGGAACATTGGCGTGACATGCGCATGTTGCTTTTTTTTTTGTTTAATCGCAGCACTTTTTCTTCACAGCATTCACGTCGCGCTTAATTTCCTGCTTTCATTCGTACGTAGTCAGCTCTCACCTGTAAGCTGTATATTTTTATAGATATATACGAGTAAGTCGTTATTTTTGTATCATTACTAACACCTTCCACACTTGACCACTTGTGGTAATTATCCCTTACTATGGCCACTGTGGAGCTGGGATAGCGACTTGCTATGGGCTGGACGGTTCGATGTTCGAAACCGAGTGGGTGCAAGAGGTTTGCTCGTCCGTGCTCCCGTCAAGACCGATCGTGGGGGCCACTCAGCCTCTTGTACCATACAATGTGTACCGGGTCGTTTCTGGGGGAATAAAGCGGCCGGGACTTGGCGTTCGCCACCCACTCCCATGTAGTGCCCAAGTTGCACATGGATAAAGCTATACCTCCACCTCTCCTCTACGCTCTCAGTGGCATGGTAATGGGCTGTCTTTACCTTTACCTTTACCTTTATATTAGGCCTGTGCTGCCTTACCTGTTTATACTACGCTTTTATTGTCTTGAAATATGCTGTAGAATCGATGTCAGATTCTTATACTCGTGTCGAGTGTCGGGTTCCCTAGTAGTGTGTGACTGTGGCTGATTTCTTGTAACGCCAATGTGATGTTGGACATTTTCTGTTGTCTGTGGTATATTTGGTATAAACGACGTTTCGGAAGTTGCCTGTGCTACCATATTGAGCTGACTGGCTGTCATTTTGGGGGGGGGGGGATAATTATATTTACTTGTTTTTAAGATTATTATAAATGGCGACTGGTCCAATCTATTTCCGCCACCATTATCTTAACAGGCTAAAGAGTATACGCATGGTGGCACTCTGGCATGTTTGTTCCCTTTCGTTTAATGATCTAGAAGACCGTAAGACTTACGGATATATGTGTGTTTTTCTGTAGACGTTCCCTGGGAACTATCCGACAGATAGTCAGCGATTTACGCAGGATTTGCTCTAAAGCGCACATAGTTTTCTATAGAACGTGTCCAATTTTAACCAGAACTAGAATGTATTATCAGAGTTTTGTAAACGTCCTCAGTGCTAAATTTCATGTGATTTACTTTCATCGAGTATCACGTTTTCACATGCATGTGCACGGCAAGACATGACGAAGCCAGTGGACAGTTTGGTGCAACTTTGATTTCATGTGTTCCAAAAAAAAGTATAAGCGTTTACAAAACCCCGAAATACGCCGCCCAACACCACACTGTAATGTCATGTAATACTGTGCCACATGTTTCAGTCCGCACGAAGAGGCATTCATGATTACAGCAATTTAAAAAAAAAACATAAGTACATTCTAGCATGCAATTGTTCTGTTAGTGAGATATCACTAAATTTCGGCTATTTATTAGTGACAACATGATATTTGTCGTTTCGATAAATAGCCAAAATTTAGTGAGATTTGCTAAGAGAACAATTTCATGCTAAAATGTACTTATGTTTTTCAAAATTGCTGTAATTATGAATGCCTGATGATGGTTCATGCGGACTGAAACCTGTAGCACATTGCTATGTGACAGTACAGTGTTGTGTTGGATGGTATATTTCGCGTGTTTTTGGTATAGAAAAACACAACGGAATGTATTAGAATAAAAAATAATATAATAAAACTTTAATTGATCTCTTTATATTTTCTTTTATGTTTTCTCTTCACCCCAGTGCCGGCTTTGGTATTCTGTTTGTATTCATTCTGTATATATATCAGGGGCCGGGATAGTCTAGTCTGTATAGCGACTGGCTAAGAGTTGGACGGTCCGGGGATCGAATAGACTACAACGAGCAGGCAAGGAGAAAGGTTGTCGGTGCGTGTTGTAGTGTTTACGTTGCGAAGTGCAGTGAACGTAATGGCTGAGTCCGAGGAGTGTTTACAGTGTGGTGTAGTGCTTAAACAGGGCAGGTTTTGTAAGATCGACCATGGCAGAACGACAACATACAGTGGTATTTATTTTTAACCCTACTAGTCCACGTATTTCAGCTTATGAAATACATGAATGGATTCATGACCAGCTAAAGGTATCGGAACAATCGTTATGATACAGACTGATGGGATAAAAAGACACGTATTTCTGAAGTTCGTAGATGACATATACACACAGAACATTCTGCAGTCTACGAATGGGAGTGCTGAATACAGACATGTGACAGGAGAAATATCAAAAGTATGTCTAGAGGTGGCCGGCATGGAAATGTGACGTATTCGAATCGCGAACCTGCCCCCAGAAGTAACTGAAAGATCTATTCGAGCAACATTATCATCATATCGGGAAATTGTCTCTATTCAGGATGAAATATCACCTAAGGCTTACCGCTACAACGTAGCTAACGGGGTTAAAGTGATCGTGTTGAAACTGGCCAAACACCTTCCGTCCCAAATGAATATTGCAGGGCACAGAGCATTGCCGTCTTATGACGGGCAGCCAGTTACATGTTACGGGCGTGGGGACGGTGGACATATAAATCAGGCTAGCCCCAGAAGACGTGGAGGAGGTATGGTAACATCAGATTCGACAACAATACATGGGTCCATGTCGCGGCTAAAGGCACCCACAACCGGCACGGCACTGTTGACAATCGAATTGAGGTGGTCGCCCAGAGCGCGTCGCGTGACTAGGCATCGGGAGTTTCCCCTACTGTCGACGACCTGAAGCCCACAAACGCCCCGCTGGATATTGGGGGAACAACAGGACCCAACTCACCAACGAAGGCATGATCTGACGCCCCAGGACGAGGACGCAAACCCAGTCGACATCACAACCTGTCCTGACCCCAAAGAAGTGATAACCGTGGACCCAGAAATGACGGCATTTGACGATAGGCCAACCAAAAAGACTGCGCGACCCCTGCATGCAAACACGCAGGGAGAAGAAGACACCAGACAGGAAATGGTGACAGTCGTCGGAAGTACAGACGGGCTGGACAACGAGGACGCAGTGCCCGCGGACGCCGCAACCAACCCTCCGGATGAAGACCCTAAAACGGACGATCCGGGACAACCCCCATCCCGAAATAAAAAGATGAAATTGGAAAAAAGCGCTGGAATACGACAGGAACGGACGAGGAGTAGAACAAAAGTAGCGCAACGTAATATGGACAGAGTATAGAAACCATCGTCGATCCCTCGCCAACTCCCTTTCGCAGTTCGACCTGATGGCCTGAATAAAAATTGCCACTTTAAACATAAATGGCATGACATCTCCCACGAGAATAGCGATGCTCGACGCATTACTCAGGCGCCAAGAAATAATACAAGAGGTCACCTAACACGTCCTCAAAGACTTCCAGGGATACACCACACAATATCAGATCGGCGCCAATAGAAGGGGTACCGCCATCGTCGCGAAGGATGGAATTAATCTAGAGAATATCAGTATGAGTCCGTCTGGACGCGCTGTGGCAGCCAAATTCAGATAGATCTGGATAATTAATGTGAACGCCCCATCTGGCACGGCGATGAAGCAGGAACGCGAGCGATTCTTCAGTAGTTAACTGTCTTATCTGCTGACTGGTTAAACGGGCCATATATTAGTGGGCAGAGGATTTCAATTGTATATTGGAGGCTTCGGACACTACTGGGGGCTTCACGTACAGCGGAATTGGTACATGGCCTAGCGTTAACAGACACTTGGCAGGGCAACACCACACGCAAAGTTTACACACACTATTCCGCGTCCGGACCAACCAGGATTAACCGAATTTACGTCACACGAGAACTGCTCGATAGGAAACTGTGGGTGGAGGCCATTGTAGCGCCGTTTACTGATAACTTCGCCGTATGTCTACGAATATCCATTGACCTACCAATTATGCGGAGGGAACGCGGGCTATGGAACATGGACAGCGTAGTAATAACTGAGAACGCGTGCACGGATAAGTTGAGAACGCTATGGGGACAACTGAATCGGCCGAAAGGGTACTTGTCCTGACCTAACAATGTGGTGGAACCGCCTTCTGTAAAAAGATAATACAACAACTATACCAACGTGAACAACCCGAGCGCCGAAGGGACCGCTGTATGATGGAGAACCATTTATATGAATTCATGTATGATGTATTGCAGAGACGAGGCCACAGCGACCAAACGCTACCTGCTTTAAACCGTCTAAAAGTGCGACTGCACAGCAGAAGGCTACAGAAAATTCTCGATGACAATAACGATGCTGATAGACCAGATAGAGACCAGCTGACGATATACCAAATCTTTCAGACGAAACGGCGGCGTGCAGCGCACCATATATTGCTTGAGAGATGGAACAGGGCAGATGCATACGACACCGAGCGGAATAGCACAGACTCTTACAACGTTTCTACGGAACAAGTACGACACAATAGAGGTGAACGATGCCAGCCTGGAAAAATTGATGGAGGTAGCCCGCTGCGAGCAGCATAATTCGTATGAGGGAATGCTCGAGTCGCCATTCGAGCCAATGGAGGTATACCGAGCCATACAAGCGGGCGGGCGAAAAAAAGGCACCTGGGAACGGTGGAATAGGCTGCGGATTCTATTCCCAAAACTGGGCAATCATAAAAGACACCCTGTGTGAGGTCATCAACCAAATGTTCTGGGCAGGAAACATATCTCAACAACAAAAACGAGGTGTGATAGTTTGCCTGCCGAAAGCGCAAGAAAACCAAACACCAGAAGACTACCTCCCATCACACTCCTCAAATCTGACTACAAGATTCTTGCTCGTATTATCGCACAACGCCTGCGTCCAGTGTTGGTAGATCACCTAATGCAGACCCAATTCTGTGGGGTCCCTGGAAATACGATCATTGACGCGGTGGCAACGGTACGTGATACCATCGCGTATGCGGAAAGCAGGAGGATCCCTTTATGCGTGCTTTCCCTTGATTTTAAAAATGCTTTCGATAGGGTCGCCCACAACTACCTCTTTCAAACACTCCAGGGATACGGCATTGGAAAAGCCTTTATCGCCGGTATCAAGAGGGTGTATGAAAGTGCTACGTCCTCAGTTCAAATAAATGTCCATCAGTACGGACACATACCAATTCGCTGCGCAGTGTGGCAGGGGTTTCCGATGAGTATGGTCCTCTATACTCTGTTTCCACCCATTCCTTCGCCTTCTGGACCTAAAATTACTAGGCCGCACACGCCCCACGTCGGTTGTGACTTATGTCGATGACGTGACCATTTTTGTGATCTCTGCCGCTGACTTCGCCATTATAGAAGAATCCATCCGCCTATATGAACGAGCATCACAGGAGCCCGCCTCAACCCTCGAAAATCTAAGACCCTCGAGGTAGGAAGCTGGTGTACACAGGAGACCGTCTTGGGGATCGCATATCATCCCCATGTGACCATATTAGGCTTCACTTTCTGGGGCACAATCGAGCAAACGATGAAAGAATCATAGGAACGATTAACAGGGTAGGTACGAGCGCAGGCAAAGCGAGCCTACACTCGGGGCCCTTGTCTGGAAACACGGATGCGCTATGTCAACACTTTTCTCCTGTCCAAAATCTGGTATACCGCCCAAATGTTGCCGGCCCCAAACATATACACACAACAACTGACAGCCGCCTTTACATGGTATATCTGGAGAGGAATAGTCTTCCGAGTGCCTGTATCAACACTACAACGACCAAAACAAATGGGAGGATGGGAGATGCCGGATATTGAGGGGAAGTGTACGGCACTCCTCCCATACCGTATGAACCTGCAAGGCCAACGGAATGGAACGGTGACTGCAGCATGGTTACAGACCTGGAACCTCACTGGCAGACAGACAGGCAAACCCACAGCAAGCCACAAAGTTTCCAACTAAACTAGCTTACCTGTACGTGTACGCCGTCAACATGGCCTACATTACGCCTTCTGAACAAGTTGAATCCCCCCGATACTTCCTCAGACGTATCTATGCCTCAGTACACAGTATGGCGTAGGCACTGAAAGGGGCACGGGACGTACGGATCATGACAAAACACCCAACCACCCCGTGGTCTAAGGTGTGAGGGAACCTACACGCACTATGGCCATCGCAGGAACTTAAATCAGCCTGGCTTGTGGTTATTCATGATCTCATACCGACCAACGACCGATACAACGAAGTACCACGAACAACTGCCAATATTGCGGGCGAGTAGACACTCTGATTCACAGGCTAACTGAGTGTAGCGAAGGGGCCGACATTTGGAGGTGGACTCGTTCCAGAATAGCGATCATCCTTCGAATGGACCCGAAATACATTCTACCGGAGTGAATCGTCCGTCCGAGTTTTCACTTTTGGCCATCACAGAGGCACCTGACAATTTTGTGGATCCTCGCCCACATGATATGTTACCGTACACAACACTGGCACCGAGTATCGACCATTGACTACGCTGATTTCATGAGGCGTGCCCGATGGAAAGCATATCAAAGAACTCGCCGGCGCGAAAAGGTTGGGAATTACTTGGAGATACTATAATCTCCGACACACATCAACTGGGGAAAATGTGTTCCCTCTAGCTGCAGGATAATTGAGTCACAGAACCATACCTGCAAGGACTCCTCCGACCGATGACGTCGCCACCATAACGGCGTTCACCTAAGGGCCTAGAGTAACAAACGAACAAAGCATTTCGAACACAAGGACACTAGACCGTTAACAATGCATTACTGAGATATCATCCACGCAACCATTGTGTTATCTACTGATGGATCAATAAAGTTGTAATTAAAAAAATTCCCGGTGGGGGCGAGATTTTACGCAGCCGTCCAGATCGGCCTTGGGGTCCACCCAGCCTCCTATACAATAAGTACCGGGTCTATCCCGAGAGTAAAGCGGCCGGGCGTGGCGTTGACCACTCACCCCATCTAGCGCCGAGGTAAAAGAAAGAGTAGAGCTATACCTATATCCCCCCTCTGGGTCTTCGCGACCTGTTCTAGTGTGAACTGTACCTTTTACCCGTATACATGTCGCCTGAACCATTTTTCCTCGGCCTTCATTTCGGGCGTTAGGTGTAATAATTGAAGCATTTAATTTGTACGTCATGTCTATATTTATCTGATAATTTAGCCTTGTAATAACCGGCAATTGTTGCAGTACCCTCCCTTATGCTAAAGGCGCTATGTATGTTTAATTGCTGCTCTTTTTCACAGTTCGGTCCGCACGTAATCAATTCGCGACTTTGTGCTTGTGTTTCACTATGCCAGTAGTAGAGATGTCAATCAGTACACATCAGTTCACTTCTCCTGTTAATTCATGTGTGTTAATTTTATCATACTACAGTTGGGAGTTGCTGCTCCGAGAAACAAAACAAATTAGACCGACTTTCTGCGTTTATCATAACAAAGTTTTTGTCCTTTTGGTGTGTGCTAATGACTGTGTAGTGCTTGCATCAGTCATTTTCCGATACATTTTGAGGTCATATTTGTAGGGCAGTGTTCACTCACGCGTAAGCCGTTGCGTAGGGGAGCGTTTTCGCAACATTGGTATGATGAGAAGCGAGTGCTGCGTCCAGTATTTTCATGGTCTTTTGTTTCAACAATCCTTTACATTTCTTACATCCGTCATTCAAAAAAAAAAGTGGAAACGAAAGTTTTGTTGCGTTCTTGCCGTATTCTGAGTTGTAACAAATTGTACCGTTTCTCCAAATTGCAAGCCATGGCTACGCCGTATATAGATCCGCCTTTAGAAGCATAGTCCTTATGTGAAGAATATTACAATGTCGCAAAAAATTTCTTGCTGTCACATATATTGTTAGCCCAAAAATTACTGTCGTTTTGCTACTCTGTGACCCGCATTTTGTCAGCTTATTTGGTCTATGTGCCGATTCCAATGGCCATGCGGCTTAAGCCTTGGGCCTGCAGCCGCTCGCTTGCTAAGATTACGTGTTCGAATACCGCTGAAGGCATGGATGTATATCTCTTGTGAGTGCCGTGTGTTGTCAGGTAGAGGTCTCTGTGTCGGGCTGATCACTCGTCCAGAAGAGTCCTCCCGAGCGTGGTGTGTCTGAGTGCTATCGCGAAGCCTTGATAGTGAGGAGGCCTTGGCCCGGTAGGAGCTGTTGCGTCATGGGGGGGGGATGGTATCTCTTTTGTGTCCCCGGTTCGAATCCCGTTTTTTCCGTAACTGTCGTAACTGAGTGCGTCAAGCTAAATTCCTGATGGGACTGTGGATGTGTTTCAGTTGGTCTAGATGTGCTGCTATAGAATGACTGCAATGAGGAACATAAATATTTGAACTTTGTTAGTATTTATTATGGGTATATGCTACATTGTGACGCCACATTTGCTTTATTTTTTCTGTAGCAATTTTATCATCGTTGTTTTCATCGTCATTTTCTTGTTCGTTTTTGTCGTCATTGTTGCTGTCTTCACAAGCGAGGCGTCTCTTGTATGCTTCATCTTTCAAGCTTTAACATACGAATCGTACTGAGTATTATATATTTTTGATGTTCGTATGACCGTGCATCCTTAATATTCAATGACGTGTGACACCAAACAGATGCAACAAATTATGGTTTATTAATAATCCATTAGCTAAACATGTTTCAGGCATCATTATGCCCATCTTCAGGAGCGCTAGATCGTATGTTACTGCATATGGTTTTCAACACTAGATGTGCTGGCTGGAGTCTTGGGAAGCAGGCCAACTGCTGGCATTATTAGGAGCTCACCATATTTTCTACGTTAGGGGATTAAGGGTTAAAGGCATGGTATTAAATGTTTCGGCATGTCTGTGTCATTCTCGGGGAGTTCTTACACGAAATTTAAAACTTGCTAGCATATAGGAGGTAAATCCATAATACTCAACGAATACAGCATTCAGCAGCTAAACTCTGGGTTGAGAGTGGCTAATATATATTATTGTCACGTATGATAAAAACATTACATACCTATCATATTGATTTTTTGCCAGGTAATATAAAATACCGGTCGCTTCTAAATTAGTTATACAAAACTAAGGTATAATAACACAGAAAGTAGGAAACTTGCAGTATTATGATATACATCACAAAATGCAATGTGTATTTAAGATCTACAGACATTCACGGGTGTCCAGTGTGGTTTTCTCTTGTCTCGCGGCGGATGTCCCACCTGTGAGCGACTTCGTCCCAAATCCTATGGATCACGTCCGCATCTATGGGCGCAACCGCTTCTGTTATTCGTCCTTGTAATTCTTCCGAACTTGCAGGAAGAGGCGAAACAAAAACTTTTCTTTAACGTATCCCCACACAGAAAAGTCCAGGGGTGTTAAACTAGTCGATCGTGGTGCCCAAGCTGTCGTTTCTCCACGTCCCAGCCAAGCAATTACCGTGCGATTGAGGTAGGAAGTAACCTCGCGATGGAAGTGCGGGGTACCCATCTTGTTGAAAAATGAAATCTCTGTCCAAATCTTGCTCTAGCTCTAGCATGAGTTAGTTTTCAAGCATGTCCAGATAACTAATGCCAGTTACAAATGCCTTGGCGAAGAATAAAGGACCTTACATTTTTTCCGAATTTAGAGCACAAAAAACGTTTAGTTTTGGTGAGTTACACACGTTCTGCGATCTCATGTGGGTTCTCTGTAGCCCATTATGACGATTAACCTTACCACTCAGATGAAAAGTTGCCTTTTCGCTAATCACAATTTTATTCAGGTAATCATCTTCGTTTTACATTTTGTCAAACATTTCACCACTAAACTCATGTCATTTTTCTTTGTCACAATTGCTCAAAGCTTGCACCATTTGTAGTCTTTATGGCTTTCAATGTAGTCGTTTCTTCAGAATCTTACGCACTCCCAAGTGGCGCGCTTAGTTGATTTTCGCGGATTGCGAACGAAGGTCTGCCACACATTTTCTGTCGTCTCAATCTGAACACAAGGCCGACCCTGGCGTGACTGCTGTGAGATACACAGCAAGTTTCAACGAACCGACTGTACCACGCTACAATAGCCATTCTTTGGGGTGATTTTTTTGTGATACTTGCTCCTGAATTTTCTCTGAACGGAAGCGGGAGATTGCGATTCGCGAAAACACAAACAACACTGTACGCGCTCCGCACCGGTATACGGCTCCATGATGACTGGTAGGATTTCTAAGCAGCTTTGCACGAGTGCAGTGCCATCTGGCAGTTTGAATGAAAACTTGAGGACTAGGCGCAACTTTTGAAACGTACCTGACAAAATTGTTACTTCTAGTTCAGAAGTTATTGCAGCAGATTTTTATATGAAGACTTTAGGAACGCCCTGTATATAAAAAATAAAATCATAGAAGAATGTCGAAATTCTCCGTTCATTGTATTGCTGCGGAATTCATCTGCGTGTAAAAATATTTATTGTACCAATCGAACCACTATGAATCTTTTCATGTCAATATATCATTTTACTAATTACTTTATAATTAACACAGCCCTGTAAATATCTTCTGTTGTGTTGTTTTTATAATTTTTCCATCACATTAAAAAATTCAGTACGACATATATGTAACGCTGTTATAAGGTATTATAATGTGTTTATATATTAACCACCCGAACCCAGATTTTAGCTGCTGAATGGTGTATTTATTGTATTTATTGAGTACTACGAATGTAATCTGTTAAATACCAGCAAGTTTTGAATTTGGTATGTGAATTCCCTGAAGATGGCACGGATATGCCGAAACATTTAGGAGTAATGACAGACCCTACATTTAAATGTGTTTGTAACTTGTGCATGAAATTGGTTTTGTAAATGAATATTTAGCAAAATGCACGGATTGAATATCGTCAGTGGTAAATATTCTAGTGAAAGAGGTAGTGACGCCATACTGCGAATTTGTATGTCATTTGAATTTTGCAGCGCACTTTAGTATTTAATTTTTATGTAATACGGCCATGTAAAAATGTGGCAAACCGTAATTGAGCAAAATATTGCTAGTATTTGTGCCTTTGTCTGATTAACCAATGGAAATCAGAATTTTTTACCAAAACACTTTGATAATAGAATTTAACAACGTTAGTAGCCTTCTTTAGGAACACTGAAATGCCTTTGAGTGAAAGGAGAGAAGCTCATACTGTGAAGATTACTGCCTTCTGGTATGGGACGCCGTGCAGTCTGATAATTTTAGGATTGTAAGTGGGAGGAAGAAGCAGTTAATATTATTTGTCAGGTCAGTTGCTGTTGGTTACGAGTGCTGAGTGCCGTTCAGATTATTTGTAAATTATGAGCCAAGTTGCCCACTTGTCTCTTCCAATGCCTTCCGGTTTATCTTCAGTGTAACTCAAAAAGGTTAGGTAATGCTCACTCAGCGTAAAGCTTCTAGGGCCTTCGCACTATTCTAAGTTCATGGCTATATTCGAACAGAGCACAGACGGTGCGAACATTAGAGGATGTGCCTTTCTACGATTTACACACAATACACAGTGCTCTGTATTCTCCATAGTATCGAGCAAATCCTTCAACCTTGTAGACTGCTTGCATAAACACATGGAAAACATACCATATGAGGCTGCATGTACAGTATAGTCTTCCTGATGATGAACATAAGATGTTCGATACATGTAGAAGACAAAAAGAATTGAATTAAAATAATAATTTAAAATGTGATTTTTGTTGATTAACATTACATAATTGTATCACAATGCACAGTACAAACATTTATAATATTCTCCATATTTTAGAAGCAGACTTACAGTCCATTATAACCGGTGTATCAGAAACGCTGGAATGTCGTATTTTGGTACTTATCTCGTCAACGGAGAAATCCATCATGCTCGAATGTTGTGCGCGCGCGTGTGCGTGTGTTGTCTGTGTATGTCTGTGCGAGCGTGACTGTGACGGAGGGAGGGAGAGTGGTTAGAATCTCGCCAGTATCGAAGGCTAAATGCGCATCCTGCTCGATTGTTATGTTAACTGTTTCTTCGACCTCAGCTTTTACCTAACAGAGAACACAGCCTATCTCCTTTACACGGACCAATCACAGTGACATATTATTATCCATGGGCATGGATATTCATATAAATTGTGCGGTATTTTTGTTCGATTATAAGCAAAATAAGAATATTATTAATTTCACATTCAGAGGACCGTGCATCGTTATATATTCTTATAATAAAACCAACAAGATGCACTTATTTCTCATTTCCATCCTGATCCCACTAGCAAGAAGTCAGCAACACCTGTATGACATATACCTTTTGATGTGTATACAGTACCAGACTCCTAATGATAGACAGAAAAGCTGTCCGAAACATGTATAGTTCTATTCCAAAAATAAATTTGAGAAAATAGTGCATCTCGTTGGTTTTAATATAAGAATATTATTACAAATTTTTAAGAATCCCAAATATGGTATTTCACGAAAAACACGTCTGCTAGAAATTGCGCTCTTCCATACGGACTCATAGAAAGACGGCAAGTGACGAGGAGGCTAATAATTGCTTTTCGCAGCTGTTTGGCTGTCGCGCCTGAAACCAATCTAATGTTGCACTTTGTTGGTCGTAAAGACATCAACCATAAATAGTGCGGCCCTGTGGAATGTAATGTGGAAGTATTGTGTGATTGGTTTATTGACATGTAATGAGCCAAGCATGTTGTGAATCTCCTCTAGACATGTGCGTTGCGTCGGAAATAGAAAGTTTCTTTTCGTTTAACCTTCCTGCGTCCCAGACGTGGGGTGTACGTTCCTCTGACTGTGCGCACGTGACGTAACTACACGTGCCGTTCACATTAAGTTTCTATGATAAAGATTCGTTGCGGTCTGAGTAATATCCTGTCACTGTACTGTACCTTCCTCACAGATTCGATTGCCTTTACCCCTTCTCACTTCGCATATCGTTATTTAATTTTACTTCTTTTAATACATTGTAAATGTTCAGTCTGTGTTTGCCACGTGCAAATGGAGAAAATTTCGGTTACATAATTAATATTACTTAAAAGTAGTTTAAATTCAAATAAATGTAGCTTAAATTTGTCACATGACAACGTTATTTTAACCATATTATTTAGGCCTGTATTTACATTGTAAGTAAAAAAAGAAAACACTTTGAAGATTCCTGTCTGCTGGGATAGGATGCTGCGTCAATGGGCAAGTTGTTCCCGGCATTTCAGAGGAACGATTCGCCTTTATCTTCAAGCCTTAATGGTATAATTTTGTATAATTTAGATTGATTTTAGGCTTCCAAAGGTTGTGCCATGGCTCAGACGATTAGTTGTCTGCCTGTTAACTGCAGAGACCCGTACTTGTTGTGGGATTAATTGTGGACAGAGCGGCACTGGGAGTGAATTTTCTCCGAGTACTTACACTTTTCGCTGTCAGTATTATTACACTAATGCTACGTACTCGTCTTACTCTTTAATTCTACTTTCACCACAAGAACAAACGGACGAAACCTTCAAACAAAGCAACGCATTTGACAGAAAAGTACTTTCCTATTATTTTTCAGCTTTCAAAAATACTCTCAGGGGATACTTTGAGTCCTTGAAGGCTCATATGGAAATGTGTGTGGCTTCCAATGGAAACTCGGTTGAAGGGGTAAATGTAGAAGCAGTAATTCATTAATAGAGTAAGGTTGCGAAACAAGTCTCTTTATTTAATAGTCACAACTCGCGTGTGTATAGACCATGTTCTTGCGTATACATCGTTTTAATTAGTTTATCTTTCACTTGATGGTGCATCTACTTAAAAAACTTGGTTCGTATTTTGTAGGCAAGTAAAGATCAAATGTTTGCAGACATTTCTGTAGATATGACATGATAATTACATAGGTCATTGCCTACTGTAGTCTACATTGAACGGCTCATAAACCATTACCACAGCTCCATGTGTGTAGCGCCACCTGTGATTATCCGCTGTTTACGACATGCGTGCGGAACTCAGTTCAAGCTGTGGTTACTAAATACCTCCAAATGTTGGAGAAACCCTGTGCGATTTTCCGGAATGACAAGATTGTAAAACAGTTAATGTATTAAACTAAAAGCTGTGTGAAAACGAACACTAATTGTTGAAATGCGTGACTGTTGTTTACAAACACTGCACACCATGTTTGTTAGCCTAAAATCGTTTAATAATTTTAAATGAACTTTGTACAAGATGCATGGCTTTGTCATGAATTCGGAACCCTATAATTCAGGTTAAGGTGTCCTGTATATTTTTATGGCGTTGAAACACTCCGCATATTGGTCTGGTTCATATCAAGGTTTGCCTGGCGACATCACCGTCTTGGTGCCTGTACGTCCTGCATGTGATTGCACTTTACTGTCATTACTAAGATATGATTAATGGCTATCTTTACAGTGCCATCACTGTCTTATACTGCATGGCGTCGAGTGATAGAATTATTGGTCAATGACAGAAGGGCGTACGGAACTGATTTGGACCGGGGTTGTTGTTTCGGGAAATACAAAGCTGTAAGATTGTGCGATTTATAGTTAGAAACAGACAAGGGTATAAATTTGTCGCCAATTGCCGTCTCTACGCCATTGAGACACCTAAGATTTCTTCGGAAGTTTAGTCACAGACGACCGAATCTTAGTTGCACTATCACACGTTAAGAGAAGTGACAGTGCAATGGAAACAGCCTGGAAGTCCACGACCAACAAATTTCGACCTGTTTCTTCTGCCGGAAAGCAAAGGGTCACAAGGTTTTGGGACTCATAGGGAGTATTTCTAATGAACTACCTACCCATTGGCGCAACAGTCAGCTACGACAGGTACCGTAAAACTCGAACAAGCATATCAAGCAGCGACGCAAGAGAAGATGGCCAGGTAAAGTGCTGCTGAAGCAGGACAATGCGCATTCCATTCACGAAAGCTGTGGGGCCTTAACATCACTAGGGTTCACCGTGTTGCATCATCTTTCTGTTCACCCGACCTGGCACCGTCTGACTGCTCTCTGGTCGACATAATAAAGGATGCACTGCGCAGTGAGCAATTTACATCTGAAGAGCTCCGGGCGGCTGCCCATGAGTGTTATCGCAACACCACAAGAGACAGGTTACGTGAAGCTATCCAGAAGCTCCCAGAGAGATAAAGAGATGGCAGCGATGTATGTAACTAGGAGGGGAATGTACAGAGATAGAAGTTGTATTGTGTACAGACTAAAAATAATACAATTGCTGCAAATGAGGTGAGTCCAAATAATTTCAGAACGGCCCTTGCAAATTTGAATAATATTTGGAAACAAGCCGTCGTGGCCTGATATACCATCCCGGAATTTGCCCGGCGAGACAAAGAAAAGCCAAAATAACCTTCACATTTTGCGGTTTTCGCAGCGGCGTAACTGAATATTCCGTTATTCTGGGATGTGACGCGACGCTGCGTTTCGAAGCAGTGCACCGCCTTCATTTTTAGGAGTCAGTTTCCGTTCTTCCGGGAATTACTGCCCAGTGAAGATGAAGCACATACGTTCCTTCGAGACGTCGGGATCCGATTACCCAATGACGCATGGTCTTAGCGCAGAAGAAAAAATCCCCATGCAAACTCCATCATAACCGATGTCCCCGCCAGCATGCGAAATCCCCGAAAACAAGATAGAAGCGTTACCACTTGACCCAAATTGGATGACAAATTTAGATATCAGAGTTAACTTAGATGCTTGCTGCTATAATAATAATAATAATAATATATATAAGATATAATAATTAAAAACAAAAAAGAGAAAACATGCACACTGATAGATGTGGCAATACCCGCAGACAGAAATGTTGTGCAAAAGGAAGCGGAAAAGAAGTTGAAATACAAGAGTTTGTGTATAGAGATACGGCGAATGTGGAACCTGAAATGTACGATTGTACCAGTAATAATTGGAGCCACTGGAATAGTAACGAGAAGCTTAAAGAAAAATTTGGAAACTATACCAAGAAACCACTCAATAGATTCACTACAAAAGACAGCTATACTTGGAACATCACACATAATACGGAAAGTACTGCAATGTGAAGCTTGAAGTCTGAGCGGTGGGGATCACCGCTGGTTCAAGAGAAGTACCAGAAAGAAATGCCTGTGACAGGAGACATACATATTGTATAATAATAATAATAATAAACAGCTTGACCCGAGAAAAGCGAGTCATGACATAGTTCATAAGAATGAGAGAGAAAGAATACTTGAGGACATTGAAATTGACCTTGGACACAGATGCAAAGAATAAAATACAAGAAATTGGATTACTAGCAGTACCAATACTTAGATAGAAATGTGGAATTGTTAACTGGCACAAAGAAGAGCTGCGAACTTGGGTAGGAGAACGAGGAAACTACTAGCCATCCATGGACAGCGTCACCCAAAGGCAGACGTAGATCGCTTGTATTTTCCTAGAAAACAAGGGGGAAGGGGGCTGATGCACTTAGAAGTAGCCTCCATAGTAGAAAATTACAACAATGATGGAATGTGTAGACAACAACGAAGATCCGGTAATACAAAATGTTAGAACGCACCAACACAACACCACTTCAGCAACGGTACAGACAGCTGTAAGCTTAAAGATAGAATTACAAAGAGGAACAAGACAAATTAAGGACATCACTGCAAAGAAGACGAAAGAAAGATGGCGAGAGAAAAGGATGCTTGGACAGTTCCAACGTAACTTAGACGAAAACTGGTGGATAATGAAAAGACGTATCGATCACTGAAATTCGGAGACATCAATATAGTGGTAGGTGAACACCAAGCAATTAGTACAAACTAGTTAAAAAATAAAATTTTGAAGGAAGAAATTGACAGTAAATGCCGGATTTATAAACAACACGAAGAGACTGTTGACAACGTAACCTCAGGATGTCCCCATTCTGGCGAAGAATAAGTACTGAATGAGACACAGTAAAGGTGGAGCACTATTACGTTATTCAATATGCAAAGCACTAGGCGTAGAAACGACAGAAAAATGGTTAACAAACCAGTATGTGAACAGGAAGATGTGACAGTGGTATGAAATCAAGGGGTTCACACAAACCGAGAATTCACAGGAAGTACGCCTAATGTAATAATTAAAAACAAAAGAAAGAGAAAACATGCATACTGATTGCTGTGGCACTACTAGGGGACAGAAATGTCACGCAAAAGGAAGCCGAAAAATTAAATACTGGTTTTATGTATAGAGATAAAACGAATGTGGAGCATGAAATGTAACATACCGGTAAAATTAGAGCCACCGGATTAGTAACGAAAGATTTAGAGAAAAACTTGGAAACCATTCCAGGAAAACGTTCCATAGATTCACTACAAAAGACATCTGTGCTTGGAACATCACACATAATGTGGAAAGTAACGCAGACTGAAACTTGAAATCTGAGCGGTGGGGATCACCGTTGGTTCAAGAGAAGTACCGGGGAGAAGAGGTCTGTGACAAAGGACAACATAATTATAGTGCTAGTAATAGTAATAATAATGGTTCCTTTCTCGTTTGTTAACGTGCTAGTTTAACTGCTCAGTGGCCAGTTACATAGTCTACATGACAAAAATGCAACAGAAATTACACGCAGACACACACAACACACACACACACACAAACACACACCACACACACACACACCACACACACACACACACACCACACACACACACCCACACACACGAACAACCCGACATGACAAACAACAACAAGAAGTAAGATTTATAAGAGATTTAACACTTTAATTAAATTTTTAAACACTTCACCAAGGCCTTGTTTTTCGCCATATTTGTGTTTCTGAAAATCTGGGCGAAAATTAGGTATAAATCAAAAGTAATATTCCCATCAGAAGTAATGAGTTATCTTAATTTAACGCATTCAGCCAAAGGACGTGAAACCGAAAATGAGATGTAAATTAAGAAGCAGTGTAATTTGGTAAGAGGTGTTAAATCAGAAAGGCATAAAACAAACGGGCGTAAAACAAGGGCTATATGTGTTGCTCAAGCAGTTACATAAAACAGCACAGTAAACGGTACAAAGTGTAGTCAGATTAATTACAGATAACCTAACTAAATTAAAACCAAAATTCACATGAAAAGTCAGAGACCGAACTACGGGTAAAATGTGATTAAGAGTTGTAATTTACTTAGTAAAAATATCTACGAGTGACAAACCGTAAATCAGAACTGTCCTTCCATTGAATATGCCATTATCCTTATTGATGACATTAGCCGCCGAAGCGCATCAAGCGGAAGGAAATTTGCGACGTTTAAAGTCAACATTCGTGACAGAGTAGACTATGTACTCTGTATTCAGTAGACTGTGTACACTGTATTCAGTAGACTATGTACACTGTATTCAGTAGACTATGTACACTGTATTCAGTAGACTGTGTAAACTGTATTCAGTAGACTATGTACACTGTATTCTGTAGACTATGTACACTGTATTCAGTAGACTGTGTACAGTGTATTCAGTAGACTATGTACACTGTATTCTGTAGACTATGTACACTGTATTCAGTAGACTATGTACACTGTATTCAGTAGACTGTGTACACTGTATTCAGTAGACTATGTACACTGTATTCTGTAGACTATGTACACTGTGTTCAGTAGACTATGTACACTGTATTCAGTAGACTGTGTACATTGTATTCAGTAGACTATGTACACTATTCAATAGACTATGTACACTGTATTCAGTAGACTATGTACACTGTATTCAGTAGACTCTGTACACTGTATTCAGTAGACTATGTACACTGTATTCAAATTTACGAGTCCCTTAGACTTATCATACCTAGTAAGCTGACCAGACGATGTCGTACTGTGATCAAAGACAGTAGGCTATCTTTTCTAAGTACCGTATATCTTTGGTTCGTGTCTTGTTTGAAGAGACTTTTAAACCAAATGTTTTACCATCCCCAAATTCTGAATGCTTTATGAATTAGGAATCGTGGCGGACGTAGCGGTAAGTAGATTCCATTGCCCTTTGGAACGTCTGCTAGATAAACTTGAGGCAGTTCCTCAACATAAACGGCCTCCGGTCCAGGATTGCAGGAGCGCGAGGTTGGAGTACTAACCATTAAATAGCGACTTTTCGATTTCTAACCTTTTCTTTAATATGCGAATTGCCGTCCTGGCTGCATTGCCATATTTTTCTTTCCATTGTAGTTGCTTACTGGCGAATTTTATATCTCAATATTTTAATAACTTTATATTTTACAAAACAAGTGAGAAGTACATTGAAATTAAATACGTGAAACGACGAACCGAGACTAATTTTAAAAGTGTGCATGTACTATCCTGGTTCGTTGGAAAGCTCGTCAAATATGACGTGTTATTAAATGGGGAAAAGCAATGCGGGTTATTAGCAGCATCCATCTGTCTGAACGCATACCGTCTGCTAGTGCAAATACTGCAGGCAATTAATAATTGCACTCAGAGCAAATATATCTAACGTCATAATACAAAGCCAAGAGGAAGTCTTCAAATGCATCGAGGGGTAGAGAATAAATGAACCAACCAATTTCATTAAAACAGCAGAACGTTTAATGAAAACAGCAGGTTATTCCCTTTGCACGGGTTATTATTTACACTTTAAAATGCATATATATGCCACAAACTTTTGTTTTGAGTTCATTCTGTTACCTAATATGAAATTTTCTGTCAGTATTCTTTTTCTCTGTCTTCATAATTTGATGGAACGTACTTAACGTACCCTTTCCTGACGTATTTTGTAAAGCGTTCCTTGTGTGTCAAGAAAAGAATAGCTTGGTATTTTTCCTGTAATCTGTAAGGAGCCAGCTGAGTTGTAATAATTTCTACTACTATCTGAATATAACAAAGTTTTATTTCCCTGTAGTGACCACAGGTAATAAAGAAGAGGCTGCGAGTCCTGACAACGATGTACCTGAGGATTCAGGACTTCTGGGATATGGCGTTTTGTTGTGGGGTGATCGGTTTCTGCGTTTGGAAGGAATGTAGCGCTTTCATCTTCAAGAATCAGGCAGTTCAGCGTATGGATTATTGGCCCTTGAAGATGACAACTCTACATTTCCTCGAAACATCGGGAACCACTCAGTGACACAGCATTATATCCAATAATATTGAACATTCAAATAAAATTTGATTGTTAAGAAAATATTGTCTCTTTTTTCTTTTTTGCTGAGAAGTACTACGTGCAATGTGTGTGAATATTGTAAACAAAGAAATTCTAAAACACGACACACTATTTTCATGAAGAAAATGCTGGTTTTCGTAATAATAATAATATAACGACTCCGGACGTAATTGTTTTACTGTGTTTTTTTTTGTATTGTTTCGTTTGTGTATATTTATTCTTATATGTTTTGTCTGTACTAGTGTAAGGACTACTGCCACCGAGTGACAACTCAATTGCAGTTAATAATAATAATAATAATAATAACAATGGAGAAGAAAACTCTACCTGTCTGATAGTAATTTCTGTACCAAACAACACCCTACTAGAAAGTTCCAAGAGAAGTAACTAAATATATAGGCCCAGCTATTGACAGAAGAAATAAAATATGTCATCTAATGCACGTGTATAATTACAGCAAACGTAAAGAAATCCCTCTACTCGCCCTGAGGGTTCCAGGTGTTTGAGGCTCTCAGACTCCATGACATTCGGCACATGAAGGTGGTAAGTTTGTCAGCCCAAGGCACCGGCCACCTTTATCACTCAGGAAAAATTCCTTGTACTCTTTTCTGTTAAAAGCTGAGTCTACTCTGGGAGTCGAATCCACGACCTTCTGGCTTTTAGCGCAGTGACTGAACCAACTTCGCCAGAGCGTGCTTCCCAAGTGTATAATTGTGCCTACAATGTTAAGAACAGTATCAAACGTCTACCGAAAAACCTTTACATTTGTTCTAACAAAATAATTGATAAAAGACACCAGCAACGATAGTACAGATTTTAAAGTGAAAGTGTGCCTAAATTTTTACACTGTACTCATTAAATCTGTTTGTAGTCGTGTTTAGCTTGCCGCGTGTGAAAATTTGTAAGCATTCCTGGAAATGTTCACTGGGAACATCCTTTGCCAATCAGTCAAACGTACTTTTATGTGTAGTTGTGAATGTGTAACAATACAAGTAATATGGTGGCATTAATTGTAACAACGACAATAACGTTGGCTCGTTTGTCGTCACAATTAATTTTTTATATGTATGAAGGTAACATAGAGACAGTACCAGGGAACAGAATTTGTTTTACACCTTTGTCCACAAAACTGATGAAGTTACGCTTTGGGAAAGAAATTCTTCAGACAGGGTATTGGGGGACAGCGTCTTGCAGTACGGAAATATATCACGAATTATGATCGGCGCGAGGCTCGTAGCGAAGTGTACATGTTCGAGGATCAGGAGTGTGCGTAAGAGCATATCAGGAAGTGAATGCATAAACGGCAGACGCCAAAATGCCAGCACGCTTGCACTTACGTTTTCAAATGAGGAGATATTTCTTCCTCGTCATCTAATTGTCTTTCTTTGTCAGTGTAATATTGTTTGTGTATTTTATTTTTGGCCTTCTCTCCTTCCTAAATGTAAACAATAAGCAGAACTCAAAATTTATTTTCGTATGTGAGATATTTAATATGGTCCGCTAATACTGAACTTCTTAACGACTTGTATTTGATCTGACCTATGATATAAACAACGTCCATTAAAGTATATGCGAATACAGTTTTTGGATGCCTCACTTCCTTTGAAAATTGTAATTGCCTTGTTGATGATTCGGTTAGTATCGAAATATGTTGGAGGATAATAACATAAAATATTAGGTGTCTACATTTACCTGATAAGTGTATTTTCTTTGTGGTTAATAAACATTTCGCCGATCCCATTGGCCGCGTTGTCTAAGGCGTGGGTATACGGCCGCCCTCTTGCTGGGATTTCGGGTGCGAATCCCGCCGGTGCTTGGAATCTGTCTCTCGCGATTGTTGTGTGCTGTCTGTGGCAGGCCGGTCACTCGTCCAGAGGAGTCCTACCCAGGGTGGTGGGTTTAAATAGGTGTTGTCGAGGAACCTCATAGAGGAGGCATAGGCCTCCCCAGATCTGTCGTACGATGACAAAAAAAATATTTATTTTCCTGTTGCATAGGTTTTTAGTTCTACATGTGTCATTATTATTATTATTATTATAATTTTTAAAGTTTTGTGAAAAACTGATTGCTTAAGTGTATGTATGCTGCATTAAATTTTTCTGACCACCTCGAACTTTTCGCGTCGTTTGTAGTTGTTGACTAGCAGACCGTTTGTTTGTTCTTTTTTTTTTTTTTTTCTGTTGATGCTCTCTTTCCCTGCAAGCGATTTTTTTCTGGCTCTGTTAGTCTTTTATTTTTCTCCATTAAA
>Ga0123352_10003608_pt1 | contig 22466 bp, 16 predicted proteins | sample TergutLab28metaG_FD_89700 | JGI IMG/M metagenome (GOLD analysis project Ga0123352, IMG submission 89700) | Labiotermes labralis P1 segment gut microbial communities from Petit-Saut dam, French Guiana - Lab288 P1 | ecosystem: Host-associated > Arthropoda: Insects > Digestive system > Gut ...
GTAAATCGCTGAGTGGTTTTAAGCTATAATTTTAGCAAGGAACAATGTATGCTCCCTGAGGATGATCGTATGATCTAAACATGTAGGAGCGTTTTAAGTGTTTTAATGTGAATTTTAGATCATGAAATGAATATATGTGCATTTGTTGGTGTATTAATTAAATATACTACAGATGCACGGTGCCATGATAAAGATATAAGCGAATATATATATGTGTATATATATATATATATATAAATGAATATAAACGGGTATTACGGTTAATAAAAAGGTTTTACTTTACGTATACATTGATTGTGTTAAGTGTTTCAGATGGCTCTTCCAAAATTGGAAACATGTAGCAAGCAGCCAAAACTGATAAAATATTAAATTGAGACAGGTATTTTGTGCTTCCTGTCTGCTGTTTATCACAACGAGATGTCATCGATAAATCAATTCTGAAGTGTTAGCTTACGGCGTTGTGAATTGTGAAGTGCGGTGCAGGAACATGCTGCTTGTAGGTGCGCCTGCATGGCGCAAGGATTTATTAAAGCTTCATCTTGAATGTTCTGAGTTTTTGCGCAACAAAGCCTGGTTTGCTGCTGATGTTTCGGATCAGTGTATCGGTTCCATCTTCGAGTGCGTGGTGTTATTCGTTTTTGAAACTTTTACCCTTAAAGATGGGACAGATACGATATTCCGAAACGTCGGTAGCAGCAACTCAGCAAGTGAAGACCCCAACTACACCGCGACGAAGCCACAAATCTCAATTTGTATAAGCGTAACATTTAAAACGCGATTTCGTTTCGTGTACCTTGAAGTATAAACGCGTGGTTTCGGGCTTCCGCCGCGAAGTAGATGAGAACTGCGCTCTTCTTGGTAAGTACGCAGCGGATAGTGGTAATCCTCCTGAAGCGGATATATTTATTTTCAAAATGACATAAGACTGGTCACCCAGTGTTTCTCCTTAACTGTTCAGCATTTACTTACTTACTTACTTACTTACTCCATGGTGCAGAGTCCCTCTTGAGCAGCTAACTGGTTTGCAGCTAGTCAAGAAATTTCCCGCATTTCACGGAACCCGAACGTTCATTATCGCACTCACAAGCGTTCGCCACAAAATTTTGTCTCCAGAGCCAGCATCCCGCCTGTGAATGTTTCTTAACATAAGTGTTTTACATGGAGGGTTTTTTAGCACCTCGCCCAACCCCCAAGCTGGAGGACCACCCACGTCGGCTGTTCGCGACTGCTTATTCAATTTATTTGCAGCTACCCTTCTTATCGGAGGCCGTTCCTCTATCCGCAACCTGAGGACGCGCCATGCCGTGGTGACAGGGACCCACTACATGGAACTGTTCAACATCAGCACTCTTTATTGGTTCGGAGAATTGGAGTGACGAAAAGGGAATTAATAGATAATATTTTGCCTTGCCGACTGCTTTATCATACCTAACAGCAGACAGGCGTCTAGTAAGACCAACAGATTTTTATTAATGAAATGCTTAGTGTAGTGGCGTTGAAGAATCGTGTATTTAACATTTTTATGTTCAAGAATATATTTCGGACTGAAACCTGGGAACGTGTTCGCCTTTGAACACTTGTAAAGACGAATAAAAAGTGAAAGTACGTTTCTGTACAGTGGCTCCCCCCCCCCCGCCCCAATTTACCGAAATAACGTCGCTTTCTGGAAGGTTTTCCAGACTTCGTCCTTTTGGTAAAAGCCTTATGTAGATAACCTGAAAGATAAGCTGAATATGGAGCATTGTTGGAATGATACTGACAGAGGAAAAACCCTAGTACTCGGAGAAAAGCCTGTCTTATTGCCATGTTTTTATTACACATCTCATGTGAACTGATCTGGGATCGAGTCCTGGTCTCTCCGATGAGATACCGGCTACTGATCGCGTAAAACATGAGGCGGCCTATGAAGAGAAAGACGAACCTGAATTATACTTACATTTCCACAGAGTTCGGTGCAGTAAACACACACCGCCTCAGTTACGACAACACATCTGTTAGCGCTGTACAGTGCAATAAGTGAGATCCATAGAAATCACTGAAATTCACTCTGAGCAGCACGTCGAATTGTAATGTTTAGTCTATAGGCATCTGGGGTAACCAATAGGTAGTCCTTAAATTGTATTAGTGAACATGCGTAATAAACTAAACTAAACTAAACTCCGTGGCCTTAGTCCGCACGCGAACTATACCGACAGAACGGCCGCCGCCGGTCGGCGAAGTTAGTGCCAACTTTTTCGGATAGAAGGGTGTCACATGGTCAGCGCAACGGGTCCCCACAGCCGTTACTCTCTGTTTTCTAGACCGGGAGCCGCTAATTTTTTCATTCAAGTAGCTCCTCAATTGACCTCACGAGGCTGAGTGGACCCCGTTCCAGACCCACTACTACTCAGAAAATCTGGTAGCGCCGGGGACAAACTACTTGTTTATCTGTAATATTTTTTTAAATAAAGTACATTTATCGCTGTTAAACATATTTAGCTAATTGGCCTTTGTGACATGAAAGGAACACATTTACTCTGACATGGGAGTTGATATTTTAGGTGTTACTTTTCTTCTTTGAGGAATTAATTTTATGAACATACACTATTCCGAGACCTTGCGCTTATTTGGACTTCTTCACCCCAAAGATAAAGATACTGACCATCCCAGAAGCCTTGAATCTCACGCTGTAGAACAGTCAATTATCGATAATTTTTCATGCTATTCAGACAAGTTGTTTTCATTTTTTGGAGCTCTTCTTGTCGTAGTTGCACTTTTACTTGGAAAAAAGATCATCTATCCAGAGGGACAGTACGGGACAGACAGGAAGGTAGGCATTTTAATGTGTATATAATTAAAACACTTTATTATCCAACAGATGCACAAATATATAATTTGTAGATACAATTAAAGTTTTAATAAAATATTTAAAATTTATTTAAATTATTATAAAATATTTTAAATATTTTATAATAATTCTAATTGTATCTACGAATTATATATTTGTGCATCTGTTGGATAATAAAATGTTTTAATCGTCATTGATGCCCGGTACAAACATGAAGAGCGTACATAATTGCTTAAGCGAGATAGCTTTCCTTATATATATATACACATTGAGATACTGTGGAGGAAACGGGTTTAAAATTAGAGCATGTGAGATTCCAAATCAAACTATTGAAGTTATGGCGGAGTGGCTATGAAGTAATGATTTCAGAATTCCGCGTAATCAGTTCTCTCGTGTTTTGAACAGTAATTGAAATATTTCACAGTACGGTACCAACATGCAAATACATTACTCTGCATGTCAATGATAATGATGGTGACTCTAGATGCCAGTAGAAGCCGGGATATAGGTCAGATTTAGGGAATCTTTGGTCTTTGGCTTACAGTATTCCCTCGTTTCTCATTGTGAGTGACAGTGTAAAGCCTCCTGAGATTCCAGCCTGAGTAATGCGACCAGCGAAGGAAGTCCTGACTTGTGCGCGTGGATTGCCAGCAAAGACAGAATCCCCTTCGTACATCCACCTGTGATCAGTACATAACGTTGTTAGGTTTTAGTGACATAAGTGAAAACAAGCTACACTTATGTTCGTTTGTTAGTGCAACTAAATGCATAATATCAAGCACATGTAAGTAACAGAGAAACTCGTCCGAAATGTGACGGTAAAGACATACATACTTAATGGAACGCACGGAAAATTCACGGAATATAAACTTTAAAATTATTGGTGCTTTACAAGGACAGATGAATAGCTAATTTAAGAATGCCAAGCGGTAAGCGAAATGCATGGAAAGGGTAAATTTAAAGTTCCGCTTGTATTTGTGTGTGTGTGTGTGTGTGTGTGACCTATTTTTGTGGAGGAGGTAGGGACAGGAATTAGACATTAGTTTTTCAGAATTTTTACGTGTTTGTGAGGAGTGAACTTAAGTTCAAGTTACTGTACAACTTAATATTTAGCCCCGTTCTGTTACTTCCACACTGAAGCTTTTTACTACGTTTAGAAAGTTTCAGTCCAAACTGTACTGTTAAATTACCCAGTGTTAGTTTAATCGAAATGGCAAGACGAGGTCAGTCTTTCTACTTTGTCTCCAGATAAACATTTCGCGTTCCGAGCAGCTTCAATTCTGAATTATATAATCTTTTGTAATGTCATTCCTTACATTACAAGAAGAGGATGGGTGGAAGGGGCCTCGAATCATGTTCCTTCGTTGATTGGAAGGAGTCACTCAATCTGCATTCTTCTTCCTTCCAGTTTTTTTCACTTAATCTCTAATATTGTGTCATGTTTTATATTTAGTCTCGCTAGTTGGTGAGTTTAATTAATTTCCAGTCATACTGCATTTCAAGCATCATGGATCTGTAGATTGTAAATAATGTACCCTATGAAATATTTCACCGTAACCTCGAAAACTGTACCTTATTTTCAGTTTTTATGAGACAAAATTATGATTGAGTAGTTTACGAGAATACGAGAACTGTGAATTACACGATGTTGAAGGCCCTTTCTGTGTCTAATCCGATATGTGGGTAGCAATTTTTGGAGGTACTCTCCTATTCATTTTTAAGGATCCTAAGTTAATTGCGTCAAAAGGCGTCATCTCGGAAGACCACCATAAGGTGTTCGAAATTCTGACTAAACATAAACAATTTTCAGTTCCTTTACAAGTTCTGCACATTTTTGGCCACATGAATCTCACACGCGTGTGTTGGGATTAGATCTAGAAGTATCACCCTATTATTTGGCTTCAATGACCTTGACCGTCCTGTCAACAAAATGACAGAACAACTGGGTATCAATTCGCGTGTCGTGTCGGGACTCGCGCAGCCTGTTACCTTTAGAACCAGATATAAATAAGATACAGTTACTGGATCTTAATAGTAACTACGTAGGCATTCCTGTTACAGGGGCTTCACATGTTTTATTTCCGTGCACATTAAACCTGCACATCTTTATATCACAGCGTAAAGCACAATAATTTTCTTCATACTCTCATAATAGCTTGAAGTCTATCAGTACCTTGAAGGAACCACCTGATAAATTCTCAGTTTAGCCCAAAAGTGCACTTAATTTAAATTGTAACATAAACGGCAACTATTCCCTGTACATTCCATCAGTTGGTAACTTGGTTATAGAGAAACAATGTGTTTTCTGTGATGTAGGAAATGTTTCATGCTTCAAAGGGTTAACGTGTGATTACATTCAAACTTACCCACATCATGATGTTTGTTGTCTATGATAATACTTTACCAAGCCTTATTGACGTCCATGTGAGCACCCTAGGTTCATATAACCGCGAAAATTTTTCGTATATTAACCCGCTGTTTGTTTTCTTTTTTTACCGCCTGTGATCTTATCTGTTCATATTACACTTCGGCGTCGCCTGTTTGTTAGTGTCTCTCTCACCCTCATGCAGCTATTTGCCCCTAGCCTGCCGCCGAACGAGTGTTTGCGAGTAGGAAGCGTTCGGCCACTCGTGTCGAATAGACCGATTGGTGGCGGCTAAATGAAATTCAGTAACAGAATAATCTGAGTTTTATATTTCTTCTCAATTCCAAATGCATAGCATTCCGGAATATATCCCTTATTACGGTAAGGATTTGGTGGCTGTTTGCCTTGCTCACTTGTTGACTGTTGTTACATGTACGCCTACTCATTTCAGTCTTTATTTTTATCATCTTGGAGTCTTGTTTAGAGAATTGTATGAAACAAATGCATTGTGTTATGTATGTGGAGATAATTGTAGTTTATATTGTATAGAGGGACTGCCTTTACGTACCTACACAATTATCAACATGTCTAGTAAATATCCTTACTTACTTACTCCATTGAGCAGAGTCCTTGAGAACCTAACCGGTTTTCAGCTAGTCAAGAAATTCCCTGCCTTTTATAGAACCCGACGGTTTATTACCGCAATTACAAGTGCCCGCCACCTGTCCCTATCCTGAGTCAGCTCGATCCACTCCATACCCTCACATTCCACTTCTTAAAGATCCATTTTAATATTATCGTCCCACCTACGCCTGGGTCTCCCAAGTGGTCCCTCTCTCTCAGGTTTCACCACTAAAACTCTGTATACGCCTCTCCTGTCCCCGTACATGCTACGTGTCCCGCTCATCTCATTCTTCTCTATTTTATCACCCGAACAGTATTGGGTGAAGAGTGGAGTAAGATTTTCCCTCGAGGATAGAAGAATCATCTGCATCTTTATCCTCTAATAACAGAACAATTTGATCGGGCTTTAAAGGCCATCATCACTATCACTGCATTTCGACAGTATCCCATGAAAATGAAATGCGAAAAATTATTTTTACATTTATATTTTATTGTCTGTGTTCCTGAAATCTCTTTTTTTCTTTGTTTCTTAGTCTTGCATGTTTTACCTACACATTTGTCGCTGTAGAGGTTTATTGTTGTACCTGATCACACTAAATCACACACACACACACACACACCTGGTAGGACTCTTTCGACGACGGATCGGCCCGTCGCAAAGACCTTCACGCGACAATACACAACATGCATAAGAGACATCCATGCCCTCTGTGGGATTCGAATCCGCAATGCAAGTAAGGGAGCGACCACAGACCAACGCCTTCGACCGCGCAGCCAGCAGGATCGGCTCCAGAAATTTCGATCTGGTTACTGCAGATGGGAATGGTACCACTTATATTCTTTACCTCACTCTTGTCCACTACACTAATCACGTCTGTTTTTTATTAAACTCTTTGATTCCATTAATGAGCTGATGCATTTATAAGTAGCTAATGATGTTCGGTTTATGTTTTTGTATTTCTTCCAGTAATTCTGCAGTATTTATTTCAATATAGCTTCCCTGCTGTTCGTATGAAGTGAAATTACTGTATGCATTAAGCTTTATTTCGCTCTAAAGACTTAAATACCGAAGCAAAATAAGGATGAAAAGATCAGTTTGGACTTGCTCCTTGTACTGTCATAATGAACCCAAGTCACGTGTCCTGTACGGTGTGTTTGAACCCACTAGGGATTGTCTGTTTCTTCGTGGTTACAGCAGATAGAACACGACTGTAATGGGGCGTTTTGTTCTTATTGGTAATGGAGTCTTACGAAATGATAATGCATTTTATATTTCTTTGCTCCCAGCTTTCTGGTGTTATTTTTCGTTATTGGCTGCGCTCTAACACCTTCAATTGTAAATTACTTTTTGCTAAACTTCCTTCGCTGAAGTAAAGGTAATTCTAAAACTTTTTATTTTATTGATTTACAGGCTTCCATATCATCAATTTCAATAACTTGTCTTTTTGAGCCTTCTGATGTTAATTAGCGATGCACCTAGAAATTTAAAGCTTGTCCTAATCTACGTAAGTCACGTACATTTTTGGACTGCATATCCATTCCATGTCACTTGAAATGAATACATCGCCATGACTCTCTTTTTTTTTTTCGCGGAGTCTCTTTAGCGTAAATATAAATTTCGAAACGCCTGGAACATAGTTTGGCCAGAGAGAGTAGAACCCAGATACCAGATACGATAAATATAATACAAACGGTTAAACAAGTATCGATTTCAAAGTTTTGACGTTTATTAATGTGAAATAATTGTGTCTTGAATGCATATGAACATTCAAGTTCAGTGCTGACACAGCACAACCTGTCACATCAGTTATAATTGGTATTCATTCGTTTTGATTTGCATCCGCAATGCAACACCCAACCCTCTGTCACAGCATATTGTGGCTGATATATCTTATAGCGGCGTGCCTGGGCAAGAAATGTGGTGATCCTGGCTGGCCGATCATATTGTTTTCCTGCATAAACTAAACTCCACACCAGCGTTTGTTTCTAGTGTAAAGAAAAACACTTTCAGCAGTAGACTAGCAGCCATGTATTGACTGGAAGGTTGTGAATAGCGATTTGGAAGGAAGTGATTCAACTACAATTAGCAGCATAATTCCGGCGTTTTTTTTATGGAAAATTTCTACCCGTCTCTTAAGTATTTTCGGCCTTCGTGCTGAGATTGGAAACCGGAATTTTTCCAAATACGAAGCAGAATAGCTTGGGTAAGACTACATGAAGAGGAGATTTGTGATTTGTGCTCGTCACCAAATATTATTCCTCAGATCCAACAAAGAAAGGTGAGATGGGCGGGGGCATGTAACACATATGGGAAACAGGAGAGATGTATAGGAGGATTTGAGTAGGACATCTGAGGGAAACAGACCACTTGGAATACTTAGGCGTAGATAGGAAAACACTATTAGAGTGGATCTTCAAGACGCGAGATGGGGAGGAATGGACTGGATTGATGTGGCTCAGGATAAGGAGAGTTGGCGGGCGCCTGTGAATGTGGTAATAAACCTTCGGGTTCCATAAAATTTCTTGACTAGTTGAGGACCATTTAGCTTCTCAAGAATGATTCTGCTTCATGGAGTTAGATACTCAGTTAGTTAGTTAGGAAGGTAGTTGGTAGGAATCCCACAATTAAGACGGTGTGGTGTCCTCCAAAAGTGTAATTTTCACAGAAAGTACCGTTAAAAATCCAACGCCTTGTTCTGAGGCAGAAATGGTGGACACAGAAAAGCACAACAATGCCCTGTTACTACTTTTCCCCACATTTCACGAAGAAACTTAAGTAAAACATTCTATTTATACCTCACAGTAAATAACTGAGTCTGTTTTACAAACTTTAATCAGTTGACTTTTTACAAAATCATAATCTCCATTTCTTGCGATAATCATATAAAAACCATGTAAACATTTTTAGGCGAAATGCACGTATTGTAAGGGATGTGGTACACATAGTTACCACTTAAATTTTAACGTGTTGAGGTACCTTCACTGTATAAAGGCGAACCTACACACCACTGTGCCTGTGAAAATGAAATCTTTAACAGCAACAGCCATCTGTTTCTCACCGTAGTTTAAAAACCATTAGTAAGTAGAGCCATTAACACACAGGTTGGGGAGAGTGTTATTTGTGCAAGAAACTGTATGCATGACCTTATGCCAAAATATAGCAGCCAGTTCGAGCGGACGTAAATCAAAATTCCCTCATTTTAGAGAGAGAGAGAGAGAGAGAGAGAGGGAGAGAAAAGAAAGGCAGGGAGTACGCGAGGATGAATATGCAACCAGTGCCTCGTACGTGATACCGCGTTAAAGTGATGGATTTATTATAGCGTTCGTTGTCATCGTGACACCGGCAAGCATTTATTCCAGCGCAAGCCTCTCTCGTAATAATATAAAACATAATGATCAAAACGTGTGATAGGGAACGCCGTTTAGACTTAAACTTACTTCGCAGACACCGAGTGTTCCGTGAACTGCTACACTAGGGAGGTCTTGCCTTCCACTTGGTGGATCCTCATATGGAAACGTATTCAGACGTACCGATAATGCCGTCCTTCTGGAGGAACCACAGATGTCCAATGGAATGAGTGAATTGTATATAAGTATGTTACAAAGTAGGGCTGATACAGCTGTGAGATTGGTGCGTTCAGACAGCAAGACGACCCAAGTACAGAACAGTTTCGCGTTGTAACAGAGAGGCGGCATATACGTTGTAACCGTCCGCATTAAGCTGCCCGACTCTCTGTTACAGTACTACGTACACTCGCCGGTAAGCTTGAATCCTTCCCAAGGAATATACGGAGGGACAGGAGCCGCTCAGTTTTATCGTTGTTATAATTCTATACAAACACACCCCCATCATTTATTGAGCCTTATACAAAATCATGAGAAAAGTTTGACTAAGATAATGCTGGTAGGGTCTGTGTTCACCGTTCCGCTTGTTTTAATACTTCCTTCCTTTGTGTAGTCTAATATCAAGCCTTCGTTGTGGAGTGTCTCTCTCTTTGTCAAGAAAATAGGCAGAGTGCAGGCAAGCCCTTCCGAAAAATATTTATTTCGAACAAAGGAACGAAAATCTGCGTACAGCTACCTACAGATATAACAAGAAAGAGAATGTAAGCCTTTAATGGAAATGGGGCATTTGAGACCTTTGCCCATGCTAGTGACCTGCAAGGTTTAAATGCGGAGAGCAATTAGAGGTTTGAACTTCTAAACCCTTCCGCGCTTTCCAGAGCTTTGAATACAGTAAATGTTTATTTAATTTAAACTGGCTAAAAGCCAGAAAACCAGTTTATCTTCTCATCTTCATGATGTCTAGTCCAAGACGAACTACGGAGACTCTGGGCAGTTACAACGTGATGAGAAGAATTCTTCGTAGCGCTGAAGCAAATATTCTACGATAAACGTATTGAAACCTGTGTTATAGGGTCACCACTGTTCAGTCGGTAGACAGAGTGAGCTTCGGTACCAATCAGCAGCGATGCTGACCGCTATCAAGACTCTCGAGCCGCGTGGTTGTCATTTTGTTCTCAGCGGGTGTCAGTATTTTGATGCGACTTAGTGGGTCACTGTTGTGCCCATTGCAGTGAACGCAAACATTGTGGACCTTGGCGCCTAGCCTCATGCCTGTGGGTGCACTTGTTCCCATTTACATCAAATCTTCCTTCTTGTTAAGGATTAGGCTGCTTCGGATAGTAGCTCTGTATGGTGCGACTGGTTAGGTGTTTAAGTATCCAGTATCAACTGCTTTGGTTGTGTGTATTTTGCAATTTTTAATTTAGCGGGCTTCACCCCATTGTGGTAACTAATATTTCAAAGTGAAATGTTCTGTTAGAAACAACTTTGTTGCTGTATGTCAGACAATGCGCGGGTCACACAGACAACTTTTTTTCGACCCATGGTTGCCTGGATAAATAGACGGAGACCTAATGTCACTGTAAACTAGGCTGTCAAACGTGCGGTTCACAGAGCTTTATGGTGTGGCCCGCTCATATTTCGATATTTGATATTGTGCTTCCCTTCTCACAAAGTGTATTGCACAATACAGCAGAGAAGTCCTGCAATATTAAAGACGGTAAACATTTTATATCTTTGCGTTTTTTTACGTTGAAGACGAGCGAATATGTCGTTGCATATTGCGGCACAAGATGTCCAATTGAATTTCTGTTTTGGCCCTGACCTTGTCTTGAGTTTGACGGGCCTGGTGTAATCTGTGTAATTTCATAAGCCGATAAAACTGTGTTTGCTTGAAAATTCGCATTTGAGTGCTACACTTTGTTGTTTCATTTCAAATACATACACACATACATATACATGCATACATGCGTAAACGCATAAGTACATACATAAAAGCACACACACACACACACACATATATATGTAGTGTATGTGTGTGTATGTATATATATACACACACATTGCTACATGCGTACACGCATAAGTACATAAAAAAAACACACACACATATATGCATGTGTATGTGTGTGTGTATATATATATATATATATATATACACACACACACACATACATGCGTACACGCGTAAGTACATACATAAACACACGCACACACACACACACATATATACATATATATATATATATATATATATGTTCATCCATCCACCCACGTATCCACACATACAACCACCAGTCCATGCACCTACACTGTAAAAATTGCTTCAGCCACGACCTGACGTCATTACTGATGGTGAATACACGTCGTACTTTAGTTTATGTAAGAGTAGGTCTGATTCAATAAAAGAGAATTACAGATATATTGATATCTTTGTCTTTTAGAATATATTTCGAATCTGATAACTCTGTGGGCAACCCTTAATCTGTTATTCTCCCCCTTTGAATCGCCAACGTCCATTAATACACGTAGTCGGTCGGATGACTGGCTTCTGTGCTTGAAATACAGGAATTTACATAATCATGGTTTCGAGATTTATTTACCTGGCAAACGGTTCTTCATAGCGATGGTGAGAAACATGTGTCTATTCAGTTATAAATTAATAACGACCCGGAGGCTTTATATGAACGTGAGGATTGGCACAGAAAACAGTTGGAAAACATTTATTACACAGACTTTGTGCCTAGCATTTGGGCGGGTCGTGTGTAGTGTCAAACAGGATGCTGAGACCCGAAAGCTTTGCTATTCCGACGGTTCGCTGACAGATGTACGAAATGTGTTTTGTATGAAAACAGAGTTGAGGAAAGTTTGGAATGTGCTGAATCAGACTGGGAAATTTCAAAGCATTCAAATTAATAGTACAATATTTGGTTATTTTTAACTTCAAAGCAGAAGCGTGAAGCTGAACACCCAGTTCAGTTCAGCGCTGAGGTACAAAGTGAGTGAGGCTTTCCTTCCATTCACTGCAACGGATAACTTTTGCATTCTGTGTTGCGGATACTAGCAGGTCCCATAGGCTGCTGTGAGCGAGTATAGGTTCTGAAAATGCGTGTAGCCGAGGATAAGTTCTGTTGTGCTCAGTTAAATTAAAGTTTCACAAAAGAATATTTGAAATAAGAGGGAGGGAATAACAGGGCTCTGGCGAACACCGCACAACAAGGTGCTTCAAAAATTACACCATTTACCGAATATTAAAAGAGCCCAAGACGGTAAGTTCACAGTGCATAAATTTTGGGCTCTCTGTTTTCAGATCTAAAATAAAGCACTTCAGATTTAATTGCACTCCTCTCCCGCAATTTTCCCCACATAGTGCCCGCCAGGACTGACCCATGTTAGAGTAGGATGAGCTCCTCTGTTCTCCGTTGATGGTAGTCCGTATCCTGTATTACCGGTCACTGCGTCGCAGGCGTTTCCACATCACGACGATCATACAACTTGTGACTGCAAGGTTATTCTTCAGAACTGGAAACAGTAATCAGTGGACGCCTTATCAGCGCTGTTCACGGAATGTTTTGAAGTTTTTTAGTTTCGACGTTGAACGCTATGTAAACTTATTTTCTGACCGATAGAAGTATTACGGGTTGCTGAGGATGAGATATCGGTATACTTGGTCGTTGCCCATGAAAGAAGGATGAAAAGTACATATATATATATATATATAGCTTTAATCGGTAAACCTGAAGGAACGATGCCTTGTGGAAGACATAGTTATAGATGACGGATAATATTAAAGTGTGTAATGTATGGGGGTTTTGACTGGTTTAATTTGACTTGCGTAGTGTCCAGTGGCAACCAGTCTAGGACAGTGCTCAGGCATTTACTAAATTAACTTTACTAATTGTGTTCCAACTATATCCTTTGGCTTGTACGTAACAAGGAACGCCGAGAGAGTAAACACGATTTTAAAACAAGGCTTTCTGAGCATTATGCTTAATGCCGTCTTTCCTACTGTAGATAATAGTCATATATGGTTGTTAGTGTTATGAGCATTACCGGTACTTCATTTGTGTAAGGAAATAGTTGCGCCGATCATGGTGGCCAAGTGGTCTAATACATGGGTCTGCGGCCGCTAGCTAGCTGGGATTGCGGGTTAGATTCCCACCGTGAGCTTGGATGTCCGTTGTGAGTGTTGTGTGTTGTCAGGTAGAGTTCTCTGTGTGGTGCCGATCACTCGTCCAGAGGAGTCCTGCTGAGTATGTGTGTGTCACTGAGCGTGATCAGGTGCACCAATGGTCCTTTACACTTACAACGAGTAGGGAGACAGTTCAGACTAAGAAAAAAGGGGAAATGGCAATTTAACTACATAATTTTTGAAGGTAAATTTATCCGCGTGTACGTCATGAAGGAACAGAGGATGTGGGAGCTGTGGGCAGTAGATGAGGACAGTTGGTCAGGGCTACACTCCGGCCACCCCTGAGTAAAGAGTCTACCGAATATGGATGTGTCCCAGAGCTGGTTTCGGCGCTTTGGAGAAGAGGTGAATTTCTTGTCCCTGCCTGAAATGGAATCACTGTTCTTGAGACTTCCTTCCTGTAGCCTGGTCGCTATGCTGACCACGCTATTCCGATTCGAGTACAGATTCTGTGGATATCACTTCAAAGTCTCATGCCGTCGCTGCATTCACCTTGTTTTTGACTTAAAAAGAGCATTTAACACGTGATGCGTAGGCAAGTCTGTGATCTGTTTCCGTGTCGGATCTTGAAATGTAGGAATACACAGTCAGGAGAGCGGACTTGTGGGCGTGCTTATGTCTTGTAAGATAGAAAGCTATGCCGGGAGGGAGAAAAGGCCAGGAGGAGCATCCGGCTCAGTTGCTGTGTTCAGTTTGTTCGCTGGTCCTTAAAATCCATCCTGACGACTGTGCTATCATATCAAGCGCTTCCACTGATGTGTGAATAAGGGCCAAGGACGTAGCTATTCGAACAGCATGTTCTGCTGTGGAGTACACATTTTATCTGTTGTTTTGATAGGGTTTAATGTTTTCATTGTTGGTTTCGTTAAAATATTACGTAGACGTTCTTTACTCTGCAAACATGTATAACTAAATAAAAGGGTATCTGCTAAGAAGCGTGAACGGGAAAAATTCGCATGGTTTATGGTTTTGCTGTGTAACTCGTGTTCTATGCTGTGTGGGACTTTGGTAGTGTAAGTATAGAGCCCTTCCTGTATCAGCTGTATCAGTACTTTGTAAGGCTCTAAGTCCTCTAATACGTCAATATAGGCGACGCTGCCTGAGTTAATACTACCTTTACTCGTCAGTCATTGATCCCTCAGTGTATTCAAATTGGGAGAAGTCGGGAAGAACGTGAGCGGATTACGTTACAAACTTCAGTATGGTGTGGAAAGTAGTCTGTAATAATTCAACTCACTATGAAAATGTCAGAGAAAAAGGCAGGGTTATGTCTGGCAGTACATAAATTAAACGGTAAAGGTAAATTTCACCCTAAAGCAAGCCATTGAAGTTCAGAGGGTAAGTAGAATTATAGCTGTAATCATTCTTTAGTCTCGTCGCTAGATGGGGTGGCTGGTTAACGCCACGCTTCGGCCGCTTTACCCACGGGAAAGAGACTCGGTATCCATTGTGCAGGAGGCTAGGTGGGCCTCCGTGTCTGTCTGGACATGTGCGAAAATTCTCGCCCCCCACCGGAATTACGTAGTACAGTTACGAATAAACCCGGAATAATTGACCAACTTATAGTTCGTATCAGTCTGCTCGTATACACACTCCCTGTATGCTTTCCGTTAACACCCATTGTCTCGTCCGTATAAAACAAGCAAGGTTATAGTTGTATATACATATTTTACTCAGTCTGTTATTAGATACCCAGCAGGAAAGAAACAAGTTTTGAACCGAAGAGTAGTAGGAATGCCTTCGATTTAGCCTGCTGTTAGCGTCTTCGTTCCCTCACTTTGATTTGTTAGTGACGCTCCCAAGCGCTAATTGTGCATTAGAATGAAAGAATATTTCGAAAGTCAGTGTCTTGGGAGGATGAAACACGCATTGTATGTTTGATAGACTTTGGACTTGAGTCTCACGGTTTGCGAGATCTAGTCACGGGAACCACCGCGCCTGCATTGTTACGCTGTTACGCTCTGCGTATATTTCAAAACTTGTGTATTCTTATTCGAAATGGGGGGTTCAAAGTTATTATTGTAACTGGTCGCTTATTTTATGTCTCATCAAATAAAAAGGCGAGGGAAGATATTTTTTGAAACGAGAAGAGGAAACATCTGCTTGTATATGTGTATTGCATCTTAAGTGTGAGAAACATGTGGTCCCTTTCAGATGCAGTCCCTCTTCAAGAATACTACAACTATCGCCACCACCACTATTATTTCTACTACTACCACCACTAATAATATTATTACTTCTACTACTACTACTAATACTACTAGCACCACCACCACCACTACCACAACTACTACTACAGCCACTACACTTCTACCACTAATATTAATATTACTACTACTACTACTACCACTACCACCACCACTACCACTACTACAGCCACTACACTACTACTACTACTGCTGCTGCTACTACTACAACAAAAATTTATGGGGGCATGTTAATGTGATTTGTGTTGGGCAAAGTGGCACTGGAACAGGTTTCTCTCTGTGTGCTTTAGTTTTCCCTTCCACTGTAATTCCACCATCGCTCCGTATTCGTTTCTCCCCTGTCCTTTTCATTCCACCATCGCTCCATACTCATTTATTCATCTCTGATCCTCGCCACGTAGTCTTTGCAACTGACAGCCTCTCTCAATAAACAGTATAGGAAATAAACTTCAGGATTTACTTTTACAAACCGTTTTAGTGAAAATATAAGTTCTATAAAAGGCGCGAAATTGCTGGGAGAGGTGCGTAACTCTCAAATTGATCTTGTTCCATTCTGTGCCCTGATATCACTATTTCATACAAAAAACCAACTAATGCACTCTATTATTTACTCCACTTTATTAGCACTGTGTTACTCTAATATGTTTTGGCCTTCAAAGGACCATCTTCAGAGAGAAGGAACGATATATTTTTATAGCCAGATCAACATCCGGTACACATTTTGTTGATCTGGTTGTAAAAATGTATCAGTCGTTTGCCTGGAAGATGACCCTTTGAGGCCCGAAATATGTTGGAGTAAAACAGTGCTAATAAAGTGGTGAGAATAATATAAATTTGCATTAGTCGGTTTTTTGTATGAAATAAAGAACGACTTTTACTTTGTCAAGGAAGACTGATCTTTGTAGCTATATTTGCAATATGCATTATTCAGGATCCCATAAACACCCTGACATGCGACTGTATCACTGCCTCCTCTGTTCTCTCCCAGTTTTTACGAGTAGGGAGTTAACGTCATTCAAGCTGATGCATATCTGCTGTCTATTAAAATAGTTGTAAATAAACTCCAGAGGAACCATTCATGAAGTCTGCTTTCGCGAAGGACACAAAAGAAGGTACTTGATTCCGAAGCACTGGCCTAAATACAATGAAATTATTTATGCAAAGTGACATGAATTGTGACACATTTTCTACCTTCCACTTTGTTTAACCTTTTATTATCACCTGGTTGTCTGCACCTTTTGTTCTGTTGTTTCCCTCTATTACCGTGTTGCTATTGGAAGTTGTATGTAGTGGAAATAAAGCGAACCGGATAGAGGGGGCACTTCGATTTAACTGCCACAGCGCAGATAGAGAAGTAATAAAAACAGACTGAAAAAGAAGAAAGAACAATGAAGAGTAATTGAATCATCTATTTGAGGGTAATACCCTGAACCAGTGCTATATACATTGTCTTTCTTTGTTTCACTTACTATTGTTCCCGTCCGGTTTATATAGAACTTGTTTATTTTACAGTGTTGTTTAGCTTAGTACGCCAGTCCATGGAGCAGGGCATTGCTTAAGAAAATGTTAGCAGGAATTTTTTGTTCGATGGACCGTGCATCGTATAATATGGCAATAATTATCCAACAAGATGCAACAGAATACAGTTTATTTAAAACTGTCTACTGCTCAACATGTTTCGGGTGGTATTTCACCAATCATCAGGAGCTCATAACACTGTATCTACTGTATCTGGCATTAATGAGACCGTTACTGCTAACTGTCGTGAACGTGGCCGGACGGGAACTGCAGTTCCCGTCCGGCCAGATACTGTAGATACAGTGTCATGAGCTCCTGATGATGGGTGAAATACCATCCGAAACATGTTGAGCAGCTGACAGTTGTAAATAAACTGTATTCTGTTGCATCTTGTTGGATAATTATTGCCACCTTAGCCGAAACTTGACTATTCCTCAGATGTTATCTGTCGTTCGGAGGAGCGTTCATCCATGTTGATTGTTTGGACTCTTGTTAGACTGATAACCCTGAAGACGCAGTCTGTTCAGTTCCTTCGAAGCGTCGGTGACTATTTACCAGCCGACGCAGCATAACTCCTTAGAAGGCCTGAATCCTCATTAACCGCTGTGATAGCCTCAAGTTTCGCAACTTCATAGCCACTCCGCTTGACATTAAATCCGCCTCGCCTTCCTTACTGGGTTCATTTGTTGCACCCAGCAGGCTGGTGGTGCCCCACAAGTCCTGTCCAGTGTTAAGATGCAATCATTCAAATCTTGGCTTGTGGGCTACAGTTTCCTTCACGAGATACTATCGTAACATGGAACTAGGTGTTTCGAAAAACTTTGTATAACATCACAGTACACTAGTTTTGTCTTTTCTGTTTCAAATATTTTATATTGGATGAATGTATCCTCAGCATATTTCAATCATTACATTCAATCCAACGAAGGTCACTCATAAATAGCATAGACGGTAGGAATAAAGATTTCGTAAAATGAATATAAATAACATAAAGTAATATTTAAAAAAATGTTATAAATTAAAATTAAATGTCTTAAGAATATGAATGGTGTAAGCCTTATTTCTCTTACAACGTATTTATATATATATATATGTTTTGCGTACCCTCTTTTGACTTTGATTTTCCAGTTATTACCTCACATATTTCTTGTGTACCTTTGTTCTGTTTCACGTGCTGTATATTGTAGTTTTCACAGTGGTAATGCTATCCTTATTGTTGCACCGTGCATATCGTCGAATTATTTAATTAGTATACCAACTGATGCACATACATAATAATTCCACATTAAAACATTAAAATTGCTCCGACATGTTTCGATCCTAAGATCATCATCAGGGAGCTACAATTTCCTCGCTAAAGTCACTATTAAAATTAGTCACTGATTAATTTTGTTGTATAAACAGGGTGTTGTGGCAGCATGTCACATGACATACTGCCACAACACCCTGTTTATACACGTAAAACGAAAGTAATCAGTGACTAATTTTAATAGTGACTTTAGCGAGGAAAGTGTAGCTCCCTGATGATGATCTTAGGATTGAAACATGTCGGAGTAATTTTAATGTTTTAATGTGGAATTTTTATGTACGTGCATCAGTTGGTATACTATTTAAATAATTAAATAGTGGTAATGCTGTTTTTGTTAGTGTGTTTTCTTCAGTGTAGGCCAGTGTTACCACATATAGTAACAGTTTATGAGTGAAAAGATAGCGTAGTCGATATACAGTCTTGGTAAGGGCTGGACGTTCCGAAGTTTGAATTCAGAGTGGGCAAATTTTTTTTGTACCCGTCCAGACTTACCCCGAACCCCACGCAGCCTATTGTAAAATGTGTACCGGGTCTGTTTCCTTGGGGTAGAGCGACGGTGCGTGGGGCTGACCACATATTGCTTCTAGCGTCATAGTTTTGAGTGGGTACAGCTGAAGGTCTACGTCCCCTCTAGGCCTTAATGGCACGTTACAGGGTTGCCTGTATTTGGGAACGTGATCCTTCATTTCTTCAGCGTGTGGTTTTATTGAATTATCTGCCTGAGGATGAGTGGTGTATGGCAGGGTGCAGGGGGAAATGTAATGTGTATATATACGTCATTGGCTGCAACAGAAAAAAATTATTAACCGATTGTGTCGAAGTGGACATTAATACACGGTATAACATTAAATATTTTTAAATATTACTTACGTCGCGACTGTGATTGTAGTCGTCGCAGCCATTATATTCACAGATACCCGTTTAACTTATTCACTGCACCAATTCCGTCAACGCGCCTACTTTGTTACGTTGACAGTATGTAAATATTAATGTGGTCTAATAATGCCAGACCTTTTGGACATGGTGTACCTTGCAGCCACATACGATAATAATACAGATCTGAGATTAATGGACATTGGACCTTTTACAGTTGCTTTGATGTAAAACGGTTTGTAACTTTTGGGATGGGGAGGGGGGCAGCAGTATGAACCAAAGGGTTTGAAACGTACCGAATCTTTGTTATGAGGTGCATTTTCTCTGTAAACGAAGTCTCCGAGGTTCGAGTAGGGTGGAATGTAAGACAGTAAATGTTTTATGCGTCCAATTTCCCGCTGGGAGTAAGCGAAGCAAGATCTTAGGCCGAGCGCTAAAGGAGGTTAGCACTCCCAGGGGGATTTACCCCTTATATGAGGGGTTAACAGGATAAGATGGCCGACGTGCAGGGAAGTGTCTCAGGATAGTGGCAAAAGGATTTTCTCCCAAAGGTTAGCTGTTAGAAGGGGGATGGGGAGACAGGGCTTTTTAAGTGATTCTGCAGCAACCGTCCTTTGCTAAATTGTCATTTTAATGGAGATGACTGAAGGAAGAATTGATGAAACATACGATGACCGATCTAAGGCCCTGGAGGTGAGTGCTGAATTCGGGTGAACGTGGAATTTCAAGATTTCCCTTTGTTTAATTTAGGACCACGCTCTGCAGACATGTGTGGTAGACAGGTATGGCTCCATGACTCTTAACCTTGGAGGAAGGTCGAGATGAATGATCAGTTTCCTCGATCTGGCCACTCTAGCCCCAGTAGAAGAACACCGTTTAGAAATTGAATGAGTTACTTCGTGACTGCCGGCGCCAATCTTGAATATGGAGCTAAAGAAAGAGTATGTGTGCCTTCCTGGAACCGAGCTCTGGTCGATCGGTTCTTCATGTCGTGGCTTGGTCACTATGCTGACTGTGTTATTTCTTCAGGTGTTTGCTTAAAATATTTGTGTTTCTTAGTGAAGAGGTATTTGAACTGCAAGGAAAAATAAATTCTCCTGCATGCCACCGAAGAAACTGGTCTGTAAATACACATATTAGACACAATCGATACATGTATCTGAAAAAGAAAGTATACCATCAATAAATTCATAATTAAAATAAATGCTAATAGAAATTGCTTTATTTGTAACGTGTGTCCTAGGAGTGCCACTGACTACTATAAAGTTGTTTCTTACAGAAACTAGTTATTGTTGTTACTGAATTTGGAAACTATTATTAATCTCTATCCCCTCCTAAAAGCACTGGTGATCAGGAGCAGTAATTTTGCTGGCTGTATTGATTTAAATAAAGATTGCATTCTTTGAAAGAAAAATCTAAGCTCTTAATGATCTCCCTGAAGTATTTGTCGACCTGGTGTATGATTTAGTCAGAGTCCCATTTCCGTTGCAACCATTGTTTCCGGACGGTATGTTCTCTGTGCAGTATGTACTCTTGCATTCCAGTTTATGTGGCAACCACCGTTACCGATAACTTGTTCCCGTTTACGTGTGTAATCTTCGCGAAGGGCAGTTGTTTTATAATTTAGACTCAGTTTAGTGAGAGGTATCGGCACAGACTGCAAAAGAAGCTGAAAGTCGATAATACCGGGGTGCAGATAAGTCCTTAGCCCGACCAGGACGGAAACAAGCTCGGAAGCATGTCAGGGACGCGCGCGATTTCAACAACATCGAGACGCTAGCTGTCATCAAGTTTGTTTTTCCATGCGAGCCAAGACGCCGAAGGAAATTCACGCCATTCTGACAGAAACATTAGCTTGTTTCTTTCCTGGTCGGGCTAAGGACTTATCAGCTCCCCTGGTATAATGCAGTACAGTACAACCATATAGCAGCACTCATGTAGATGACATTAACGGTTGGGTTGGTATAAGAATAAAAGGAAGAGAGACGAAATAGCACGTGGAGCAGCGCGTGTGACTGAGCCACACCAAGCGTATGGCTCAGTCACTGCACGGTTTTCTGTGAGGCTCGCACTGAGACATGGTTTCCTCGAAGAATATGGCAGCCCATCACATGACGTCACCCGATTAGTATCTGAGAATGACAAAGTAGTAGAACAATGCAGAATGTAACGTACAGGGAAACTTCTTGATTTGTGGACGCTGTGTGTTATCATCCAAGTGATGATGCGTAACGGGGCTGCGAGCGTTTGCGTTTTGTGCTTGCTTAAGCACAGTCTTCAACTTCCACCTTTATCTTGATCATGGAATACTAAAATTTTGCTCATTTTATCAGGATGTTAGGAATGTGAATATAAAGTTATTTTTTCTCATATTTTTGTTACAAACAAACCTAACCTAACCTATGAACCATTTTGTTTTGCGTAACGTCCAAGAACACGATAATCTTCTCAGTACCTTAACTGTCACATCCGGATGTCTTGCATTCATAAACTACGAGTACAAAATTTCTTGACCACAGCCAAATATTTCGTTTGGAAGGGGGGGGGGACGTTCTTGCTGATGATCGTGCTAAGAGCGCCGCTGTGCGTCTGTCTTCTCTATATCGAAACTAACACACAGGACTAGTGTATTTCCGTTTGACCTTTGCTTATTTATTTCTACGAGGAAAGAAAATTTCCTGGTTTTTACATGACTGCCATATGAGGCAAGTGAGGAGCGGGAAAAGTGAGGGTCGAATGAGAGGGGGTCCTAAATAACCAAGCCAATTAGTCTCCATGCAAACAGTAGCTACTCTATTCGCAGTGTGATTTACACAAGGGGGTGGTGGATTTTGAAAGGGTGGTAGGAGGTGAGGGGAGAGAGAATGAGCGGGAAAGAGAGTTTTGTTCAAATGGATTGCTACGTACGCTGAAAGTGGATACAAAATTGTGTTTTCTGGTTTATCTTTCACCGAATTTTGGTATTATTCATTAGATTTTCAGAAAGAGTAGTTCGCGATTTTTCACACTTGCACTAATCTGAATAGTGCGATTGAAATTTCACAAAATGAATTTTAAATTGCATTATCGTTTACTCAATTATTATACCAACTACTGCACATATATAAAATTTATAAAATTTACACATTAAAACATTAAAAACGCTCCGACATATTTCGGTCCTAGGACCATCATCAGGGAGCTATATCGCCCTTGCTAAAGTTACA
>Ga0123352_10003611_pt1 | contig 22456 bp, 13 predicted proteins | sample TergutLab28metaG_FD_89700 | JGI IMG/M metagenome (GOLD analysis project Ga0123352, IMG submission 89700) | Labiotermes labralis P1 segment gut microbial communities from Petit-Saut dam, French Guiana - Lab288 P1 | ecosystem: Host-associated > Arthropoda: Insects > Digestive system > Gut ...
CTCGTTTTTGTTTTTTTTTTTTTGTGGAATAGAAAGACTGCTTTATTTTGGGAGGGGGGGGGGGGGGGGGGGCTGTACAACTTCTTGAAGGTTTAGATTCAAGACAGAGAATGCAAGACTCAGCAGTTCAAAGCAAGCAATCTATGGTTTAGTTTCTTAATGAAAGTAGTTGTGTTGTGAATTCAACATAGAATTAATAAAAAATCATTGGGATTGGAAACAATTTTTTAATCTTTTGTAGTAGGCATATGTATAAATATGGTGGCTTGGTACCTGCAAGCAAGGAGAAACAGCTTGTTATGTTACGTTATGTTATGTTTACATTTGTGCTTTTCAACATGACTTATGCATGCTATTCCTGAACTATATGGAGTCTGCAGCCCTTTATAGAATGTGGGCCAGAGGCATCATCGAGATGTTTTTTGAGAGATTGTTTCAGCAATAGTAACTGCTGTCAATGTTGTTTCCTTTAATTAGTAGACATTCTGTAAAATAAAAAAGCCTTAGTTTGCATGTTATGCCTATGCATCTGTCTGTGACCTAGCTTGATTGCCTAATATAGTGGGCATGCTGTTTTTAATTCAAAATATGGGATATCCATTAAAAAATCCCCATTAATTGTGAAAAAAAATGTGATTTTCCAGGTACATCTTGAACTGTTAATAAAATACTGGAAAATTTTATATGTGAGAGGCCTTTTAAAAACATCAGTCATCCAATTTGATTTTTCATGTTGACTGAATACACAGCCTACTTTACATAAGGCTATAAAGAGACTTCTCCATGTAGCCATAAACCATTTCACACATTTTACATAAATCTGGTTTTAAAAACCTTGAAAGCTGTCAGGAAATTTGATTGTATTCATAACAAAGGCCATTAAGGTGCATATTTTTCAATGACAAGAAGATATCAATTTATTTCTGCTGATACTGCTACTACTAACATTACTACTCTACTAATACTTACAGTACTAGTGCATACATTAGTAGTAGTAGCAGTGGTGGTGGTGGTGGTGGTGGTGGTTGTGGTGTTTCTACAACAACACCACCACCACCACCAACAACAACAACAACAACAACAACAATTTCTTTTCTCATAGGTGCTTTTGGCTACTTTGAAGTAATGAATGATATCACAAGATACACCAAATCTACTGTTTTTGAAACAATAGGCAAACGAACTCCAATTGCAGTGCGATTCTCAACTGTCGGCGGTGAGAGTGGTTCTGCCGATACAGTCAGGTGAGTGCTGTATGTGTCAAGTAGCACTCAGTAGTAGTAGCCAGTGAGGTGCATATTATGAGTTAATTTACATGATTGGAACTGTTTCATTGATTCTGGTGCTATTTAACCTTTTGCGCCGGAATTATTTTTTAAATTTTAACACATCCTGTATATAAAATGTGAATAATACAGGAACCAAATACGTTAGAATTATGAAACAAACTGCATTTTGAAGAGAAAAAAACAGAGAGTGTATACCATGCTTATAATATTCAGTACCTATATTTGTTGAATAAATATATAAAATGAAACTTTAGAGGTTAGCGGTGCGGTACAACCACTATAGTTGACATTAGGCATCAAAAGGTTAAGAGACTATTCAATAATGCCACTTAATTGTCAATAAACCCATGTGCTTCATACCCTATCTGTGAAGTTCATAAATTCATACCATAGCCTTTGTTATATAGTTGCACAAATCTGTGCATATGTGACATGGTTTTAACAATGTGTTCTTTCAATGTGTCTTGTTTAAATATGGAAATCAAGATACTTTAATGTGGTAACACCAGAGAAGACAAGTAAAACATTTTGTTGTGTATTATGATAAAAAAAAGTAATAAAGGCATTGTATGAAGTAAATATTTATGTACTAGAATGTCACAGTTGTCATTATAGGTTAAATGAGTTTGTACTTTGTTTAAAGTTCCGCATAAATGAGAAGATGAAGACTTGTGCGGGAATGTTCAGTAATTTTATAGATAGAGAATTATGCCTTGGCTGTAGATTTGTAAGAGCATGCCACACTTCATTGAGTTTTTACTAATTACTTAATATTCAAGCTTATGGGAAATAACAATATTTGCAGAGTCATTTGTATATTTTATTCAATTACAGGAACTAACAAGATGTATTTCAGTTGCCATAAATCTGTATGTCTGTAAATGAAGTAAATTTAGAACAAAATTTACTTAGAAACAGCTTGCATCTTAACCTCAAATGAGAAATGTTATGTCAGTGGCTTATTATCTCTTCCAGGGATCCTCGAGGTTTTGCCATAAAGTTCTACACAGATGATGGAGTGTGGGACCTAGTGGGGAACAACACACCTATTTTCTTTGTACGAGATCCATTGCTATTTCCTCTGTTTATCCACACACAAAAAAGGAATCCTGCTACACACCTCAAGGTAATTTCAGCAAGTAAAATAACTTTTTGAGTGCTCTGAATGGTATTACATATGGAAAGAAAACATGTGTGTCCTGTAAGTGTGACTTTTTACGTATAGTTTTCTTAGGTACTCTGTATGTTACTCCCCAGGTTTCATTTTTAACAGTATTGGATGTATTACAGTGAAGATGTATTTAGAATTAGAATCTACTCTGTAAGTCCATAAGCAAATTTCATTTTGCCATAAACTCATGTAGCCAAAAGCACCTATGAGAAAAGAATTTGTTGTTGTTGTTGTTGGTGGTGGTGGTGTTGTTACTACTGTTGCTGTTGTAGAAACACCACCACCACTGCTACTACTACTAATGTATGTACTAGTACTGTAAACTCTTTATATAATCCTCAAATTAAACTGTATCAGTTTTGTTATAAATTTGGCACAAGCTGTAAAATTTTGATCTCATTGAGGGGCTGCAAACTTTAAAAACTTTTGTTTATGTAACTTATTTTTTACAAGGTATAAGGAATTTAATCACCTTTTTTTTTTCACATAAGTGCTTACAGCACTTAATCCCCCCCCCCCCTTATTAAATTCTGTAAGACACAAATAGTTTCGTGTTCTGCCTAATGTTTCATAACGAGAATATTGTGCTGGAATACACTAACTCCATGAATAAGGTTTATTTCATCCAGTTACCTTTATTCTTATTTCACTACTCTTACCTCTATGTTGCATTGTGCTGTGATGACATGTTTCCTTGCTGACAGATTCAGCTGTAACATATGTTAAGTGTACAGCATATGTAGGCTCTGAAATTTAGTGAACATTGTTTCCTATTTCTGTGACTAGGATGCTGACATGTTCTGGGACTTCATATCTCTGCGCCCTGAAACCACACATCAAGTGATGATCCTCTTTTCAGACAGGGGAATTCCAGATGGTTTTCGACACATGCATGGCTATGGCTCTCACACATTCAAGATGGTAAATGCCACCAATGATGCTGTCTATGTCAAATTTCACTACAAGGTAGATAAAATATATGTATTTTATTAATTTATTGATAGAATTCTTGGACTGATGTTTATATAGTTGTCCTTGGACCCTCCTGGGAAATTTTGAATTATTACCCTAAAATATGCCACATCAATCTCCTTCCACTTCCTTACAAATTTGCAGTTCAATTATCTGTAAATTCTCTTTCTGAGATTGCTTTGTAATACAAAAAAAGTACAAATGTTTGGTAAAATGCAGTAGGAATTTGATCAGATACCTTGATGCACTGAAAATCCCTCTTCCTTTTTATTCATTAGGTTCCCTCTTTGAATCAGGCACAAAGATTGCTTCATATGTTCAAGATTCTGAGTGGTCCTATATTTACAAACCTTTCTTTCACCATGTACTATGTAAATACAGTGCACAGATAGTGTCAGACCACAGCACATACAAATATAGAACTAATAATGACACTATATACATGAAAGAAATGAATGGGCATGTGTCATTCATAACCTACGGTTGCATGAGACACTGAAAATGACACCAGCATAAGCATCAAAACATGATTGTCCCCTAGCAAAACAGCAGCTGAGATAAAGTTTGTTGGTACTCTAATAAGAGCAAAAGTTAGTAAATAAGCCACACAGTATGCACACATAAAAACTGTGAAATTAGCTTATTGGCAAACATGTATTCTGTACCTAAAGCTAAATTGTGGTTGGTATTTATTTCAACTTAAAGATGAAGCTCAATTTAAAGTTGGTGCGAATAATAACAGATATGCCTTCATCAGATATGCATAAAGAAGTGACTGTGTACTGTTTCTAGACAGACCAAGGCATCAAGAATTTGCTTGCAGAACAGGCTGCCAATCTTACAGCTACTGATCCAGACTATGGGCTGCGTGACCTGTACAATGCTATTGCAGAGGGAAACTTTCCTAGTTGGACTTTCTACATCCAGGTGATGACCTTTGAAGAAGCCAAGAGATTCCGTTGGAACCCCTTTGATCTCACCAAGGTAAGGCTGTTGAGAGTGAAGCTGTGTAGTGGCTATATTTACACTGCAATGATTTTACAACATCAGGCGAGCTGAAAAAATTATCATAGGTGGTGATTAGGTGGTAATAGCTTATTTAAAGTCTGTCCTGACATTTCCGTGGATAAACTGAGGCAAACTACAAAAAGTGCCATTAAGGGTAGTGTACAGCCTTGCTGAGATTCAGACTGGTTTATGGCCCAGTCAGGAAATTGACTGGCTAAGATACTGGATGGCAATGGTTATATACCCAACACATAAAAAAATTTTTCTCCCCCCCCCCCCATTAAGACAGGACGTGGAGTGCATCTGGCTTGCTGAACAGTGGGTACTAGTAAATCTTACCTTTTAGATGAGGCAGTCAAAGCAAGAAGTTGGTTATTCATTTTTTTTAAGTATTTGGAATGAATATGTGGAACTTTATCTCCACTGTCCCATACAACTTTGCGTATGCTGCTAAAACACAGGGACAACTTTACCTTACCATCATACATAAGTTTCAGATATTAATGCTACAAAAACCTATGCAGTAAAGAATGTAAGTAGTTAATTACAATGACCAATAATTTTATGGTTACACAATGCATGATATGTTTGTAATTAAAACTGTTGTCTTTTTTATTATGCTAGTGTGGCTGTAAGCTACACCCAAGTTCCAGTACACTTGGTACTGCAGCTTATTTCTTTGGGAGAAAGGGTTGGTGATGACAGTCAAATCTTGAACATATTTATTTGCGTTTTTTTAACCCTGCGAACACACATGGAAAAGACTCATAGCAATTAATTTTATGTATTTAGTAAACAAGGAAGAATACTGCATTTTAAGTCACGCTGCATAATGTCTGTTTTATTCTCTATTCTCTACACAATGCTGTCATGCCATCTATTTCATAATTTTATGATAATCATGTTACATAATTACACACACATTTTTCATGAACCATGCACTAAAATTTAAATACCCCCTCCTGCTCCCCCCCCCTCATAAGATAAAGGTTAATGATGCTGTTGGTAAATAAAGCTCTGTAGCATTAAATGAGTCCATGATTGTGAGCAAAGAACGAAAAAAATGCAGTTGGGAGAAATCGTGATTCCATAGTTTCAACCCAAGTCTTGCTGAAGCCAATGGTAATTTTATAATTTTTTATTATTGTAATAAACTGATGTATTAACTCCTGGTATGTATTTATTTCAACACCCCAATTTTTTGAAGATGTAAGGGTGTGTAATAAAGAAAAGGTTTTTCATTATTTCATACCCTGCATTTCAGGCTATTTATGTGACCAATAAAGTACAATCAGGCATCACCAATGAAGAAAACGTTATCCAAAATGTCAAGTCGATTTGAATCAACACAGACAAAAAATCAGTGAAAATAATACTGTATTTTTCTTTATCAAGTTAAGTTCTTGCACCACTGCTTGAATAAGACATACTGGTTTGCTGTGCAAGTCTTTTTTGTGATTGCTTTGGGTGACTGTAATAAGCATTGGCTGAAATCTTCAAAGTTTTTTTTTTTTTTCGGTTATCTATGATGGGTGTCCAGTCCACTAAACCCCTTCTCTGTCCCACCACTAGTGCTACTTATTTCACAAAACTTGGTTACTGACAGTTAAACTGTTGATTTACTTGGACTGTTAACACAGGTTCACACAGAGATTGTTTTGTATGAAACAAATCTGTATGAGAGATTTTGTGTAAGTAAAATTTAACAACCACCATCTGTGTTTGGAAGTACACAGTATTACCATGCATGTGATTTTGTAAAAATTATGAAGGCTGTCGAACATGAGGGCAATACAGCATATCAATTACAACTCTTTTATCCTAGCAACTGATTCAAGAAACTGAGGAAGGTAAAAAGATTGTGGATGAATGGTAGCAGGGGCTGCTGCTTTTGCTGCTGCTGCTGCTGCTGCTACTGCTACTACTACTACTCCTCCTCCTCCTCCTGGACCATGATCAGAACCACCATTTTATTTTTGTTATTATTATCAGCTGTCACTCATATTGTTTTTATTTGTTTCAAGGTGTGGCCTCATGCTGAATACCCACTGATTCCTGTAGGAAAATTGGTTTTGAATCGAAACCCCATAGACTACTTTGCAGAAGTAGAGCAGATTGCCTTCAGTCCAGCCCACATGATTCCAGGCATTGAACCCAGCCCAGACAAAATGCTACAGGTATATGATTATGTGCAAGTTCATGTAAAGTCGTGTGTCATACTTAGGTTATATAATTAATACTGTCTGCCACCATGAATATATTGCCCTTATTTAACATGGCGCCAATATTCCTTGTTAACAGTGACTGAATGCATGTTCCTCCATACAAAATCTGTAACATTATTTTCTCTTTCCATCTCAGTACTTCAAACACAATAAATGTTATTTATTTTTTAATGGAAAAGTGTAATGTATTAAGCAGTTAAAATTATCAGACTCCCCAGTTGTAGGAAGACATGAGTATAATGTCTGAAATTACGAATGTTTGGAATTTTATTTCTTGTTATGGAATAAACTTCCGTATGTACCTAATTATTTTTTTCATCAATTAATCTTATCAACTTTATGCTACAGCTCAATTGCTTCTGGAGTGCCATGTTCATTTTAAAATTCTTAGATTCCAGACCACCCACATCTGTCCACATATACCATAAAATTTATCTTCCTATGGTGTCAGTTCTTTATTCATATATATGAAACTTATTACCATGATCCTCTGTTTGGTAGGGTCGACTGTTTTCATATGGTGACACACAGCGTCACCGCCTTGGTGCCAACTACCTTCAAATTCCAGTAAACTGCCCGTTCCAAACGCATGTGACAAACTACCAGAGAGATGGGCCACAAACAATGCACCACCAGGGAGGTGCACCAAATTACTACCCTAACAGCTTTGGGGGGCCAGAAAATGTGCCAGGACTTCAAAGACCGAAATTCTCTGTGTCTGGGAATGTTGCCAGGTAACATACAGTGGAGTCAAGAGCAAGATTATGTCATCACAGTGACCACTATATTTGCCATCAAAGTTGCAGTCATTGTCACTTTCATCATCGGGACTTGAAGGGAGTTGATGCTAATGTTTGTTTGCCCCAGCAGTCACTTACAACATCGGAGTCTTTAACAGAATGAACCAGTATTTGTAAGTTTCAAGTTGTTTTAAATGAACCAGTACACAGTAAAGCACAATGATTTTTAGGAAGCATTTGAAAGTTTTTATGAGACTTTTAGTTATTAATTTAAAAAAAAAATGTAGTGGAACTTTTTTTAATGCTTGCTAAATAGATTGTTGTTATGAAACTGATATGGAAGAAGCAGAGGTAATGCAAAGATGTAGATAGTAACAATCGCATGCTGTGAAAAAGTACTGTTAATTTTTATGTGAAAATATGAAATGTTGGTGAGGAATTTTCTTTCCACAGAGATTTGTGGATTAAAATCTACATACATGATACATGAAGTACAGAACAAGTCTCTAGTTTATGTTATCAGCTATATTTTTGTACATTTTTCATCATTAGAACATTTCTAAATCTACTTAGTTTTCTTTAATATTGTATTGTGTATATATTTTCTTCTGTTTGTATTATGTATTTTAAGTTTTTGCCTGTTACAGACTATATCTGTTGGCAGGCAATCAAATTGAATTTAGTGAAAACACCAACAATTATTCTTGTTATATCATCATCATCATCATCATCAAATAACAATTGTCATTAAACATATGTTGATTGTTTTATCTTAACATTTAAGCTCCATTATTCTATGCCCACTCCAGCTTTTCCTATTGTTTTTATGCCCACTCTTTCCATCTTCTCTTTTGTACATTTTGTCTCCTGCCACTTGGCTTGCCCACCTGGTTTTTGTTTCCCATTCATTGCTAATTATTTGCATTTTTATCTTTCATGCTGTCAGAATAGTTCTCTTCATTTTCCAAGAATAGTACATGGGCATAACACTATCTTGAATATAACCAAATCCCCACACATATATAGTGTACTTCAGATGATAGATACTCTCAAACAATATTATTTAATGAATCAGCACTTATGGTGACCTAGACTGTACTTTATGTATTACCATTATAGTTTTTAATTCACCAGTTCAGAAGGAAGAAAAGGCCTCCTAGGTCCATCACAGGTTCACACAAAAATTAATATTATTTTCAGAGCATTTTTTACCACAAACATCTAGAAACCCAAGAAAACAATGTGGTTTCAGGTATAACTCCTCAGATGAGGACAACTTCAGTCAGCCCACTCTTTTCTGGAAGAGTGTTCTGAAGTCAGATGAGAAAGAAAGGATGGTGGACAACATTGTCAGCCATCTTAAAAATGCTGCAGGTTTTATACAGGTAATGGCCTTGATTTCTCTGTTTATTCATGAAGGTGCTTAAGGACTAAGTCACACAGCATTAGATGACAGAATGATATGAATGATGAATTGGTTTAGACTGAAGGCAGATTATTCTCCACTTATTTAATGGCATGCTTAGTTGCTAAGATTCCATAGTGACAAATGATGTGATTAATATTAAATTGTATAATAACCAATATTGTCACTTTTTCTATGTTGTAATTATAATTCTGTTCATTTTCTTTTCAACCACTTATAACCTACATTCTTCTCTCAGAGTAAAGAAACTGAGTGTCACAAACATACAAAGCTACTGGTAAGATTTCTCTTGTTTATTTGTATAGAATGAAGTGCAAAGGTGTGGGTAGGGGGCTCTTTTATCTGTAGTAAAGTGGCCGGACATGCACTGTTGGTAAAATTGGAAATGATAGGACTGCATATGAAAGTTCTGTATTTTCTGTTATGGAGTAAACCCTTTCAGTTTCATTAAAATCCATTCCCATTTGTTGCAGGATCGGACTGTACACATGTTCAGCCAAGTAGATAGAGTGTTTGGAAACAAGTTGGCTAAAGGCCTAAAGAAATATTTGGACATGCGAATTGATCCTGAGTCAACTTCAGGGCGAGACAATCAAACCAAGTCAGATCAGATGTAACCTTCAGGAGTATATTTCCTCTGGTCATGCTTGTCACATGGTAATTCAATTACAGATTTATGAACTATTTAATGTTGACTACCTGGCCAATTAATTAGTAGACAAATGTTTTAATAAAATTGTTTTCTTGGGTAACTCCCTGGGACACTAGTCCTCTTTGTCATTTGAAAGATATTTACATGCTCAAAAAATTTGGCCCCTGTTCATACTCTATCATCAAGGAAGTTACTCTTAATTTAAAATTAAACTTTGTTTCCTGCCTGAAGTTTTAAAAGGTTAAAGTTGTCCCTGTGCATATGGTGAAGCCATGTGGAGTGGTCAGTGGCGTACCAGGGGGGGGGGTGTTCAAACTCCCCCCGAAATTCCGAAGGCCCTCAAAAATCGTGCCAAACTAACCCCGATTGTGAAAACTGTTAAAAATTGCTCAATTTAGGACGCCAACACCCCAAGATGTTCGGAAAAAAGGCAGTAAAATTCTAAAACTACCGCCGGTTCGCAACTTGTTTTACATTAGCAATGACAAATAAATTGGTTGTCATCATAAATAATCTTAAAGTACCAAAAATTAGGAAAGTTTTACTATATGAATTGAAATTTCTTGTACCAAATTACAGTTGCCTCCAGAACACCTGAATAGTGGGCTACTGCCCCCAGATCCCCGTTCTCTCTGTCCTCTGTCCTCAACTGAATTTGTGGAACCCTCCCCCCGAACAAAATTCCTGGGTACGCCACTGGGAGTGGTAGACATATAGCTGCACTCATTCTTAACCATGGCACTAGATTGATGTGGGTGATGGGCTTCACACTCTGGCTGTATTACCCAGAGAGAAAGAGCCCCTTATATCCATTGAATATAACCTGGGTGGGTTCCAGAACTGGTCTGGATGCTTTTATGAAGAGAAATCTCGAGCCTTTACTGGGAATCAAAAGTCAAGAGCACGTTGATGATCTGTTTTGGCTGTGATTGCATTGTTCCCTTCAGGACGTTGTTCCTCATGGCTAAACAGTTAACCAGCATTGCCACTGGGAGTTTATGCAAAGTCTGAAGAGGCAGGTCTGCCAGAAACATGTGGAATTGTGGCACATTCAGGACTGCTTGGTTCACCACTACATTGCAACTGCACTTGTTACTTTGTCAATCCAGAAATTTTAGGCTCCTGAAAACATGGCTGTGGTCTCCCTCCCTCTTAACTCTCCTGCTTTCATGCCATATGATTTCTTCTTGTTTCTGAGAATGAAGTCAGAGCTATGAGGGCACCATTGGCAGGATGTCCTGAAATTCAGGAACAATCACTGACCATCCTACATGCATTTTCAAAAAGGTCAGTTCCAGTGGTGCTTCCAGCAGTGGTGGAATTCCTGGAGCCATTGCCTGAACATTGTAGGAACAACATGGAACATAACAAAGGTAAGCACACAGTTCATTATCCACTCAGTCCAGAACTTAGGTATACACCCACGTGTGAAGAATTCAAATACTGGAATAGGTAACTGGCAACTGACAAATCCCATCCTGAATTAAGTGACTCAGCAAAATAAAAAATTCAGAAGGGAATATAATAATAAAAATGTATATATTCTATAATCAAATGCAAATTGATTAAGTGTAAATAAATATATAACTCTGAAAAAGAATTGTAAAAAAAATATTTTTTATTTCTCCCACAAACAAGTACAAATTTGTATTTAATTTTAGAAGGACCATGTCTCAATTTGGGACATTGGTTTAAAATGGGCTTTTTTTAATATAGTGATTATACTGCATAGAGTCACATTGTCAAAACGGTTTGAAAGCTTTAGACATAATAGCATCTTCAGTTCTTTCCCACTGACATAAATTTTGGCTGTTGTGGGGAAATGTGGAGAAATAACACGCAGTGTGTTGTAAACAAGACTGTTTTACAGCAAATTACAGTTCTGTTTGACGGCATTCTTACTAGCCAGTACAGTAGTTTTCTATAAAGGCCAACAGGATGTTATTCATCAAATTTGTGTAGAAATATCTATTGAAAAATAACTGGGGAACATTATGATAAGAACATTTATGAAGGTCATATTACTGTCCTTCCAGAATTTTTTCTTCTAAAATTCGCATTTTATAGAACACTAGTCTACTGACAGTGAAGTCATGCTGGAATCATGAAAGTAAAATTCCATGCATGCACAAGTCTGGCTGTATGAGACATCAATGTTTTTCCCGTTTAGAGGCCAGTCACCTTGAAGAATTGCTAAGAACATGTAAAGTGGTTGCCTCATCTATTCACTAGTTGTTCTGCAGTTGGTTTTTAATAAAAGATTTAGCTTTGCTCCAAATGACTTCTGTATCAAGTATGAACAACATACACTGAATTTCTTTCACAAAATTTGGTCATATGCAGGACACTAAAATGTTGACATAAATTATAACCAGTTAATAACCTGTTAAATTCTTGCGAGTTTTGAGGTTTTCAGAGCAGTGTGGTTGGAGATACCATTTTTTCAAGATATGACACTACATCACTGTGGAATCAGTTCATGGCCATGCTAAGGGGCATATTTGTAACTTCAGGAACTGATTACCCAGTGGACACAGAACTGAATTTCATTAAAATTTTATTAAATTTTAATTACTATTCAACAATGATATGAAGTGTTATCAAGCAATGCCAAATAATGTGATCACATTTTATGCATTACATACTTACATGCAGCTTGACAGTACTGTCTGAGTTGTTGAACCATATTACAGTAATATGCTGACAAATAAAAAAATCTTGCAAGCCCCTGCTTGAGTTCTTAGTTTAAAAAGAAACATGTGAGCCTTAGACAACATGTTCTGTAGTGTGATTTGAATATCTCAGGATTCTAGTCACAGTGCATTGTGAATGGAGCATTTGGATGTGCATCTTGTCGTTATGAAGTGAATTTGTGTGAAGTTCTGAGCATCTTTGCTCAACTTGGAAGAATTTTCATGATTTCATGCATATCTGCTGAGGCTTTCAAACAATTTGTGTCCAAACTCGGCATCCACTTGACTGAACATTTTCACTGTACGAGCCTGCAAACAGTAACACACCAGAGAAGAGTAAATTACGTCACTGAGCGTAATTATGGTATCACATTTTATGATTTTATTAGTTCTTTATTTATTTCAAGATTTTGTGATTATATGTCATCACAAAAAAATTGTGTGTAAGGGTCTGAGTGGTAAGTTTAAGATAATCTAAAGGCATTCACCTAGATTGGCTGTGAAAAACCAAGAAAAGCCCAGCTGAGATTCAGATTGTTAACATTATAAATGCTGAAAACAAATAGAGCCCTTCATTGTGATTGTCAAGTCACTAAATTTCATTGCAGAAATGCAATGGTGACGATGACAGTAAGGTCAGCAACACTGCACTGCTATGTTTTATTGGTGTCAGTATCATGAATCAGGCAGATTAAAGCTGCAAAAGTCAACTCAGTCAGTGATGAATTAATCCCAGATCATCCTGAAGATTGTACTCAAGAAATGTATGTGTATGTTTATATGTGCATATATATATAAATATATATATATATATCTGCTACATAGGAAGTGTGTGTGTGTGTGTATAGTGAAGTAACAGACAGAGATGTTCCCAGTGAACCAAATCAGCATAAATGTTATGTGAGGCTCGTAACCATCCCGTAATTTGACACAACTCTTTTCACAATCCATTTACATGTTTCTGCATAGCACTATCATATATTTACTAGCATAATGCCTACTGCCTATCTAGCGTCTTTATGTTGGAAAGTCTTCAGATTTTCGTTTCTAAAGGAAATGGAGAAGAAATGAGTGGAATTAGCCCCTGTGCTTTGTCTGTTTAACGAACCTGGATAAAGTCAGCAGCATTCCTCAAGTGGTCTGCAATGTTCTGCACCAAATGATCTCTTTCATCTGACTTCAGGACATTCCTCCAGAACAGAGCTGGCTGGCTGAAATTGTCTTCATCACCAGAGTTGTATCTGCAGGATAATGCACAGTTCCAGAAAGAATAAATTACTAAAATTTTTAACCCACAGTTATGTCATGATATCTAGTCATCAGGCATGCAGCTTAGTGATTGTCACTTTGGAGTAACCAAAACATGCAGCACCAGACTACAATTGCTACATTAAAGTTGTGCACTGATAGACTGTACGCTTTTGTTATATATCAAGGAGGCTTGTTTCAGTTACGTATTGAATAAGGTGGCGATGTTTTTAGTTTTGACCCATGACTTCACATTCCACCATTGCTTCATATTCATTTACCATCCATCTGCCATTGACACTATACAGTCTCAGTAATTGAGAGTGTCACAAAATAAAACAATTTAAAAATTGGTGAGTAAAGCATGGTAAATGTCATCGTTCCTCCTGCTGTTGTACTGAACATAATGTATAAAGGGCAGTTCAAAGAAAGGAGAAAATAAATTTAAAAAAGAAGAGAGGGCAAGACAGATGAAGATAGAGAGATTACTGTGGCTGCAACATGAATAATGACTTATGGAAATCATTTATTGTGACTACACACTTTTATTCCACAGCACAACTAATGAGTTGAATGCAATAAAAAGGATTCTGCAATGAGACTAGTAGCTGTACTAAACTGTGGCAGGTGGCATTCATATAAAAGAAACAAAATGAAAAATAAATAAACAGGTACATTTGTAGTTGCATGATGATTTACAGAAGGAATTCATGTTGACTACTAGTTTTAAGCCTTTATGTTCTGAATGGTAATTATTATGTCTGGTTTTTATTCTCAGGTTTCATGATTTTTCTAAATTTCTAGACAAGCATATTCTGTATCTTATATTTGGAACTTACACCTCCGTTGTCTTTAGACTGTGCTGCTTATGCCTGACATCACTTCACTCAAAAGAACACAGGCACTACATGGAACTACCCTGTCTTTTACTGCAGGCCTGATCACAGTGTTGGGAGAGTGTAAGGCTCTGCATTACTGGCATGTAAGGAAAGTTCACCTGTCATAATTTTAATACAGCAACCATCTTAACTCATACAATAAATAACATGAACTGACTGTACAAACAAGCTGTATATAGTATTTTACTGCATTCCTTCTTTTCTGCAACTCAGAATATCCTTAATATTGTTTTTGTAAAAATGAAGAATTGCAACAAAGTAAGACTAAACTCTCAACATTTCTGTCATGGTGTCTACACAATGTATGTTGGTGGTGCATGTGAAAGCAAGATAAGAGGTCATGCCAGGAGTGATGGCATATGCCTATGCAAGAGAGGAGAAAGTGAAGGGAAGCAATAGTGTAGTGCGGGTGGATGAGTTTTTTAATTTAAAGTGAAATGGAACATTTTCCTTCCTCATGCTAAGATGAGAATCTGTACAACTGTGGCCTCTCAATCAGCCAAGTCTCTTATAACCCTGGATGGTAGTTAAAAGAATATGGGGCACTGGTGAAGTGGAAAGTTCATTGTACACTAAGAACATTGTAGCCCAGAGCCATGTTTTCACCACAAATCCCACATACTTTGTCATGCTATTGAACCAAGGATTTTGTGGTTGAAAGACAGCAGCTATTCACCTGAGCTATGGCAGTTCCTTTATGCAATGATCTTGATAGGATTGTTGTGTGCGCGCACACGCACACACACACACACACACACACACACACACACACACACACACACAGCCCAGCAGTAAGCTGATTTTAATCCCTCTCTGCACTGTACAACTAAATGTACTCATGCATCTGGATGGCTTAACTCAAAGGAATACAAAAGAGTAGAATATTGTTTCTGAATACATGTAATCACTTGTGGTGTTGGCTGTACTAAGAACGATGGCATCAAGATCACCCCACTACAACTAGAGGCTTTTGCACATCTATAACAAGTAATAAATTTTGTTGTTTATGTACCTGGCAACATCTCCTGTGACATTGAATGTAGAAATGGCAGCACTGGGATCATTCTTTGGTCCACTGAAACTGTTTGGGAAGTAATTGGGTGCTCCACTCTGGTTGTTGGTGTAAGTTTGAGGTCCATCACGTTGATAGTTTGTTATCTTCGTTTTGAATGGACGATTGACAGGAAACTGCAGGTAATTGGGCCCTAGACGATACCTCTGGGTATCTGAATAACTGAACAGGCGTCCCTGTTTATAAAGTGCAGTAAGGTGAAGCAGGTTGTAAGGACAAAAGAAGTAGATCTGACAAGGTTATAATCAATTCTGAAACCATCTGGAAAGTTTATGCTACATACCTTTTTTGTTAAAAATGTAAGAAGAATGGCAAGGAATCGTCGCATTCTGCACGTGCCAATGGAATGAATGAATGTAAGAAGTAAAGTGAAACCTACCCATAGAATTAGCTGATTTATTGGATTCCATTACAGTTCTTTGCACACAACCTACCCTTTCGCTTAATGGATATACATTACCCAGAAATGGATGGCCTAGAAGGATATGTTTATTATATTCCATATTAGAATATATTTAGTGACTTGGGCAATAAATGTGGTATTTAAACTGTTATTAGTACAAAAAAATCTTGAAGTGGTCTAGCATTTACAAAACTTTGGCAAGATCTGTTTTGGCATAGGCTTGTGAAAGTGAAACATCTAAAAATGAAAACAGATTTTCAGCACCTGAAATTAAATTTATGACAATAACTGTAGGTAACATACAATTTGATCATACCCAAATTTAAATCATTTTAGAAGACTGAAAATTCAATATTCACCACATTTATGCAAAATTACTGAAGTCATTTTAAACAACAAGTACGAAAGAATGAAAACAACGGGTACTGAATTGGTTATTAATTTTACAATCCTCAGGGAGGAAGAGATGTATGGTCTAATGCCTGATAAGATTATGAAAATAATGAAGAACAAGAGCATGCTGTCCTGCCTTCTGAATCTGTGTTTTCATCTCTCAAATAACTTTGTTGTAACCGATAACCAACAGGACTTCAGATTACAGTGTCACCTCCATAGACAGATTTTATGGCCCATTGATTTTGTCTCTCACAAACTCATTTACCCCCCAGCAAGAACTTTATTCCATCTGGTTTCATGTTGCATCTAATACCTGTTGTCTGTGAGTGGTGCTGTCTTAATTTTTACAGCAGTAAGCAACAGGATATTTTGAAAATTTTAACCAGAAGCAAGAATAAACACATCATACATTTTAGTGTCTCCCTGAGCAATTTTTACAGGTCAGTAGTTTAATGGCAACCATAGCAATTTGAAATCTGAACCTTCTGAACATACTACATATAATAGTAAATAAACATGAAGATCTAGGAAGACATATTCATGTTTGTGTTTACACTACTGTCTCAGTAAGGAGAAAGAGAAACTTCATAACTATGTGTATTTACGTGTATTTATACAACTTTCGGGTTGTAAACACGTAGGTTCTGCTGCTGTGTGTTACATTATCAAACTAAACTTACCCATCATTTTTCCACTTCTTGTTTATGATTGAATGGAAGAAAGGGAAAGACCATGCAGATGTAAACCAGTATTGATGCTACTTACATGCAACATTTTGTCGGGGCTAGGTTCAATACCTGGAATCATATGGGCCGGACTGAAACCAACTTGCTCCACTTCAGCAAAATAGTTTGAAGGATTCTGGTTCAACACAATTTTGCCCACTGGAATCAAAGGGAAGTCCTCTTGAGGCCACACCTGCATCACAGTTTAGTGTGATGTCAACAGAGTTCATGCATGTGACTGGAGATAAGAGATCCAGCAAATTACCAAGTTCAGACCTCTATCATAAAGGAATGTGAATTGAAAATGTGTGAGAACAGTATGCTAAACAAATTATTTCAACATACATGATATTATATAAATGGGATGTGCTATCAGGAGTACAGTATCAAAAGTGTACAACTTTGCAGCATACCTACCAATTTGTGGAAAGTGCATGAATCTTTATTTTTTACATTTATGGAGGAAATTATACTTTAAGAAACCCTGTGATTTATTTTGTCTAGTATGAAGTTATAATTGCCTGTACATGCAACTAGGATTGGAAAAAGTCTGAGCAGTTTAGAATAACACCAATGCATCAGAAACACAATATCTTCAGGGTGACATCTTGGAAAGTAGGCACTATGTAATAAGTTTAACAACTGGATAAATGTAACCTCTACATGACATAACATGTTTATAGTAAGTAATATGCAGTAATCACACCTGAAATATTCATACATAGATTTTACTACTATGTGCTCATATTTATAGAATTGTATTTTAGTAATTTTAGACCACTCACTTGTTTCAGTGCGATGATACCAGATACTGTTTAATACAATTTTGACCTCCTGATGATGAGCACATAGTACTTGAAACATGTAGAGGATTTTGTGCATTAAGTTGGTTAATTACTAAGAAGGACTGAAATGTTGAATGGATTTTCTGAGGGTAAATTCAAAGGACATGAAGTGGATTAACTTGGGTTACTGTAGGCTCTAGTTACAAGCTTCTATGTTAGCAATGTTGAACATTAAAATTATAGTGTTACGCAGCATGTTAGCATAGCTGTACCACTGTAGATTTGATTTGTGGAAGTGCCTGGTTTGAATTTTGCCTGGAACACCAGGTACCCATACCAAGGTTTTTCCTCCAGGCAAATGCCTCAGTTAGGTCACAGCTGCCTCCCTTCCCATTCATCAGTTGCCAGTTGTCCTACCATTTTACACCATGTAGTTAGCTTCTCAAGAAGGACTCTGCACCATGGAGTAAGTAAGTAAGTGTGAGATACTGACAGTATTGTAAAGAAACCACTAAAACGAAATTTATGACTAAGAGTTAGGGTTTTATGAAATTAAATTAGTTAATTAAATACCTTTGTGAGGTCAAATGGGTTCCATCGGAAATGCTCAGCTTCTTCAAATGTCATGACTTGAATGTAAAAGGACCAAGTGGGAAAGTCACCACGTGCAATGGCATTGTACAGATCACGGATTGCATAGTCTGGATCTGTGCCTGAAATATTAGCAGCTTTGGCTGGAGATAAGTTCCTGATGCCCTGATCTGTCTGCAAACAACAAACATAAACTGAATAGCTCAGAGACACCGCATGTTATGAGAAATGTGCATGTTTTATTGCAGTTAGTTTTGTGCAGTGTGTGAAATGACAAACATTGTACTGTAAGAAATTTATAGTCCCTTTCCATGCTATAGAAGTAACTGATGGTGAATTGTAGGAATATGCATAAAATCTGATGTGGCAATGTAGTATAAATATACCTTTAGTTATTATTTGAAACATCTGTTTATATCAATGAAAACTTGGCAAGAAGGAGAAGTGTTGAGGTTATGTGTGAAAAACTGCAGAAACATGGAATGTATAATTGAGTAAATTAAGCATAAGGGAAGTCCCTAAGATCTATAGTTATTCATTTATAATTTCTGAAAAACTAGTATGCACCTGGAAGCCTTTAAAGTTGATTAGGCACCTGAGATTATGATTATAATTTACTTTTGTGTTCTAAAATTGTAATTTTCAGTTTTTTCACTGCTGAGAGTGATTCAGAAGTACGTGTTAGATTCAACATTGACTGTGACTCAGAAAATACATGTGACCATTGACCTTAAAAGGCTTTGTTACTGAAATATGACAAGTCATATTATGCACAGGATATATCTGTAACATGTAAAGTGCTTAGCACTTCTATCTTTCTCTATTCTCCACCCACTAAGAGATCTTATATGTAATTCTGTTCTACAATCACTTTTTGTTAGTTACATATAATTTTTCAACTTGACTTATAAGGACTAATATTTTCACTCATTAGTTCCTGATGCTTTTCAGTCTTCATAGTATCTTGGAGTTCCCATTTCTGCTACTGGCATCATCTTTTGTCATCATCATCCATGCCCATGGTTCTACCACATTTTACCATTGCACTAACCAGTATTTTTTACTTTGCATTTAATTTACAAATGAAGTTTTAAAAGATCTATGTTTTGTATGGTAATTGAGAGTACTTTATATACACTAGGAAAAGGGACTTGTGGTGACAGTAGAAAGTAGGTAATAGATGATGCACCTTATAGTGAAACTTGACATACACTGCTTCATTTTGTTTATTCACCATCTTGAAGGTATGGGAGCCATAGCCATGCATGTAGCGGTACCCATCTGGGATGCCTCGGTCAGAGAATGTGATCATTACCTGATGGATTGTCTCTGGCCGCAGGGAGATAAAATCCCAGAACATGTTTGCATCCTGCAAAATTAAAGGCATATTATTCCATCCTTTTAATTCATTAATCCACTGAAAATTTGATACCTCTTGTATTTTAGCTGCTAGGGTATTATGGCAGAAAAATTCACCTGATGGAAGATAAAACAGTGTAGGTATATAGTAGTTTCATCACCATAATTATGGAACAAGAGCTGTACTTGGCTATAAACATACTCTGGTCAAGTTGAGGCATTTATTTTCAATACTTAATTAACTTCATATAGCTTACAAATTTTGAGTAGAATAATCAAACATATGTACGTACATGTGTGTGTGTGTGTGTGTGTGTGTGTGTGCGCACGCGTGTGTTTGTTTGTTTGTGTGTGTGTGTGTTTGTTTGTTTGTTTGTTTGTGTGTGTTTGTGCATGCATGCGCACGTGTGCTTGCGTGCGTGTGCAAACACTCTTGCGCATGGATGTACTCAGGTATGTGTGCATGCATGTATATAACCTGATATATATAGTAAAATACTGAAGAATGATAGATTAAATTGTCTACCTGATCATTGTACAAAGACTTCCTTCAGCAGTTCATTGTAATGTTTATTTGCTTATGTGAATCCAATGGTTTATCACCACGTTCATAAAAACCCACCATTGTAATTGTTAATGAAGGCTACGATCTCCAAAAACGTTCCTTTCTAATATCTTTGCCTACTGTCAACAGAAGGTGTATGTGTCAAAAAAAAATTCAATCTTAAATAATATACACATACATACATACATTACATACATACACACACGCATACATGCATGCATGCATACACACATACATACATACATACACACATACATACACACATGCATACATACATATGTACATACATACATAAGTACATACATACATAAGTACATACATGAGTACATACATACATACATAAATACATACATACATACGCACATACATACATACATACATACATACATACATACATACATACATACATACATACATACATACGTAAGTACATACATAAGTACATACATGAGTATATACATACATACATACATACATACATACATACATACATACATACATACTCTACATAATGACCCTTTGTACCTTGTTTGTCCCGACTTGCTCAGTCTGATAGGAGCACTTCTTTTGGGAGACAGGTGTGGTTCATCATATCACATATAGTTTTAGTTATTTTCTATTTACTTATTGATATATTTATTCATTTATTCTTGATATAAAATGAGTGCTGTTATCCAGTTAAACAACTAAATCATTTTCCAGTAAAATACCACAGTCACCCCACTTGCACACCCTCACTCATACTCTCCTCTTACTACACTGCTCTCTTACTGGACTGCTTGTGTCCGTTATCTACGGCTAACCGTTCCCTTGTTTAAATCTCTCTCCATACACAACCCCTCCTACCTATCACCAGCGGTTCTTGAACATACATTGACAGTTTAAACTTATAACATATGGCTACGAACTGTCCGTAACTGATGCAAGCGAACTTAATAAACAAATATACCAAAAATGTCCAGCTACAATACATACATACATGCTGTATTGGCTGTGTCCTTAAGTAGGTAGACATTTAGTTTTTAGTACACATATTTCATTGAAAATTAGAAACATATGTAAACTGTATATTGCTCTACTTGTTATTATTTAGGTTAAATGTCATCATGTTTTGTTTGCTCTGTGTAACTCTGCACATCATGATATACACTCTAAAACAACACCTTTGCTAGTACCTATGTATGACTGTGAAACCTAATGTTTTATTGTGATGAAAGAACATACGTTATGATAAAACACAAATACTATCATTTTAAGACTGTTGGATGATAAGGAGAATAATTCTGTATAAGAAGCAGAAAAGGAGGGGTAGAAGCAGGTATGAAAGAAAGAAACAGATGTGTAGGATACTAATAATTGTTACTAGTATCATCAGTAGGTTTAAAATGGTGGCTTACAAATTTTCCTGCCATTCACACACATTTAACACAAGCTTAAGTCAACACAAATATGTAGAACTTTAAACCCATTCTTAATGGAAACTGAAAAGTTGTTAACATACATTTTGTTATTACCTTGAGATGTGTTGCAGGATTTCTTTTCTGTGAATGGATGAATAAAGGGAACAAAATTGGGTCCCGGAGAAAGAAAATAGGGGTGTTGTTTCCCACAAGGTCCCAGATGCCATCTTCTGTGTAGAACTTTATGGCAAATCCTCGTGGATCTCTGCAGCAATCAGTGTAATATAGAATAAGTAAAGTTACCATAAAAAAAAATTGTCAGATGATCTATGTTATCATCAAATACAGTAGTCCCTCAGTTCACAGGCAGTTGATTTATGAGTTTTTTCCTTGTATAAGATGCACATATTAGAGCGCTCCCCCCCCCCCCCCTTTCAGTTACGAGCAAGCTTTCACTTACATGAGCTCCACTTCTTTAAGAATCCATATGGTATGCACTTTCCATAAATTTAATGCTGTCACTGTTGTTAATGCATAAAACAGTGACTAAAAAAGGCATTGAAATAGAGGAATTGACTTAAATTGTGTTTTGTTTCCGCGTTAGTTACTGTTCTGTTTTTACCCATATTAAGGTGAACTTTGTTATGTTTGGGGAGAAGATGAAGACTGTAAGCCAAGAGATTACTGTGTTTAACACTGCCTTTGTGTTAAAAATTTAAAACACTTGTTAAAAAACTTCCATGACAACATGCAGTGTTCTAGAACATCAAAAGATTATATCTCACAACTGAATGTTTTTGGCAAGCAGCATTCCTTCTTCATATTAGACACAGACCA
>Ga0123352_10003612_pt1 | contig 22452 bp, 25 predicted proteins | sample TergutLab28metaG_FD_89700 | JGI IMG/M metagenome (GOLD analysis project Ga0123352, IMG submission 89700) | Labiotermes labralis P1 segment gut microbial communities from Petit-Saut dam, French Guiana - Lab288 P1 | ecosystem: Host-associated > Arthropoda: Insects > Digestive system > Gut ...
GCTTTTGCTCTTGATATATGCTCATAGTTCACTCCTTTGTGAACTAATAGATTATGATAAGAGCGCACGCTCTTTTATTCTTCTTCTTATTATTCAATTCCCTGTTTAGTTTCGTTGGTGTGGGGTATGATAAATAATGTCGCGGGGTGGAGCAGTTGGTAGCTCGTTGGGCTCATAACCCAAAGGTCGTAGGTTCAAGTCCTGCCCCCGCAATCTATGATGTTTACGCCCCAATGATATTGTCATTGTGGGTGTATTTTTTTTAAAAATAGGACTTTATAAGGAGCCTAACGTTTTTGTCATCGTATAAGCAATCTATTTCAGAATTGTTAGCAAATGTTAGTGCTCAGTGACACAAATAGACAGCCGCCGTGCAGGAACTATAAATGGACCTGTTCGGCGGCTGTCTATTTGATGCGGGCCATACACTCTATTAGAGGCTAAAACCCAGCTGTAGGACGAAACATTCACCAATAGAGGTACTCGCCATCAGTTGTGATTGGTGAAAGTCTATTAAAACGGAAAATGTACCCACTGAAAGTTGGCACCCTGCTATCTATTCGGAACTAGCCCTCTTTACTAGACTGTAACTGAGATGTATTTCCACTCGAAGTATTTTGTGCTGACAGATTTGCCTCATTCGCTTCTCCGCATTTACACTTGAAATATCTAACAACCCTATGACCCATGTATGTTAATACCGCTACTGGGGCAATGACTAAAGTCAAAGTTAGAATATCCATAAAAATATGTTCCATCACTCCGTGGTGGGAATGGTGATCATGTCCACCAAGTCCATTAACAAAAGGAATTATCGCATACATAGGTAGTAGAGCCGCTATGACATGAGTGATTAAGCAGATTACATACCCTATGCCCATACCTTGAAACAATTTTCTGTTTTTGTGGTTTTTCTTCATCGTAATAAGCCCCTCTCAAAGTTATATATAGTCAAGCAGGTTTTCACAATCCGCTTTATCCTATATATTCCAGTTTGCCCATATTTTTGTCATGGTAAACGTTTTAAAGGTGCTTAGACGATGTATCGGCACATAAAAGCGATGGAGGAAGAATATAGAGGCAAGGAAGGGTAAGAGAAGCCATTAGTCGGCCCGGCTTTAGTAAGCCATTACGATACATTCATTTGGCAATTTATCATCTCTAAGACCCTTAAACACCGGTTGACGCAGCCCGCCATTTGGAGTTCTCTCCATAAATTGCACACAACAAACCAACTTCGGCTTTAGCCAGATAGCATTTTCGAAATTGGGAAAATTAGAGTAATAGCTCCTCGTTGTCTCCTCTGCTGATGTCATGATTCTGTAGTCTTCTCTCGAAATACCCATGGATACATGGCTTTGATAAATCATTCTTTCACGCAAAAATGAGCCAAGGATTACATTTACAACACTACTTTCCTTGAAGTAATAACCGCAGACGATAAAATCTTCGTCAAGCAGTGCTTTCATCTTAATCCAACTCTTTGTTTTCTTACCGAAGTAGTATTTACTGTCTTTGCGCTTAGCCATAACCCCTTCTAAACCTTGATTCTGCGCCGCATTATATAAAGCGACTCCTTCGGTTTCTATATATCGAGAAATTGTAATATGATCAGATTCTGTTATATTTTCAGGCAGTAGTTTTTTTCTCTCCATTAAAGGCAGATCTATTATCTGTTTATCTTTCAGATACAGAATATCATAGGCTATAAAGCACACCGGAAGTTTTTTTGAAGCTATCTCTATTTTAACCGGATTGGCCATTAAGCTTCGCCGTTGCACTTCAAAAAAATCTGGTTTACCGTCTTTTAATATAAGGAGTTCACCATCTAACAAGCATCTTACCTTAGCTTGCTTGTAGATGTCTTTCAGTTCAGGATAAATTGAGTTAAGCTTCTTATTTCGCTTATTCTGAAGCTCCAGCCCATTTTCCCACAAATAAGCCAGACAGCGGATGCCGTCCAGCTTGAGTTCATATATATAATCCGGTGAATCAAAAGCTTGTTGATTCTTACCAACAAGCATCGGCGTAACAATCTTTGAATCAAATATATCCAACTAAATCACAGCTTTCTATTGAATTACTGCTCATGCCGATTTGTTTTTTTCGATACTTTTCTGTAAAGCTTCCATAAGGTCAATAATAGTTCCTTTAGGTTCAGATTTAGGCGAAACAACTTCTTGACCCGCTATTTTTTGCGAAATTAGGTCTCTTAGTCTCGCTTGATACTCGTCGTGGTACATAGAAGGGTCGAAGGTCTTATCCATTGAACCGATAAGTGTCTTGGCCATTAAAAGCTCAGACTCATTTACAACATGCCTGGAATATGATTTTGGTAAATCTTTAATTTCTTCTTCAAAAAACATTGTCTGTACAAGCATACCTTCTTCTCTTGGAATTAAAGCAAGCAATGTGTCTTTAGTGCCCATCACGGTTTTTGCTATTGCAATTTTCTGTTCCGACATCATAGCCTGACGCATTAACTCAAAAGCTTTTTCCCCACCAAGCTCTGGTACGGCATGATAGGTTTTATCATAATAAACAGGGCTGATTTCATTCAGATTTGCAAAAAGCAATATTTGCATGACCTTATCTTTTTCAGTTTTTATCTTTTCAATATCATCAGCAGTAACAACCACATACTGATCTTTTTCATACTCAAAGCCCTTTACTATATCATCAGACTTTACTTCTTCACCACAATGACCGCAGACTTTTTTGTACCTAATACGCTCATGGTCATCTTTGTGTAGCTGATTAAAGTGTATATCTATATCTCTTGTCGCTGTATGCAAGCTTATTGGGATATGAACGAGCCCAAAAGAAATCGCACTTTTTGATGGCATTAAATCACCCATTTTCTATTATACTAAATCTACTTTTAAATAGCCCCTTGCGCTAAATTTTGCATTGCCCAGAATCCGGCAACATAAAATTAGCGCAGGCTGTTTTTCATACGAAATTGTTTTATTACCCAGTATCCGGTAATACAAAACTTGCATGAGCTTTTCTGCTCCGCGTTGGTCTGTTTTAATGTGATTTATAGATTATAGTATTTATTATCTTCATCCTTGTTATTTTTAATCATGCAACGGCGTGTTTAATAGATTTAAATTAAAATATAGTAATTCTTAATATTTTGTTCGATGGTATTTTTGAAAATATAGACTATAATAAAATACGAACAAAATTTCTAAATATTTAAGGTGACTCTATGGACAGAATAATTTTACACGTAGACCTTAATGGCTTTTTTGCAAGCGTTGAATGTTTTTCTAACCCTAAAATCAGACATCTGCCTGTTATTGTGGGTGGAGATGTAGAAAAGCGACACGGTATTGTATTGGCTAAAAATGAACTTGCCAAAAAATTTGGTATAATAACTGGAGAAGCAATTTGGCAGGCTAAGCAGAAATGCCCCGGCCTTATAAGCGTTTCTCCGGATTATGAGAAATATCTTAAGTTTTCCAAGCTGGCTCGTGAAATTTGCTATAGATATACCGACCAGCTAGAGGCTTTCGGTATTGATGAGCAATGGTGTGATGTTACAGGAAGCATATCATTATTTGGCGATGGGAAAGCCATTGCAGATGAAATAAGGGCAACGTTCCGCCATGAGTTAGGCATCACCGCTTCAGTCGGAGTAAGTTTTAATAAGATTTTTTCGAAGCTGGGCTCGGATATTCGAAAACCCGATTTTACCAGCGTGATCACTCGAGGCAACTACAAAGATGTTGTATGGAAGTTACCCGCATCTGATTTGCTCTATGTTGGCCCAGCAACCGCAAAAAAATTAAAACGGTACGGAATAACTTCTATTGGTCAATTAGCTAATGCCAGCATGGATTTAATGAATAATCAATTCGGTAAATGGGGGCTTGTATTACATCGATTTGCCAATGGCTTGGACAATTCGCCGGTAGCACAAAAAGGTATAGAATCTTGCATTAAGAGCGTTGGTAATTCATCTACATTGACACGTGATGTTTCTACCATTGAAGATGTAAAGAAAGTTTTTTATATGCTTTCAGAAAGTGTGGCTTCCCGATTGCGTGAACATGGCCTAAAAGCTACGGTAATACAAATTTACGTCCGTGATAAAGACTTATTCTCCTGTGAGAGGCAGGCAGGACTTAGGTATCCGACCTTTTTAACTAGCGAAATCGCTGAAAAGGCACTGGAAATTTATATTAAAAAGTATAAATTCACGAAACCCATTCGCAGCTTGGGTGTAAGAGCCTGCAAACTCGTTCCTAAAGATGCTATTGTACAACTCGATTTATTCACAGATCAAGCGAAACGTGAAAGCATGGAAAAATTCGAAGAATCCATCGATGATTTACGCAGTCGCTTTGGATATCATATCGTACAAAGGGGAATAATATACGAGGATAGGAAGCTGACAGGAATAAACCCGAAAGAACATACCATACACCCGATTAGCTTTTTCGACGCTCCTATTTCAACTGACTATAATATTAAAATCAGTGTTTGATTTGGGGCGGTTTATATGGCAAAAATCTCGATTTGCGTTTTTGCGGTATATATAGGTGAGGACTTTAATTTAAAGCGTATTCCAGCAAGCTCTAAGCAAGTGGCAACGTATAAAGTTATCCCATTACGAATATTGACCCGAGCAGGGGAAACGATTACTATCGACCGCATAACGGACATACGTCGCCAAGCATCTACCAAAGCGGGCGGCCTGGGCGATAGATACACCTGCCTTGCGACGCTCGGTGAGTTCCAGCGCGAGATATTGTTATATAAAGATAACGACGATTGGTATATGGAAGAGGATTTTTAGTGTACAAGGTAGCAAAAAAACCACCGACAATCTCAAGGCGAGTAAATAGGTGGTTTTGCTTAGTCCCAAAGCAATTCCGGTTCAAAATCTTCCTTGCGTTAAATTTTGTACTACCCAGAATCCTTCTACTCAAAACTTGCTAACGATGTTTTTCACATTTAGGTATAATTATTAGTAATGAATTTATTCCACTATTTATGAACAGCCGTTTTAGCAGTGCTTGCGTTTGTTTTAGTATCAGGCAAATCTGTATAAGAAGTGTTTAATTCACTTTTTGATTTTGACTTAGGCATAGAAACCTCCTGATTGTAATTTGAAATTAGTTTGTGTCGGGAACTAAGAAATATTCTAGGAATATTAATCAATAAAAACTTAATTACTAAGATTGTAAATAATAATTCGTTTATCTTCATACCTGTTTCATTACGCTGGGTCTAATTATGTCTTAAATCCAGTTGCTATTAATCAAATACTACTGGGTGGCCATGGGACAGCTCAGTTCGCAGACTTGAAATCCGCAAGCTGGGCTCTGAATTACGCACTAGAAGCATGTTCGTAATTCAAGGCGTGCGCCGGATACTTCATCCGGTTCCCTCTGCCCGGCTGGGGAGAATCGGCGGCCGCAAGATCTTGCGAAGCAAGGCTTGCAGCTGATTTATACAGAGCGCAACTTCATTCAAAAAAAGTCTTAGATTTGCTTTGCAAATCTAAGACTTTTTTGACAGGCTGGCGACTATGCCGACAGCCTGAGCTGTCTCACTATAAAAAATGGGATAGTGCTTTTATAAATAGTTTCTAGTATCTTTATAGTTAAGCTAGGCTAGAGCTAGCTGATAAATCTCGCTCCGTCCACTCATCTCTCGTGATCCCATACCGGACCTCATCCCTAAAGCTCCCTTTAACCTTCAGCACCTTTCTTGCAACTCCTTCTTTCACCATGCCGCATTTCTCCATGACTCTACCACTAGCTTCATTTCCTGTAAAATATCCAGCCTCGACACGGTTAAGCCCAAGTTTATCAAAGCAGAGAGCAAGCACACCCTCTAGAGCTGCACTCATAATACCTAGGCCCCAATAATTACGATTAAGTACATATCCAAATTCCGCTCTCTCGTGACTAGTATTAAGCCTAATATCAATGCAGCCTATGCACTTAGCATTTTCTTTCAGCTCTATCGCATAGATTCCGGGCCTGGACAAATAGTAGTCATAAATACTTGCCCGTGCTTCTTGTATAGTTTTAACACCTGCCCACATTAAGTGCTTGACAGTTTTTTCATCCGAGGCGTATTCTAAAATATCTTCTGCATCACCGCCTCTAAACCTCCGCAAGATTATAGTGCTTAGCTCGATTGTTTCGTTATCATGCAGCATCTCATTATAATTGTCCACCATACTGCGTCCTCCTTTATAACTTTGGTAAAATCATTTGCAATATCTGCTTGCGGTATCCTACTTGACATAATATTCCAATTAGGATAGCATAAAAATATACATATATCAAGCATAAGGAGGCAGACATGGATTGGACATTAGAAGAAGGTCTACGTGCCATCAAAATGATGCAAATGCGTACATCTACCCGACGTTTCGCAGATACTCCCATACCGGATGAGATTTTGGATGAAATACTAAAAGCAGCACTACAGGCGCCATCCGGCGGCAACTTACAGCCTATTAGCGTAATCAAAATCACAGATGCAGGTAAACGAACAAAAATTATGGAAATGTGCGGTAATCAAAAATTTATTGGCGAAGCTCCGGTAAACTTGCTTTTCTTTGTGGATTGGCATAAGAAGGAAGTTTTTGCTCGCCACGAAAGAGCGCCGTTTACTTGCATGAATAGCTATATGCATTTTCTGATAGCCGCAGAAGACGTTATGTGCATGGCGCAAATTGTTGAGAGTGCGGCTCATCTTGCGGGTCTTGGCTCTTGCTATGTGGGGACTGTGAATAATTTAGGGGATGAAATATCAGAGCTTTTCGGTATGCCTAAGGGCGCCTACCCTATTGTGATGCTGTCTATGGGCTATCCGAAAGAGGGCTTAAGCGCTCCACGTGAGAAGCTCAGCCGTGATATTATGATTTTTGATAATGAATACCCGGGTATTGATGAGGAAAGGATTGTGCATGAATACCGCCTAAAATACAAGAATATGTCAACGCCTTTGCCAAATGATGAAGTAAAAAAGGCAGAAATGATAGAAAATTTGAGAGAAGCATTCCTAACGACTTATTCGAAGAGTGAAACGGACGAGATAATTGAAAGTATAATAACAAACAATGAACTAAATGAGACCCAGAGACGTTTTGGACTGCACTATCATGCAGCAAAAATGAGAGAGAACGGACGGCAAATTATTGATAGGATGGGGAAAATGGGGCTTAGGCCGTTTGAGAAGTAAAGATGATGATTCATTATGGGCTTGTCTACAATCTCTTATCGTATGAGGTTGTAGATCAATGCTAGGCGACAAAGTCTACGCAACTAAAAACACCCGGGGAGTTCCCCGGGTGTTTTTAGTTGCAACTATGAGCCTACCAAGAGCCCATCGTACCCAATATAGCTGCGAACATAGCAAAATACAGAATCCCCACAAGTATCATTACTCCCACATATACAATGAGGTAAGCTTTAGCGAAGTTGCTGCGTGTTTTGTTTTCATTAGAAACTGCCCAAATTATCAGCATAATTATGTTAACGCATGGGATAAAAAGCAAGATTATCGTTATAATCCAGTCTTTTAGTGTCATTTCAGGCTGAGCAGGTTGCTGATGATATTGATTTTGTGGTGGTGTTGCGAATGGTCCCGGGTCGTTATTTATAGTGCTGCTTTCTTGAAACTTTTCCGGGATATTGTCAAAATCATTGTTCTCCATGTGAATCCTCCTACATTATATTAGAGCCTGTGTTCATAGAGATATTGTACGCATTTTTAGCTTGTTTTACGCCATATTTTTTATGATATTCCGCTAACCAATAAAGTCATGCTTTACCAGGTTCTTAGGCCCACCTTAAAAAACTTAGTTTTTCAGGGACTCAGCGCTCACTTGTATGCGCGCAATCACTTCGTGATTATGCTCAAGAGATTATCTTCGCATACGCTCCGTGCAAATTATTGATTTGCCCACCAGCCTTACCTGGCAAAAACTTAAGCACTTCGTGCTCTGGACTCAGATTTTCGCACAATTTATCTATGAACACAGGATCTCAAAATAGTTCTATGACTCTAAACATCAAAGCATTCCTATTAATTATGAGCGGCTCTACTCCAAAGCTCGTCATAACCCTTACAACAAATATTGCAAACATGATAACAATAATCAAGGCAAAAATAGCTGCATGCCTTTTAATATAAGCATATATCGCAAAAGGAACTAAAAAGATTGATGGGTTGTAATTAATCGCCCCCGAGAAATCGAGCCTAAGAAGCGAAATGCCGGCACGGGTCAAACCGCAGGCCGGACAAGGAAGCCCCAAAAGCCACATGGACGGGCAAATATAAGAAAACATTGCCTGAGACATGGCAATATAGACTCCCACCAACAAGATTCCCTTTTTGTTGTTTATGAGAATCAGTTTAATAGAATGCTTCAAGTCACTAATCATGGATAAAGTTTATCATATTTTTAAAAATATTGCAAGGAGAATAGAGATGGCATATAGGTTCTTTCCGCTCGTTCTATGAATGCTGCCTTAGTATCACACATAAAATATAGTGAATAGTACGAAAGCGCGATTATAATATTTTTTTATTTACAATAAGCCAATTCAATGCTATAATCGTAAGAAAATCTTAAATAAAGAAGGAGGATACGCTGATAAGCAGTTTCCAATGACACAGACTCGAGTACGACAAAAAATGAGGAGATGAATGTTATGGGTCAGGAAGTGTATTTAGCTGCTACAGTTTGGACATTGATACCTATTATCTTGACGATCGCTTTTGTATTCTTGACAAAGCGGATTTTGTTATCGATGACAGTGGGTATCGTCTCATCCGCATTTATGGTTGCGAACTTTAATCTGTTCCAAACGGTAAGAACAATTGAAAGAACAATCATGACCATCTTTTTTACAGGGCCTACTACTGTTCAAGGCTATTATGGTGCGGCGGTTGAGGTAATGGTTCACCCTAACGCCCACGCAACACAGCTCTTTGGCTTTGCCAGCCGCTGGTATTTCTCTATCATCATTTTCTTGCTTGGCCTTGGTATTATCACGGCTTTCGTGGTAATAACCGGTGGCTCGCGCGCTTTTGTTGAGAGCGTTTCAAAGAGAGTGAAGACCCGTAAAGGCGTACAGTTTATCACGGTTATCATCGGTATCATATTGATGATTGACGACTATTTTAACGCAATGGTGAATGGAAACATCGGTAGAACATTGGCTGGGAAACATAAGCTTTCGCGTGCCAGAGTTACATATAATGTAGACTCAATTGCGGCCCCGATTTGTATTGCGGCTCCGGTTTCTAGCTGGGCTGTAGCTATTATGGGTAATATAACCCGTGTGTATGAAGATATCGGGCGCGAAAGCAATGTGTTTATGGATTTCCTTCGCATGATTCCTTATCATTTCTATGTGTTTGCTGCAATTGGTTTGGTTATTATAACTATCATTTTCGATTTCAATATGTTCTCTATGAAGAAATATGAAGACCAGCTTGCAAGAGGCGAAAAAGATGAGTCTGCCGATGATCAGGGCGTAGGCCTTGAACTTGCTGATGTGGAATCGAAAAGAGGCACGGTGTGGGATTTTTGGCTTCCTATCCTATGCTTAGTGGGAGCCACTGTGGGCACGATGATTACAACCGGATGGCAAGCGGCACCTGCAGAGCAAATAGCGCAGGATGGCATAGTTTACTCCATAATGGATAATATGTCTCTGTCTATGTCCCTTCTGCTCGGAGGTATAGCCGGTGGTGTTTCTGCATTGTATCTTGGCCTTAGACATGTAAAATTCGGAGAGGTTACAATGCCTCAGTACAAAAAGGCAGTGTGGGCAGGGCTTCGCTCTATGAGAACAGCCATAGCCATCCTGTGCTTGTCATGGATTCTTTCCACTTTGATCGGTAGACTTGAAGTAGGCGACTTCTTCGCAGGTATAATTAGAGATGCAGGTATTTATAGCGGCTTTATTCCCTTTATCATGTTTGTTACCGCGGCAATAATGGCATTTTGTATCGGAACTTCTTGGGGAACGTTTGCAATTGTTTTACCTATCGCAGGTGCGGTTGCTTATGCGATAGACATTAATTTGCTTTTGCCGGCAATGAGCGCAGTGCTGTCGGGAGCCGTGTTCGGCGATCATTCATCCCCAATTTCTGACACAACCGTTTTATCAAGCGCAGGTGCGAACTGTAAGGTTATAGAGCACTTCCAAACTCAGCTGCCTTATGCTGTTTTGGCGGCGCTGATGGCTAGTGTTGGTTATTTGACGTTTGGCCTTAGCGGTAATGTCTTTGTAGGATATATCGGCTTTGCAGTAGCAGTTGCGGCTGTGGTAATATTTGTACGTGCTCGGACGAGAAGAGTACGGGGAGCGTAAAACTTTGTATTAGTTGTGAAAAAGGCTGAGCGTGCTATAAAATGCGCTCAGCCTTTTTAATATGTTGAAATACAATAGGGTTCGTGATATAATATGCATATAATCGTGAAGGGGATGGCACCCATAATAAAAAACAGCAGAGAATCATGATTATAAGTGAGTAAATGTTAAAAATACACGACAGCATCTGTCCTGATTGGAGTGACTTTTCTGGATAGGATAACTGTTTTCGACCAAGACAATCAGCGGATTGGCATTACTTATCCGCGTCGGGCGAGCCAACTTGTGCTAAAAGGCAGGGCAATATGGCAAGACACAGAGCCAGCTTCCATACGCCTCGTGGATATGCTTATCACTGCTGATGACGCAGAGGAGGATAAACATATGGAAATCTCTCAAAACGTAGAGAATATAGACAATACAAACGCAAGTGTTAATCTGAGCAACGTGCCAGCAGAGTCAAAAGAGTTTGCCGAGGCGCCTACAGCCGCAACACCTAGTGACGATTTAATCATGTATTTGGCTAAGCAAAATATCGGCAGACGCTATGACTTGATTCGTCACGTAATTTTGTGGCCTGTGATTTTTATAGTTCTGCTTATAGTAACTAGTGGCTTCAGATTCGAAAGTGGGTTTTATCTAGGGTTCTTTTTCGCATGGGCGCTTCTTATAATGTATAAAGGTTATGTTGTGATTAGTGCATGGCTTAATGCACGCCCAAAGGTTGATAAAAAGGATCTTGTTCGAGCCGAGTACGAAAGATTGAAAAACGCATCCCCTGAGAAAATTGGGATGTAATATGAACACAGTGTGCGTTAGAAATTAAATTAATAGCCTATTGCTTATAATGCAATAGGCTATTTTAATTGTCGATAAAATTCATTATTACCACCTGTGGCACTTTCGAATGTATCAAGTAAGGAGCAACTAAATTTTAAAGAAAATTGTGGCAAGGAGCAACAGCATCTGCTGAGAAGATATAACTTACAATACATAATGTTGATAATTACAGCGCAAGGCTTTGTGAAAGGGCGAATCGTGAAATGCCTGTATCGTAAACAAGGCACCTCTGGTCAATCCGTAATTTTTGTTGCCCGTGTTTACGTTTCAATCTACTCCTATGCCAAAGCTTTCTGCGATTGCGCGGATGGGAACCAAAGCCCTGCCATCTACAATCTGAGCGGGATTAGCAAGCGTTATTTGCTCGCCATTCCTCGAAAGAGTATTGCTTTCGACTTGCAGTGTAATGGTTATGTCGCCTTTCATGGCTGTAACTGTTTGCGTTGATTGATCCCATCCAATATCAGCGCCGAGTTCCTCATTAATGACCCTAAGCGGTACAAGCACCCCATCGTTTTCTACGATTGGCGCATTGTCGAAGGCAAGCACGGAATCGCGGCTTACTATGCTTACATTTGCGGCAAAGACAACTTCCGTTCCGATTGTAAAGGCCAAAGCCATGCAGACAATGGCAATGCCCGCTCTTTTATGGTTCATGTCCATAATGGATGAAATCCTTTTTCTCATGCCGCTCTTACCACCGTAATAGTTAGTGGACAATGCTGTTTTTAACTTTGATTTATACTTCACAACGCCAATAATGGCCTCGCTGTAAAACAGGCGCGCGTCAGCATCCGCATTTTTTACAACCTCAGCATCGCATGACATTTCACATAAATTGGCAATCTGTTTAGCTACCAGGTAGACAATAGGGTTGAACCAATGCATCGCCATAGCTACCAGAACCAGATACTTAAACAATAGGTCTTTTCGCTTATAATGAACAAGCTCATGTTTGAGTATATATCGAAGTTCATCGTGCGCCATTTCAACTGTTGGGATGAATATCCGAGGCTTGACTAAACCAATCAACATAGGGCTTCCCGCGCTCAAACAAACATATAGTTCAATACGCTTGGCTATTCCCATTTCTTTTTTAAGGTTTTGCATCAATGTCAATGTCTGTTCATCAGTTATGCCTACGCTCCATCGCTTAGTCATTTTGGCAAACCAATAATGCTTAATTAAATGATAGGAAAGGAAAACTATCACTCCAGCCAGCCATACAATCGCTACAATCTGCCACCACGATATGCCTGGTGCAGCAGTATGATGTGCAGCATTTCCCATCGCTTGAGCGACAGAAGCAAGCGTATAGTTCCCTACCTGCACTCCGCTACCTATTTGAAAGACAGGCGCTACATTCCACTGTGGTCTGAATGGGATAATCAGACCAATTACAACAATTAGCCATGCGTAATAGCGTCCCTTTTCGGAATAACGCTTTATCAAAAATGGCATACATGCCATGTATATGAGCGCAAGCGCTGACATCGCGATGGAACAAGTCAGCAACGTAGTCATAAAGTTTTGCATACTAACCCCTCCGTATCTTTGCCCATTGGAGCAACTCGTCAATATCCGTGTCTGTTACTGCCTCATCGTCATACAAGGTAGAAACGAGGTTGATGTATGAATTGTTATGAAACTGTTTCATAAAATTGCCCGTTTCAAACTTTAGATAATCCTCCTTGTTCACCAATGGGAAATAGGTTCGCTCTTTGCCATGCTTTTCAGAGCGCAAAAAACCACGCTCTACCAACCGAAGCATGAGGGACACAACGGTTTGTATTTTCCATTCCTTCTCATTCCCCAATTGCTTCATAATTTCTGATGTAGTAATAGGCGGCTCATGCTCCCACACCACTTTCATAATGTCAAACTCAGCGTCAGGTAGTTTTCTCATCTTTTCCATAATGCACCTCCATGTAAAGCAATGCCCGCTTCTTTCATGTCCTTAATGGACGAAATTCCGGCTCATACATTTATCGCCTACATATCTGCGAAGAGGCGGGTAGGTTTATCAAACCTACCCACCTCGATACAAATAGCCAGGCGGGAAAATGCTGCACATTCGATTCTGGTAGGGCATACCTAAATGTTGGGTGCAGCCGTCGTCAACATACAAAAACATTGACACTCACATACTATCAATTATAGCAATAAAGACGGCGTCCCCGGTCATATGTACCGAATAGATTGTCAATCCCTGTAAACGTAAGGCTGTCTAATCGAAGCTCATGCCCTAACAAGTCAATGATTCGCCATCTACAATGTGTTATACGCCGTATTTGCTACCAATGTCAAACGATTTCTCATCGCCCAAAGTGTTATCATCAATTCCTAAGATCACTTTAATATCTCCGCAACCAATGCAAAACGTTCATCAACGAAAATAGCATCTGTAAAACTTATGCCTTAATATTTTTCGTTAATCGTCACTGTCCTTGTGGTCGGGTCCCAACCGACTTCTGTGCCGAAGCTTTCTGCGATGGCACGAAGTGGTACCATAGCCCTACCGTCTATAATCTGCGGTGGAACATCAAGCGTTATCTGCTCGCCATTTTTTGTAAGAATATTACTGCCGATTTGTATTGTAATTGTTATGTTACCCCTTACTGCTGTAACTATATGCGTTGACTGATCCCACTCAATGCCGGCGCCGAGTTCATCAAAAATAGCGCGCAGCGGTACAAGGGTCCTATTTTCAACGATTGCTGGTTGGTCGAAGGTAAGCTCTGAACCGTTAAGTACCACGCTTGCACTTTCGGCAAAAGCAACTTCTGCTCCGAGCGTGATGATCAAAGCTACGCAGGCAATGGCCATACCCGCTTTTTTCATGTCCATAATGGAAGAAATTCTGTTTCGCATACTTTTTTACCTCCATAATAATAGTTAGTGGATAATACTGTTTTTAGCTTTGAATGCATGATGTCAAACTCCGCGTCCAGTAGTTTTTTCATAATGCACCTCTTTTAAGACGCACGCCTTACACATATAATACATATGTCTTAAATGAATGTCAAGAGGTTATTTAAAATTTATTTATAAATATTTTTTAAGTGCTCTTATAGATTCGCCCCAGTCGCTCCAAAGAGCGAGAGTAAAGCGACACGCCGGCAGGGGCTAATGTATAACGGCCTATATATCATGGCTATGAGCTTGTTTCTTTATCTTTTCCGATGTATTGTTTGAGTACAGTTTCGCTCCTGATTTCAAGTTAGATATTGCAATTGTTTTACCCATACAGGGGGCAGTCAATGGAGGGGGCTTACTTCTGAGTGAGTGGTGTTAAGTTTTAGCGTTTGGCACAATGCTCCTCCTCGTCACGGGGAGGTTTCTTAACCATTGATATTTTTCGCTCGGATTTTTACGGTAGGCTATTCGCTCCGTATTGTGATTTGATAAAATAATAGGACAAACACGACAACCCCCTATTTTTTCAAGAGATTATGTGTTAGTCCTATAACGACGCATATATTATATTCAAGTCCCATAAAATAAGGTCAAGCAACAATTAGTAACATGAGCCCACTTTAAAAACCAAATTTCGGGCCTTCAAGAGAGTTTTTCATCGTTCAATAAAAATTCTAAAAATGCGTAACACAAATTGGCTTCTCGTCAAGCGAAAAAGCACGGCTTAATTCATCTAATTTACCAGCATCTGAAATGTGCGCCTTCCCATACTTCACAAGTGATTTCAAATTTGAGCATCCCATAATCACAGAAGAAAGTTCCGCGATACCAATGCTAATCTCTACATCTGGTGTGCTGCTATTTACAACCACACATTGTCCAGTGGTAAATTCTAGCATGAACGGTTTGTTATTTTCTGGCACAAAGCTATCATTCACATTAAGTTGCACTTTCATGTTCAGATTGCCAAAGCGGCAATCTGCGATGTCAGCAAAAAACCTTCTCACATCACAAATTCGATACATTATGCCAAGTCCAGTTTGGCAGCATTCTTGATATACTGAAAAAAGTATGCGCTCTGTTTGGTTGCGAGGGTCAGCAATTGTATTGATAAAGCCCTCGTCTTGCGTGTTAATAATCACATAACGCACTTGGTCGGCTTGGCTTTTTAAGAAGCTCATTAGTTCCCCAAACACCTCGGGGCTGTCGAAAAGCAATTCGTTAACGAGAATGTCGTTAACAAGAAACGATTCCTCATTCCCTTTTTTGAAACTGCAAGCAATATAACCACGTACCGTACCGCTGTCTATGTATGCGAATATTTTGATAGAGGGTCTTTTCAGGCGTGCTGTAAATTCGTCTACACTTTTTGTGATTAGCCCGTGTGTATTTCTCACCTTGGAATTGTAGTATGCCATAAGCATTTCGGCATTGCTTTCTGTAAGGCGGGAGATGTGCGACTTAGAGTTGCCGCCAGGTAAATCAGCAGGGCGTAGCTTAAATTGCTGAAGCAATGTGCCAAAACCAAAACCCATCTTGTAGTAAAATGCAGAGTTGAAGGGGTATAGTAAAGCAATACTGGTGCCATTTTCGCGCAGATTACTGATAAAATGACGCATGATTTCAAAACAAATCTTTTCTTTTTTTCTGCATAGGTCAACGGCCACTGAGCCTAATCCGCCAGCTTTTATCATAGACCCGCGCATGTTCATCTCAAAATCCCATATGTTAAAACCGCCTACCAAGCTGTCTGCGTCATAAACGCCGTGGTAGTTAACATCACTGCGTCTGTTAATTTCTTTCAGCGATTCTGTATATTGCTCTACGTTTCTGGTATAGCTGATTGTGGGATAGGCATCCAGTTCTAACGATGCTATTCTGTGTAGGTTTTCTTCAGTTATCGGTGCAAATTTGTACACAAAGATACCTTCTCTCATATTATTTTTTAATAACTTTATTTTCGGTGTTAATATTTTTTTCCAGTCGTTCAACCCATTCATGTCCATCTGGATAGGTTGCTTTAAGTGATTTAACAAGCCAATCTCTGCTTTCTTCATCAAGGAGATGGGCGGTATTGTCAAAATCCAAAGTGGTTTTTGCCCACGTCATGTATATAGGGGACGATTTGAAGTATAAAATCAATTCTGGAGCTAAATATGGTATACCGTTGTTATGCAATATGGCCTTATCTAACGGTCTTAATATATTACTTTTACTATTGCAGATAAAATCTCTATTTCTTCTTTCGTTAAATATAATTTCTATAAAATCACAATTCAATTGCTCTTTGCTTGACATTTTCCATATGAAGATGTTGTCTTGGCTACCTTTTGGCTCAATTGCTACGAGCGAACAGTCTGGCTTTACCGCCCACACCCACTTAAGCGTCAGCACTCTCTCGTCATCGGCACTATCAATTGGCATCAGCTCAGAAGTTTCGATGTTATGGTCATAGATTTTCCAACCTAGGCTTAACATAAAATCTAAAATATTTTTTTTATGTTCTTCAAAGATATTTATATCAAAATCAGTATGCTTTCGAAATGTTCCATTTATAAATAAGTCTAGTGCAAAGCCACCGCATACAGCGTATGGCAAGCCAGATTTTTTTAATAAATCATGGCATTCAAATAATAATTTGTTCATAGCTTTTCCTCCACGATTTATAAATTTAGCCCGCTCGTCATAGCCAAAAAAAAGAATAGACAACTACCCCCAATAATAACATAAACAATTCATCATAAGATGACTTTATAAGCTAGAAGATGTAAACTTATTAGGAACTATATTGAGCCATAAGTTTAGATTTTTCTGACCTTGCTACCTTTTAAGAATACCATATGGCAAGTTAACTTTTCAAGCATGAATTTTTATGAAACTTTATAGTTTCACTTTTTTGACAGCATAATAGATTTAGTTTTAGCTAATACTTATATTGTGCTAAATCAAGCACATATATTATCGGAGGTGTCAGGCTATATGAGTGGCAATGCAGAAATAACGGTTTAGCTGTTATAACATGTATTGTAACAGCTAGACTATTCGAATAGATAATAGGGTGTCCACTTTGCAGTGGGCACCCTTTCTCTAGTTTGTTCTTTGGGCTGCAAAACATTATCACAATGCCTTGCTATAATTACAATCGAATACATATAGCGGCTTGTTCCAGCTTTGGCAGGACGGTGGTTGTTGTTATGTTACGCCGGTGCTGTAGGGGTTTGTTACTTAAGGAGTGAACTTGTAAATAAGAACCGGGTTGTGATAAACTAAGTGTGGTACATAGATAGTATAATTCCAATGATGGGATCGAGGTTTAGCATGGGTATAAATTATTTTGTTTGCACTAACAACACTGGCTGTGGTGCTGATATTTCAAATTACATCTATACTCATTATCATTCCTATTGCGTTGGGTTCATTCGTGTTTTCGCTTATAGTTGTACTTTCAGTAAGGGCTGGCCGCGCTAGAAAAATATTAAGTTCGTCAAACATTTCTCAAATTATTCCTAAGGCTGTGCGAAATAAGCAAGACGTAAATGAAATACTAAAGATGTTTGGGGAAAGTGGTTTCGCACATAGAAACCAATTAGCGCAACTTCCACATAGGTTACACCAAACCGAACGGGTATATTTTATTACATGCGGAATAACAGCGCGTATTAAAAAACATAATGATGATGCGAACTTGGCTGGAAAAAGTTGGGGCATTGTGTTTGTTTCCAATGAACGTTTCTTTTTCGAAGATAAAAATTCCGGGACGATTTTTGAACTCCCGTTAGAAGATATTCACGCCATAGGTTCGCAAAAAAACGGCCTTGATGTTAAGGGGATTTCTTTTTGTACCCAAATGTACCGTGTTGACTTCAACGTAACGCATCTCGGATTTATTGCCGGCAAGATAAAGGAATTTTTTATGCATGCTGTGCTAAATGCAGGCGGCAGCGCGAACCGGCTCGAAGATGAATCTACCATACTTTGCACACTGCGCAAAATAGTTGAGTGCTACAGTTGCGCTGCCACGGTTATAATTAAAGACGGTGTGCTTAATCAGTGCGAATATTGTGGGCGGCATATTGAATGAGCAATCACGATAGTATCCCATACTGATTGACTTTCAGGAAAAAATAAAAACAGAGCAATGCTGGCCACCAATTTGAAGTGGCAGAGCATGGCTCTATTTTCATTAATTTTAATTTGACACACTGCTGTCAAATTAAGATGTTATAATGGATAAGTTCGACACTGAGAAATCATCTAATTTATAAGGCGGCAACAGAAGGCCAGCTCTATATTCTCAGCGTTTTATGGTTGTTGTACTGTTGCCCTATTTATTATGATTAAATGAGGAAAAATAAATATTAAGGAAGGTCTAATGAAAGTAAAAGTAATACAAAATTAAAGGTGCGGTGATCGTCGGCCATGACATAGCGCCAGGCATCATAGCGTCATAGACTACCTTCTCGAACAATTCAAATAGCTCTCACTATGAGGGCTTTTCTTCATAATAATCAACTTCACCACAAGCGCTGCCATTCAAGCAATGAGCCGTATTTACGGGTATCATACAGTAGCGAAATTTTATAATATGACGTGTTGTTGTCATATTATGTTTAGTATAATAATCAAAAAGGAAGGAGCGATCTGTATGGTGAAGGGCATGTTAAGTGCAATGCAAAAAAGGCAAAGCGGAGTTCCTGAAGATGTATTGCCTATATTTGAGGGCATTGTACAAAAATATGAGGATGAAGCAGGGCCTAACCTTATTGGGCTCAAATGCCTTCAACCTGAATGGGATGATGAATTTGGCCAAGCTATGGGCAAGCACCTCACTCGAGAGCAACGTTTTCTATTATACAAAACACAGGGCGGCTGCAATGGTGCAGGAGCCGATAAAGAGCGCAAAGCCTTCGCTCTGGAATATGCCCATCTGGCCCTTGATGAAAGAATGGCACTGTTTGCAGAAACATTTAGAAGATGGAAGCCTGTATTAAATAACGACAACACATTAACGCTTCATTTCAGATGTACGCATGGGTATTATAAACGTGCTTTAGATGGAACGTATACCACCCCGCCGCCGAATGTGGAGTTATATTTTGAAAGATGTGCAGGCGGGCGGCTATACGAATTGCAGAAGGCGTTGGGGATAAAACTGAAAATTAAATCAGTCGATATATCCCCGCTTAACAAAGATGTAAGAAACCCTGTTGTGTATACTTTTGAAATAGTGGATTGAAAATCATATAGCACCTCCTGACTATTGTATTGCGTAGCTTGGCTCTATATTTATCGGATACTTGAGGTAGTTGTACATTGTTCACTGATGACAAGTTAATAGTGATATACTTATACCAAAAAGGAGAAAATAAATTGGTAAAAAAGATGAAAAATTTGATGAATTAATTAATCTGCAACCATCGGAAATTAAAGACTGGATTATTAAAGCTGACAAATTATTAATAGATGGTGGATGCTGAGCTGCTGTTGATAACAAAGGGAATTTTACTTATACCTCTAAAAGCAGCAAAAAAATTGTATGCCGAATTACAATGAATGAAACCGGTTGCTCGATAAGACCCAATACAAATAATGCAATAAGCTCAAACAACATAGCAACTGTGTTGCCCGAAAACATGTTGAGTATTATGAGAAGTGCTCGAGGGTGCGGAGGCTGCGCAAAGAAAAACCCCAATTTTGTAGAATGTAAACATGGAGGCCCTTTTCAGTTTACCCATGATAACGAAAAATTCGAGAGCTGCCGGTTTGTTGGTTTTAATTTTGCATTAGATGATGCGGCAAACCGTAATTTGCTTGCTAGATGGTTTGAGATGGAGCTTGTAGGTTAGTGTGTGTTTTCAACGGTTTTTGGCAGTTGTATATTATTCTCTGATGGCATATTAACTTTGGGTATACTTGAAGAGGAGCAATACAAAACAAATTTTAAGGGAGATTTATTTAATGAGTGATGTAATTTTTCGTGATATTGAGGAAAAGGATTTACCTGAACTTAAGTCGCTTATTGTTGAAGCATGGGGTGAAGGATGGAATCTTGGGCGCTTTGACCAAAATACAGACTTTTTTCAAGCATTGTTAGAAGTCTACTTAAGTATATTTTTAAATTCCAGCACATTCGGTAAAGTGGCGATGATGGAAAGCAAAGTTGTTGGGGCTATTTTATGTGCAGTGAATGGTGAGGTGGAAAAGTTTAGGCAGTTGCAAAAAGATAGAGCATCGCAGACGCTTGTGCTGTTAAGTGCAACAGAGTCTGAACGCATGGATATTATAGAGCATTTGTCAATATCATTCCACGCAATAGGTCAGCTTCTTGAACAAGCGGTTGATGCATACGATGGCAGCTTGGAATTTATTGCGGTTGCTGAACAGGCCCAGGGCTTAAAGATTGGGAAAATGCTATGGAATGAAGCTTCCGACTATTTTAAATCTAAGGAAGTAAATTCCATCTATCTTATAACTGACTCACAATGCAATACTGGTTTCTATGATCATAATGGATTCTCTAGAGTAAGGGTTAAAGAAGCGGTATACAATTACACAGCAGGGCAAAAGAAATCTGAAATATTTTTATATGACTACCAGTTTTAGAACATAATTGGTAAATTTGTAATGCTAAGTATATTACCTATGACATTATTAAGAAAAGAAAAAAGAAAGGTTCGGGTAAAATGAGTAAACTAGAAGAATTTGGAACAGAATTAGTCACAACATTTTTAGAAGCTACTAACTCATGTGACCATTCAAAGGTATCAAAGTTAATAAATGAGGATGCCGTTTTTTGCCTTTTTGGAGAGGCGATTAAAGGTCTGAAACAAAATGAAAACCATCATGAAGACGTTTGGAACGCTATCAAGAATCTGAAGTTTTGGGCTGCAGATATTGAAACGATTCATCATGATGGCAAATGCCGCATTTACACATATCAAGCTCACTATAGTGGTTATGAGGAAGGCAATTTTATTGAGGGTAGTGCCAGAACAACCGATGTATTTGTGGAAAATGACATAACAAAACAATGGGAGTTATTACATACACACTCTAGTGCAATAAATTAATTTATGCGCTTAAATAATGTAGGGGGAAGGCAAGCATGAGCAAGCGTTTGTGGCGTATAATATTAGTAATTATTACAGTCCTCTTTGTTGCCTTTTTGCTAGAGATATTACTGGATTCCCTCAGACCGGTGGTGTCCCCAGAAGAATTTACATCTCGCATGGAAGAAGCTGGATATATTGTAAAAGAAAGACCGCACCCATTTGAGCAGGTTGAGGTTTATTTGGTTGCGGATTGTGGAACATTTTATGTGGAGTTTATGGTGCATAAAACAATGGCAGATGCCCGACTCACATTTAGTCAACTTAGGAGCGATTTAGAGCAATTAGAACAATTATGGGACATAGTGGTTCATAATTGGAGCAGTTCTGGCTTTAATAGTTGGTATGGGCAATTCACTTCCGATGGGCAGTATGCAAGAATGATTAGAATACGCAATACAATTATTTTTGTAAACACGATAGAGGAAAATGCTGCCCATGTGGCGGGTATTATGGAAATGCTGGAGCAATAAATCGGTGTGCAGTATAAGTATAATGTGAAGATGGTATAAGCCCCCAATAATGAGGGCTTTTTTTATAGTAACAACTTTCAGCCACTGCTGCACAATCAAGCTCTAGCCTTCATCATCACAAAAAGAAGGTGACGGCGTACCCCTAAACGGACGGTGTAGCATATGACGCAAATGCTGTTCTTTATTGTCCAACAAGTCATCCTTATCGTGAAACACCTCAATCATAAGCATTGTAGCCAGCCGAAAGCCTGTGATAAATGCTTCTATGTCTGCGTAGATATCGCCACTATACGTGTCCAGCAATCCGCTCAGCGCTTCTTGCCCCTCATCATTTAGCAAGTTTTCGAGCTGTTTTCTCAGTTTGTCGTATTCTTTAGAGTAATATTTCCTCAAAGGAAAATCTGCTGGAGGACGTTCAGAGAGATTGAGATTACCAGTAAATAAATTCATCAGCACTGAGTGCATAGCAATGCTCCTTTCGAGATTTTTTTAGAAGTTTGCAAAATACCTTGAAAGGCAAGTATCCAGCATGTTAAAATATTTCATGTGGTATACCCTTTTGGGTATTTCGCAGTGGGGAAGTGGTGTAGTTCGTTTGCCAACCAAGTGATATGCTCCCATTACAGTAGACATGTGAAAAAACAAAAGTCTATTGTAAGGGGGTATTTTTTTATGAAAAAAGGCGACAGAGTAGAGAAGAAAATAATAATAAACGCGGTAGAATCGTATATAAGTGGCGAAAAAAGTGCTAAGCAA
>Ga0123352_10003613_pt1 | contig 22449 bp, 10 predicted proteins | sample TergutLab28metaG_FD_89700 | JGI IMG/M metagenome (GOLD analysis project Ga0123352, IMG submission 89700) | Labiotermes labralis P1 segment gut microbial communities from Petit-Saut dam, French Guiana - Lab288 P1 | ecosystem: Host-associated > Arthropoda: Insects > Digestive system > Gut ...
AAAACCAACAAGATGCAACAGTTAGATGTTTATTTTTAACAATTTCTCAACATGTTTCGGGCATCATTATGCCCATCTTCAGGAGAACAAGACGTAAGTTACTGCATGTGTTGTGCTGCGCTGTAACAAGCGGGGAAAGTTAGATATTAGCTTTAATGTCTTCTTTGTGTGGTATTGCGTAGTAAACCTAGATGGGATCTCGTGTGTATATGTGAATGTGGTGTGCAAGTTGGTGTGTCGTGGTGTTGGACTGGTATATGTATCGTGTGATTTCCAGGTCTGGTGTATCGGAGCGGGTGCACTGATGCATGCGTTGTGCCTGTTTGATGGGAGGGGGTGTGTGGTGCAGGTGTTATTAGGTGCACTAGGGGAAGTATGCCGGTGATGGGCAGGTTGGTATAGGGGGTGGAGGTTTAATGTGAAGTCGGCTGCATACCTAGTTCTGCTGGATGTGGTTGGTAGCGGTTGTGGGGCGATGCGTTTTAGGTTGCGAGCACTGTGAAGGTTACTGTTCGACTGGCTGGGACATGTAGGAGGGTGGGAGGTGTTGATGGCCATCTGGAGCAGTGGGTTGGGTTCGCCGGGGTTTTGTTCGGAAACGAGCCTTCCAGATTTCACACACGATACATATACCAGTCCAATACCACGACACACCAACTTGCATACCACATTCACATATACACACGAGATCCCATCTAGGTTTACTACGCAATACTCTATTTTCAGTGTTGGAAACGACTTTATGTTCCCCTTCTTTCCTAGAATTACGACAAAGACTCTTACCGATTTTAATTTTCTTAATACAGCAGACGAGGTCAAACAGACAAGAAGTGCACAAACCTGAGATTCTGGACGGTAAGCTGTGGTTGAATTCAGAAGCATAGTTGAAGAAGGGATTATGGTTCACACTTAAAAGTTTCAGGATTTAAGTAAGTAACAACAGACCTGCTTCTTTAACGGCGATTAGAGAGGAAAGTGATAAAATGATTTTCATTTTCTGTTATTCCTCTCTTATTAAATACATAAAATATTTTATTACTCAAGTTTATGTAAACAATCATAACTGACATATCAGATCTTCTGTACAAACAATCACACTCTTTTCTTTATAATAAAATCGTGGATACGGTTTTATTTAGAAATGTTAATTAAGAAGAAAATAACACTATAACAATCCAAGCCATTATTTTCACTTAGAAAAATTATTACTGAGCTCAAGTTCATCATATTTAATCACAGATATGAATTATTATTCTATTATAAATTATAAGCTGAAGGGAAACAACGTTTACAGACTTCTCATTCAGGGCTGTCTACTTCTACCTTTATAAATGTGTGGTGTGAAATTTAAAAAAAGTGTAAAGGTTTAGATCCATGAATTGTGCCTTTTAATTTTGCGTTGTTTATTTGATAGGTAATAATGAAAATAGAAATATAATATATGTCTATATTCAAAAGTGATGATGGCAGAGGCCACAAATCACACAGAGGCCGGAATACGTGAAGTCAACACCACAAAAATCCAATTTGAAATTCCAAAATTCACTTGAATTCACGGAATTCCAAGTGTTACATTATAACACTGCTCGATTCGTAACTAATATGAACCAAATTAATAACAAAAATATGAGTGTTTCTCACTGAATAATTTCTTTTATTTCCTTCTTCGACACATCAAATTTCTTAAAGTATAAGCAGTTTCTGTTCTAACAGACCTGCAGCAATTCGGTGTGAACGACACAAAATTGGTGTTGCTCTAGCAGTGACAAATCACAACAGCGCTTCCGTTATCTGTGACACGTTTCTTCACCTGTATCCAGTCGAGAAATGCAGCGGTGATATTACAAGTCCAGTTTAGGATTTGAAACTGAATTCACATCGGATAACAAAGGAAAAAAAATGGTGTAACTGTGTTACAGCGTTATTGTAATCTTATGTGTTTTGAGCGTTATTTATACACATACAAAACATATTCACACATTTCTAAAAATGTGGTTTAAACGTCAAAAGCGCTGCTAAATTCGATATCTTAGAAGTGATAAGCAACTTACACGGCGACACCAAACACGTAGGACGAAGTCTGAAATATTCTAAGCAGCAATATATTTAACACATCTTATATTAATCACCCTGCAGTCTGATAAAATCGTCATGTCGTTCCACAAGAAATTTGTCCCCCATACATCATCAAGCAGGTGAATTGTCCCGAAACAAAAACCTCAAATATCGCTCTTAAAATATCTCACATGCACAAGTGTTGTTAATATTACATCCCTTGTCGTAATAAGTTGGAGTCAGAGGTTATAAATTATTGAGAGTATTATTACAGAGCAACTAGGAAACAAAACGTTCAGTGTAGAGTGCAATTTCGTTTTGATTGAACTACTAATGCTCAAATAAATGGAATGACTAGGCAAACATCTCACAAACAATCTTATCTTGACTAAAGTAAACAATTATATAGCGAAACTGTTCGTAAAAAATAAATTATAAATCATTAATAATGGAATCCACGGTGAAATGGCAGTATTTTGATTCAACTGGAAACTGTGAATGTTCCAAGAATAAGTAAACGTAACAAAAATATTTTCTGGAGGAATGCGATGAAATGATTCTCCAGAGCCTGATATGTATCATATGTTATATATTAGTTTGTGCAAATAAAGCACAGGTTTCCTAATTCAAAAATATAAATATCAGGTACTGCACTAAGGCTAATTTATGGCTTATCTTCCGATGAAACACAACTGAATGCAGAATAAAAATATTACTGTATTCGTCTTATAATAAAGGAGAAATAATAAACTGGCTCTGAAGCAAACGTAATGCAGGTAACATTTTAAGATAATTAGACTGATTCTTAAAAGAAATAGTAGGATTTGGTGTGCCACATAAAATAGCCGATTAATTTTTCCGGAATAAATATAATTCCTGTTAATTTTAACGTAGAAGAAGGTCATTAATTTGTTCATTATTAATTTGAAACAAATATTCTTATTTATTAAAAATTTATTCAGATTTTTTTCTGGAATAAAACATAAATGTATTAAATATTTCACAACTTTTCCTCAGAAGGAGTATAAATACACTTTAACATAACAAAGGATTAATAGTCCTAAAATTTTCTTCCATTTGTGAATTAATTATTTGCAAGAGTGAGCCAGTTTCTTGGAACGATGAGGCTCCTCATTAGAATAATGCGTTATTACCTTAAACTTTTTAGAAATTTACAAATTAATAATTCTGACGTACTAAGTTCCCTATCCCATTAATAATGCAAGTTAACGTAGTATTGATTACTTTTCTATCTGGAAATTTTAACCGTAGCTTGAAGCGCTCACTGTCCTGCGCGCTGCTGGTACTGACAGACGTATAGAAGCACTGGAAGTGTGGTCACAGTTCTAAACAATATTTTAAATTTCAATTTGATTTCTTTCAAGTAAATTTTATTTATATGGAGAGCGACAGGCGTTTCGGTTTCATTATTTTAATATTCAGATTAGGGGGAATTCCCTTTCACATAAAGAAAATGTCGATTATTTACGATATCTACATGAAAACGGCGATTATCTGTGCTAGCACGTCATATCTAGGCATGTTCGTCGATGTGTACGTACACAGGGACGATTTGGCACGCGCCATGACGAATATACGTATTTTAATTACGGTGACGGATATTATGTGGCTTTACACCTGCGTCAGGTACGTAAGAACGCTGACCATCACTGTTACAGTAAGTAAAGTAGGTATTAAACACAGCAATACACTTTCAACAATGTTGAATTTCAACACAAGTGCACGCAGGAGACAGAACAATGGAACGTTCTTTATTCAACACAGTAATTATATGTTTTATGCTAGATAATGTGTACGATAATGCGCTAAAGGATTTTATTGGTAATTGAAAGGATAAACAGAGTTCGTGGTGTACACTGGTGAAGAGAAGAAAACAGAAATCTGTAAAGGAGTTTGTGACTTCAGCAAAGTCCTCTTTATTCCACACATTAACTTCGTAGATTACATGATAAAGCGTAATAGGCGTTTAGAGATAATTGCAAATTATATATACTGCATTGAGTTTATTGGAGAAAGGCCTAAGTCACTGTGTATATATAGGATACAATAAGAAATTATATAGAAAACGGAACTATAAATTTTACCTAAAATTAATCTTTTATCATTGGCCTCCACAATTCGATATTTAAGGTTCGAACTAGATCAATTGTAGGGTTCAAGTGTTAGATTTTGATAACACTGGCAAAATATTTTCCAGTGAAATTACAGAAAAATTTGCACTTAGAAATTATTGTTTTACACTTCAGACGGAAGATTTACAATGTCTCTTTCATATTCTTTTGCTAAAAAATTTACAGCCCTTAATTTTTAGGCAGGATATAAAAAGATCCATCCCCTTCTTAGGCTAGTTTTGCACATTAACTTACCGTCACAACAAGAATCCGTTACTTTTTCTCAGATTTCGACTAAAAATTATTGAACGTTCAATGGACTTAACAGACAGCTTCACGTGGGAAGACGTGCCGACCAGAGATGCTGACACCGGACACTTGACTGCGGCAGGATGGATCCAAGTGACTACGAAATACATCAAAATTAGAGCTATTGTGTCCATCTGCTTTCATTTCGTACTCTCAATAATACGCATCGTGACAAATCACGAAACCGTGTTCGCTGTGTGGTATCCTTTCGACTGGACTGTTTCACCGTTCTACGAACTGGTTAACATCTCACAGGTAACAATTTCTCTACGCTAATAACATAAAATTCTCATTGAAACTTTACATTGTTTATTAAACTTTCTGACTTTCACGATGTTTCCTTCTTATTTTATTACTTCTTCACGACACTATCAGTTTGTCAGGCTATATAGCGATGAATGTTCAGAAAAGTTCCACCCAGTGTTTCATGTCTCATTGTAATCATGAAGTCTTTGAAAGAAGAAGTCCAGTCACGTTACAGTCCTTCCGATATGGAAAATAGAATAACGGTGAATTGTAGGATGGCTAATAAAAAGGAACGAAATGTTGTTGTGATCTGAATATCATGCAGTAATTTTTATGGGTGTGGGAAAAACAATTTCAGAATTGCCATTGTCCCGGCCAGGGCTTTCTGAAAATAAATCTATTTGTTTATACCGGAAGACAAAACTTTGCATTCAAATATAATATTAATAATAGAGCTAAAGTTGTGTCAATTTTTTAAAAACGTATAGACAGATAGGTGTGACAGAAACGGATCACGTGTTACATAAATATTCCAAGGGCTGTTCTAAATCAACTCCAGCTTTTAAAAAGCAGATTTCAGTCGCAAAATACCGTGTGACCTGTTTTCTAACCCACACAAAAAGGCAAGGAACTAAATACAGAGGAACGCGCACTGACACATGTAAAAAAACAGAGACATAAATTGCCTTTTCGTTAAAAATAAACCATTTGTTCAATAATTCGTTTTGGATTATTAAATTAATTTTTAAATATTTAGCTTGCATTTACAAAACCTATTTCACATCCAGTGAGTTACTTATATACGCTCTTTATCTGACAGTTCCCTTCATATATTAGGTACAATAACAATAAAATAGAGCACAAGACAGCGAAATTAAACTAGAAATTATGATGATAAATCTCTTTATTTGCAAGAAATTCCTGTGTTAAACTTATTAAAATCCGTAAGAGCACACATCTGAAATATTTGTTTTATTGACATATCATTTACGCCAAATTTTGAATTCCTAATTACTTGTACATTTTCACGTATCCACCGTCGTCTCTGTGCATTGTACTCACGGATTAATATCTCATTACTTAAGTTCCTTTCACCGGCAAATTAGTGTATTTGTATTAGTGAAAGCAAAGACACTGAATTGTATCACAAAAAGCGCTCAAATTGCTCTTTTTCCAGGTCAGTTCCTTCCCAGAAACAATTCACTTAAAATCATAACGCCTTATTCGATTAGCTGTGAATTAAACTTCTACCAACGGTCTCTTATTCAGTATGTCTCCCCAAAAGTTTTCATTTTTACAGTGCTCAGTGGACTGAATTAAACACGTGTCAGCATTGTAATTGCGTGTATTCACTTCTTTGCAGTGCTTAACATCACTACTAATGTTAGGTGTAACATTCGGTTACCTAACTCTTTGTCTTGCACTGATCGCTGTTGCCTGTACTCAGTTCGATAAGCTAAAGGCGGCCATATTGGATATCAGACAGCAACATAGCACGCCTCAACACGGACAGGAAGATGAACATAATGTTGCAACTGTCAACTGTAACCTGCAAGCTAAACTAAATGCGTGCATTCGACACCATCAGGATATAATTTTGTAAGTTTAATAGGATGTACTAAACACAGTATTGTATCTGCGATTTAGAAAGTGATATTTATAATGTTATTGATAATTCTAAATCCCGAAAGTAAAACAATAAACATTATGAAATCAATCTGCCTAATTTGACGTCTTATAGGTAGAAGAAAAACAAGTACAGCGTAATGTCACACAAATAGAAATATTTGGTAACCTGCAAAACATTTTTTCCTCCATGATTTCATTGTACGCTTTTTCATTCACAGGTTTATACAACAACTGGAAGATGCACTGAGTGTGTCTCTTTGCGGTCATTTTCTGATTTTACTGGTCATAATGTGCTTCGCTGCTTTTTCCATTGTTACGGTAGAGTAAAGCAAAATAAATTATTCTGCAAACACACACACGCACACACTCGCACACACACACACCCTCGCACTCACACACCCCACAAACACACACACACACATATATATATATATGTGTGTGTGTGTGTGTGGGTGTGTATTCATGAAATACATAACAGGAATATAATCACTGTCGCCTCGTCTGGCTCGAGGAACATAAAGCTACAAACAGGGATTTTTGTTTGTCAGTACTTGCTGTTTCATTAACGATTATGAATTATTATTAAAAGTAACACTCTTAATGTCGACTTGCCATACACAAAAATTATTTATCATATAGTACCAAATTATTCACTGAATTTACTCTTATATAATGTAGTATTATATTGCACACGCAAGTTCATTTAATACTGTTCGTTCAACTGATATTATTAACACCTTGATTGTTGATAAATGCACTCAAACATATACTCCTTATGAGTATTGAATGTGATTACTGCCCTATGCAGCCCAGAATTATCACCTTTGTTATATCATAAATAAAATGAGACGTGCTGCCTTCTTGTTCCCCCTTGGATTGCTACACACGCACTCACTGACGCTGGAAGACTGCGACTGACTGAACCCACGCTTCTCGCAAGACGCGAAGCTAACTACTCCAGCCACGATAATTTCAGACAAAGAAGGGACGCTATGACGTCATATACCCGCGTTAATCTCGCTCCCAAAGATGCTGTGTAACACTTACACACAAATTAAAATAACAAAACAAAAACATAGCAAATTAGTTATTATAACATTTGCCCTTAGCGTAACAATCACCTTCAGAAAAAATCAATTCCTTAAGCCAGTTATAGCAAAAAACCGGAGCCAACATAGAAATCATTTGTCTGTACAAATATAAGAGGTCACTGATTAAATCACATTGGATATGAAGACGTAGGAATTTCAAAAATGTTTACCAGCCTTGCAGGTGAAATTATTTTTCCGCAAATTGAACAAACTCTCAGTTCAGGTAGACGTGTACACACTGAAATCTATGTTTTGAATTTGTGTGCATCCTTAATGACTGCAGTTCAGAGATTCAGCAGAATTGACATTATTAGTTGCGATGTTTGTGTATCGAGTTACAAAAGGAGGGAGGGGATTCAGCTTCAGACTGTGACAATGCTCTTTGTTTATGGAAGGTTGTGTTTTAATGTAGAATAATACATTTTAAAGAAAAAGACAACATTAATTTTTTTCAGTATTTAATCCCAAATTACGAATTAACACATTTCCATGTATATTGATGAAAAAATGAAAGCTTTATTTCAACAGAATTCACAACACAAGGCGCCGTCATACATGCAGAATTGTGGGGTGCGTTATGATTTTATGTGTTCAAACTTTGAAAGAAAAAAAATAGCATACTATTGCCTTAACAGAGGAAAGTGTTAGGGTTTTTGTGTTGTAATGCGAATGTTAAAATAGAACAGGTAATTGATTCGTCATGGCTAAACACTCAGTTTCATATTATAAAACAGAGAAGAAGTAACATTTAAACTATTGCAGAATTTTAGATTCGTGTTGAAAAGCTATTAAACTCTTTATAAAACCTTCGTTTTTTAGTAACAACAATAATGTGTAAACAAGAAACAAACCTGGTTAAAAGATTAATTAAAGTGATATAAGAACTTCAAAAAATGACTTTATAATTATAGGGATTACGAGACGTTGAGGGTTGTCTTGTTGCTGGTAAATATGACTGCCACATTGAGGAGCATGTCATTAATTAATATTGTTTAGAAAACTATATATAATGGCTGCGTATGTAAACAGAACATGGCGAAATTGTAAACAGCCCTCCGTAAAAATTCAATCACCCGACAAGTGTAAGTAAGAAGTGGTGACAGAAGCGCTGCGCCTAGTTATTGCATTTCGATATCAGAATCCGTGAATAATCGAAATGTTAATGCAGAAATGTCATTTCTCAGTGAAGAAGCTTGGCAGCATGTAGCCATTATATCAACACTCAAGAGAAACGACTGTTGCAGTCACGAAAATCAAGCCAGTTAAATCTATTCCTTATCATGAAATTAATTTTTCATTCGTGTGTGCAGCTCCAAACTCTGTTTTCTAATATTAATATCAACACAGAATCTTCTGCAAAACGGACATTTAGCCGTGTGTCCAACATTTGTCAGATGAGGATACAAATAATGTTTGCTGCGTGCATGACAGTGCTACGGCACACACGACTAATTTGTCGCTGCTAGTATTACAAAAGCGGTTTCTTAAGCAATCGATCGGTATCTCTGCGTCCTCTCGGTCTAAACCCACGTTTTTTCTAATTGCCGGGCCACGTAACGACACGATTTGTATCAATAATAATGTTGCAACTGTCTAAACTTCCCACGAAATATTCGATGAATATATTGTAAATTTTTACCTATATGTGAAACCAGCCAACGAATATAGGGGCATTATTTTGCACAGTGCTCTCTCGCTCTTTGATTCTGTCGTGAAACCCTGGAGGAAAGTACACAAGACACAAGAAACGGGGAAGGTCCTGTTCCATTATTTAATAGCATTTTTATTTATGGGTATAACACAAGAAACTATAAAAGCTTAGCAATAAATAGTAACTTAATTACACGATAAATCGCAACAAATTACACAAAATATATGTAATATCATCTACATGATCAACTGTATTAATACATCATACTACACTAATACAATACCAGCAGAATGTGTGGGGTTGTCACAATATCAGTAGCAAACTGAAAGGGGGATCACACGTCATAATGAAGGACACTGAATATATCAAACACACACACACACACACACAATCTCCGAAATCACAATTTTTTAAAAGACACCAAATACACTTTAACATAAAGGAGCGATGGGTGACATAGGGACAAATGACCAATTGCATTCCTCGAATGGTCTAGAACCTGCGACAACCGGATTTATACTCAGCACAGATAACACTCGAATTTAGCAACGGGTAAAAAAAGGACATTTCGAAGTTTCTCGTTTAGTGTGTTGGCTTTAGCGGAGGAAATTTTCATCGGTCTTAAGTAATGTCATAGAGATAAATAAAAAATAGGCAAAATATAAAAGGCTTCGTAACAGTATTACTTGTGTAAGAGCTTATGTTTTAAATTGGTTTTTACTTTTAAATAATTCATTCTTTTCTTGTTCTTCTCATATAACGAAAATGTTGCAGAACTGGGGAAATTATGCGGATATGTTTCAAGGAATGGCTGTTTATACTTCGTTCACTATAGACGTGCTGCTGATTTGCTGGTTTGGAAATCAACTGACACAGCATGTAAGAGACAATTACTCATTTTATACTAAAGACGTTACGTACATAATAATAAGGGCCAATAAGGATTTAGGAAATCTGAGTCGCACTGAATGGTCAGTATTTTTCCCTAATACCTGACCACCTGAAGTGAGTTCTTTTGCTAGAATTTAGGGACTGTTTAAATTTTTCTTCATACCATGAATTTTAAACCAGCAAACCATAAATCTGACAGTGCATTATTACTCTTACTCTACTATTTAATTTGATTCGGGTGCACTATTTTGGCCAGAATATTAAACTATCATTTTAAACACTTCACGACTTCCTCGGATCAGGAAAAATATTCAAAAACAATATTTCGAAATTTAAAACTTACTAAACAAATATGATTCATTATTATAGTATCATAGGTTTGGCCAGAAAAAGGCGTCATGCTTTTGACTTCCATAACAAAATTACGCCATAAGATAAAGGTTTTCTTTCTCTACTTAAAAAAGTACTTTCTGAATTTTATAGATCAGACCTCTTAGAAGTTTACGATAAAAATTGGGTTAAGTGTGGAGATCCCCAAAATAAATCTTCCATTCCTACTTATTGGAAGTAATTCATTTTTCATTACTTCGTAAATAAATAAATAAATTTATTAATTCACTCATTCATTCTTTCATTCCGCAGTCTGCCTTCCGAAAGGTCAATTATCCCTTCCAAAGCAAATAGGTCACATTGACCGACCTGGTGCTTCCCTTTTCAATTTCGAATATACTCTTTTTTTATAAAATTATCTAGAAGCTGCTTATGTTTTCTTCCTCTTCTTACCTTCAATTCTGACCTCCCTTCAATATTTCCTTCAATAATGTGTTTTAGAAGGCCGTTCCTACACAATAAATGACGAATCCACTTTGCATAATTTCTCTTCGTTTTAAGTGTGTTATTCCTTTCCTTTCGACGGTATGTAATAATGTTTCTTTTTCTCACATGCAGGACCAACTTATATTTAATAATTTTACTCGCCACTGAAAATCGACATTTTACACGTAATTCTCATCTACTTTACGAAGTGTCCAATTTTCAGCATCATATAAAGCAATGCTGTAAATGTTGCACTTAGGCACGTCTTTATCATATTTCAGTAGAATTTGCTCATATAACGAGTTTATTATTGCTGAAAGATTCTTTTATTAAGTATTTTTAGAATTTATTTTGCTTTGTACCTTGAATCACTCATTATCTTTCCATTGAAATTAATGAAATAGTCTAAAATTCTAGTCGTCTTTTGTCTATAATATTATGTGGGGTTTCCTTTGAGTTTCTCATATAAAAATAAAACAAATTAAACTCAAAATATGACTGCCCTTGTCATTAGGATATTGCCCAATAATTTATAGCAGAAACCTGTCTACAACAAAACCTTGTAAAGCTTCAAAACGGCATTAAGAACGTAGAAAAAATTTGCGTGCTAGCACATGCGCCCCAAAACAAAAGGCAATATAAATGGAAATAAAGTGTCGAGTGAGTGACAGCCATCTTTATGTATTCACCTGCTTTGGGAGACAAAGTATTATGAAAGACTCTTTAAAGGATCAGTGCATTTTAAGCTACGGATGTAGAAAATAATTACCGTATTATCGATGATATTCATGTGTAAATTTTATTTTATATTTTGACAAAATATTTCTGCAAACCTGAAGCATTATTTCTAGAAAAACAGAAAGTGTGCATTCAAATTTTAAATAAATATGAGGTTAGGAATATAATTAGAATAATCCCTTTGTTTGAGAAAAATTTATACACAATGCTTATGTAAAATTCTAGCTAGAAATTTACAAATATGATGGGTAAAATAACAAAACTTACCGACCGGTAACAGTGTGATTATTTGAAAACATTATGGATATTAAAGTATGTGCTAGACTATCTAAAAGACTGAGGACTCGAAGTTAATTCACGCAATTATTCTCTGGCAGTATTTCATATTAGTTCAGCACCTGCTATCTTGCATATAATATAGCACCGCTAGAAGCTCTTAAAACAATCATTCTGAAATGTTTCAGGCGGAGAGCGTGAGAGACGCGGCATTCGGGTGCGACTGGGTGGGAACTGCTATCCCATTTCAGCGATGTCTGATGTACGTCATTGTTACAGCTAACAAGGAGTTCAAATTGACAGCGGGAAAGTTTGTTCCGGTGTCAAATGTGACCATGATGAATGTATGTATGTATATATGTATGTACGTATGTATGTATATATGTATGTATGTGTATATGTGTGTGTGTATGTATGTTTGTATATATGTATGTATATATGCATGTATTTATGTATGTATGTATGTATGTACGTATATATGTGTGTATGTTTGTATGTATGTATGCATGTATGTATATATGTGTGTACGTATGTAAGTATGCATGTATGTATATATGAATGTATGGTAGGGATCTATGTATTTATGCATGTATTGTATGTATTGTGCGTATTCATTTAAGCATGTATGTGTATATATATATTTGAATATATGTAAACAATTATGTACAATTGTGCATTTATTTGGGTTGGAAAGTACGTGTAATCATATAAATATATAAGACAATCAAATCCAGCACCATAAAAAGAGGTTAAAATGATTTTAGGTACGAAAGAACTTAATCAAGCCTCTGCCTTTCATACGAAATTGGTACTTTAGCTGTGACAACTCTCTGTTATGTGCTAATCACAAGACATATCATATAATTTTCCTGAAATTCTTGGAAATACTTAAATTTGTTTTAGAACGAATTTCACATCAATTTACTCACGCATCTTCACAATCACTTCTGCTTAAAATTTTATATTACACGTTCTCCAATGCCAAAGTTCTCAAATGTTACCATTGTAACTTCTTTGCAACTTGTCTATTGTCAGACACTGATCTCTCCATCCATCTAAGTTTTAAAAACACCCCATCAAATGTCATAGAGTTATACTGTAGGCTCACGCAGATCTGCAGAGCCATCGTTACTCTACTGGATACTGTCCGCATTCTTGAGCAGACCTGTTTGTTTAAAAATGCAGTGTAGTCAATGAATTCTAAGCACAAGGAACAATGAAACGAGAATTCCCACTCAGATATAGATGCACTAAAAATGTTTTGGGTGACGTGCCCTCCATGTGCAGAGCATAAATCGTATAAAGCTTTAAGTTTTCAAGATAAATAATAGCTTACATGGAAATCTCACAATAACTTAATATATCATTTCAATACATTTTTATTATCGTCTAATAAAATATTCATAATATTGTAGAAACCTCAGCTTCAGTACAATAGATACAGCTGTCTATTGCGATGAAATTCGGTGATTCGTGTACCGAGCTGTGGAAAAGAATTATAATAAATTTTAAAATTCATGGTCGAGGCAACACACATATGAAAGATTGTATTTCACCTCTATATAAAAGCATCAGTTTTGAATGGCCACAAACTTTGATGAATGAATTTCTAAAACATATTTTTCCGCCGTTAAGTCACACCAGTTCGATACAATTGTTCAAAACAAAAAGTGATGTTTAAATCACGTTTATTTCTCACAAGCCACTCCAGTGTTACTGCAATTTCTGTCCAACTTTGCTCCTGAGAATTAAGTCTATAAATTCCAGGAGCGTGATAGGTTTTGAACTGTGAACCACGCAATCTACCGTGGATATGTAGGAAGAGAGAAACTTAGTTATCAATAGATAAGTTTGTACATAGCCTGATACAAATGAAATATACGGATATGTTGAAAGAAATAACTTTTGGCGGTCTAGTTGTTAGGACGTAATGAAATTCCTTTTATACTCGTAGCTTGAAAGATATATATATGTAAAAATAACATTTCCTGGAAATTGTGTACGTGTCATAAGCGAGGGTCTAGGAAACCCGAAATCCGGGTACCCGATAATAGCGATTATTTTAGGTTGAACAAATGTTTAAAAAAATTATTGCGTTTAAATATTGTGATTAAAATTTGTGAAATTAACAAATTTCAATAAATCACACCACTAAACAATAAGAGGGAACATAGAGAAAAATTCTTCATTAACAGTCGAAATCAGCATTCACGCAATGTAGGTCATGTTTACAAATTTTTAATCCTTGCCAATAGATACAGCTAGAAACGTATTTAAATTATAACATTATCATTAAAATCATGTTTGAAATGTCACAATTACAAATGTTCCTCAAATTTATCACATTATTACTGGTCATAAAGTTTAACATATGATAACAGATACTTCTTTATTCCGTTCTGGAACCTCGGAATTGCCGAATCTGCAATCAATTTTCATATGTATATTCATTTCTTAACCATAAACACGTATTCTTCACTAACAAGGAGTTTGTCTTTCGCAGATAATGCAAGAGACGCTGTCCTTCTTCATGTTTCTGCTTCAAGTGAGAGACAAGAATGAGGAAACAACATAGGACTAACAATGAAGAAAATAAAACAGGAGATCTTCAAATTCAGTCACATCTAGAGGAATCTGTGTTCTTTTTAAACAGGAAATTCTGGCATTTAAAATGACTAATGTATTAACCATGCACAAAATATTTTTTAAATATTTGATCACAATTTTCTTTGTGTCTGTATTCTTGTCGCAAATTCATTTATACACATTCTTGAAAAAAAATTCCGACTAGCTCCCATAATATGAGAATGTGTGAAAATACTCAGTATATATGTGTATATATATATATATATATATATATATATATATATATATATATATATATATAAGTAAACTATTCATCGAAATTCCTCTTAAAATATTACATTATTACTGTACAGCAGGTCTACAAAATATTAATAAATATTTATTCCATGTTTAATTAAAGATATGCCCTAAATTACAGTACTGACCGCAATTCATCATTGTGCCCTCCGCCACGTTAAGCATAAATATCTTAGTGTAATATATTTTATGAATTATGTTATAAAAACAACAATCAAGTATAAAATTTAAAATTAATTTCTGACCGAGCGTTTTTATAACATTCAAAAAGCTTTATAATTAATTCCAATTTCACGAATAGTAGGAAACAGTCTAGAAATAGTTTTAAGATTCAAGCAGAGAGCGTGTGTAATGAAATCTGAATTCCGAGTTAAAACATGAAAACAAGAAATAAAATTATATTTTTGAAATAATGAAAATGGTCTTGTTTCTACACTTTCTTAAAAGCAGCTTTAATGTAGGGTACGGTGAAATTAATTTATTTTCTTAATCAACAAAAATGCAATAAATTCACATTACAGAAACTGTTATACTGTGATGTAACAGATAAATTTCTTCGCATATCATGTATTACTTGAAGTACTATTCACAATATGGTACTCTTAACGGACAACAAAATACACTTCTACTGTAAAGCGGAGAATCCATAAAAGGCAACGGCCCCCCCTTCAAAAAAAAGAAACCTATATCACGGCGAACAAATTTTCACCAAACAAAGTAACGCACCACAATGAAATTTAAATTTCATCAGGAAAACTGTGTGAATTTACTGTATCACCAAGTGAAACAAACCCGCAACAAAAGACCTTTTTACAACAAATGATTAAAGAAGTAACAAAAGTTGAAAACAACATTTGTGAAAGTAGTGGACCTAATTTTGCAGTGCGTTATGACATATGATTTTATATCTCAATACGGGTAATCGTAACTTACTGAAAAATGCAGAAATCATGATGATTTCTCGTTACCATTCCTAAAATTGCAGCTGCCACAGGATGTCCTGGCAGTTGCAAGCTTTCCTTGCAATAGAGCCGCAGTGCTCGGTAAGATGTAAATATTTAATTATGTCTGCAAACTGGTGTTTTCTCAAAGAGACTTATGGATTTGGAACTGTGTTGCAACAGTACACCACAGAATTAAGTAAATTTTCCGAACAAAGTCTTCAGATCAAATGTTTCCTAATGGGACTCTAATAAAAATGGGGAAAAACCCATATATAATTCGCTACTGTAGGTGTGGCTCTCTCACAAAATTCTGGTGAATAATATACCGTATGATTTGGGTGGTACATAGCATAAAACGAGAAGCAAATTCTATCCTTACATTCGATGAATTATGAAGCCTAATATCGATGTTACAAACCATACGTAAAATCACAAACTCATTCTGTTCTGCCGGCGTACTATATTACACAACATCACGTTCTACATCAAAAAAGGCTTAACGTTAACATTAACATTACATGTTTTGTTTTGAAATATACTTCCTAAATTTTCAGAATGTTTTTATTCGAGGAATATCCAGAACAATACATTGTGCTACGAAATGCATTTATGCAGTACGACATGAAGTGACAGCAAAAGACCAAATACAAAATTTGCTAAAGGTAAATAGAAAATGTAATATCTCTCCTTGGAAATGATTTCTGCTCACACTAATTTGTACTGAAGTAATAAAATGTCAAATTTATAATTGCAATCATGAAAATATTTCGTTATTGGCGGAAAAATAATACTGACACTTCAAAAATTTGAAGAGAGAGATATATTTTGTTTGTGACAAACGTGGCGCTGCATATTGAATCCCATATGCATTAAGGGGACTCGTAAGTAAGTAAAGATCTCTGGACAAAGATTGTGCTATGCATAAAAAAACAGGGCATGTAAAAAATATTTTCATCCCACCAATAAAATATATTTGTCGAGACACAAATACTATATGAACGAGCTGGTTTATGAGTGACCTTTTTCACACACGCTTACAAACTTATATATCTATATTTATAGTCATATTGAACATCATGCATGGGATTGGCTATTTCTTATATAATACTCTAATTTTAAGAAGAGAAGTGAATACGAAACATTCGAAGTATGTAGTCACGAAAAGAGCCACAACATATTTATGCCATACCTCAACAGTCCAGTTACACATGGCCTTAACATGTAGCTATCCTACAGGCAATGTCACGATTCACAAACATTCCACATCCTGTTAGAGATGATATACCTGAATATTATTACACACGGAGCGACAACAGACACAAATAGGCAAGCTGTCATACACCTAACGATTCTGAACGGTGTGGCACACACTTCCGGTTTCACAAAAAAAAATTGCCTTAGTTTCATCTAGTATACTAGAGTCTGGAGGGCATATTGTAGCCGAATGTGAAAGGTAACAATGGACGTAAGAATTGAGGATATTTATCAGAAAATTTGTCAGTTTACGTGTTTTTTGTGTTATGTGAAACACAATAAATAATTTTATGAGAAACTGAAGACAAGCGATTGGTTTGGGGCAGAGAATAATTTAGTCGTGCACACTGCTTACACCGCATTTTCTGCCGAACCTAACATGACGTCATCAGGCACATACAGCAAAGAACTGGGATCGACTCACAGAAACAAAAAAACCGGTCAGATTAATTTTCTCAAGAACGTTTAATTCAATAGTGGTAGAAATGAAGAAGGAAATTTCGCAAGAGGAGACAGCATCAGGGTAAGTTAGACAATTAGGGAGGTTAGGAACTTAGATGGTGGAGGTTGACAACAAGATATTGGAAATTATAATAAGTGAAGTTAAAGAAGAAGTGTATAACACAGAATAATTCGTAGCAGTAGAAAACAGAAGGGAAAGAGATGTCACTGGGAAAAAGACTCGCGGGGTTGATGACGCCTGCAAATGGGACTGAGAGGGAGAATTACATAGCAGAGTGCCACGTAAAATACAAAAGACTCAATTTGCCGAAATTTGAAATCAGAAAGTTTAGTGTCGAAGAGAAGAGAGTTTGGTGTTCTGGGGTCTATTGACACGCAAAAGTAATGGCCGGAATTTGGAGAAAGATTAATTTATATTTATAATCCAAGCCAATACAAAAGGAAGCAGGGCTCTTGACATGGACTGCAGTTATTAACGTATACGCTGCGATAGATCTCAAGTTAAGAGTTCAAGAAGGAACTATAGTTTCAAAAGATTCGGAAGTTAGAAAAGTAAGTAACGGTACTCCTGCTTCTATAATGGCGAGTAAACAGAATTAACTAAAAGGGCTCAGAATTTTAGGATAATTTTCCTTCCAATAAAGGAAATGTCCTAAAATTTGTATACATTCTTATCATCATAAAATAATATAATCTTCTGAACAAATGTTTCACACTGAACTGTTTGTACAAATTTATGATTTATATTTCATTTTAATAACGTTAAACACAAAGAAAAGAATTCTGTTAAACTTCTGAACACAATTTCATCAAAATTAAAAAATTTATTAAACTTATTTATCCGTGCTGAACACGATGCAATACGTTTAGAGACATCAGCATTTAATCGACAGCAATTCTTAATAGAAGTCGAAAAATTTGTATATTATTTAAACATTGTGTACTATTGTCTTAACTTTTGCACCCCGTGTTGTGACCTGTGTGAACCCCATACGAGAGTACTACCGGTCTTTCTTAATGTGTAAGGCTGGCTAACATCCATCTTGCTCCACAGGTTTAAGAAGTATAAAAATGTCAAGGATTTAAAATTTCCACCACTCCAAGATCCCTTTTGTTTAGAAACTGACAAACTGCAACAAATAACAGGTCCTTCTTATTACCCGCTACCAGCCGAGTCTAACACCTACGCACGTGGTCTAAATCGTAACTTTCCCATCTTAATTTCGATTATTATGCTCCAAGACTGGCCAGAGTTCCTAATTTTTTTCCATTCACATATTTGAATCATCGTCAGTCCCTCTCAAAACAAGTAACTATTGAAATACATTATGGTACAATATATTCACTTTCCGTACAACAGTTATAAATAAGTGCATGGTCATCTCTCGAGAACAGAAGTGAGAATATAATGATCCATAAGAGCCACTTTGTAATTTTGGAAGAGTTCAAATATTTGGAATAAATTTAAGAGATCAATATTTTATTCAGGAAAAATTAAGAGCAGATTGAAATCAAGGAATACTTGCTATCATTCAGCGCAGACTAGTTTACCTTACAGTTGGCTATCCAAAGTTTAAATATGAAGAAAAATAGAAGTATAGATTTGTCTGTTGTTTTGTATGGGTGTGAAAATTGGTCGTTCACATTGAAGGAGATAGGTTGGCTGAAGGTGTTTGAGAATATGGTACTGAGTAGGGAATATTTGATACTAAGTGGGACGATGTAACAGGTGAGTGGAGAAAACTATGTAAGAGCTTAATGATCTGTAATTCTCACCCAATATTGTTCGCGTGATCAAATAAAAAAGAATGAGATGCCTGGGGCATATAGCATGTTTTGAGGGTTTTGGTGAGGAAACCTGAGGGAAAGAAACCACTTGGGATATCCAGGTTTAGATGGGAGGATATTATTAAGACGGATCATCAGGAAGTGTTATGAAGGGGTATTGACTGTATCGAGATGGCTCAGGATAGGAACAGTTAGTGGGCACTTGTGAAGGCGATAATGAATCATCGGGTTCCATAAAATGCGGAGAATTTCTTGACTAGATGAGAACCGTTTGGCTCCTCAAGAAAAACTCTTCTAAAGCAGTAATTAAGTCAGCAGTTAGGAGTTCAACAGAACTCTCTTAAAGCCACACATCAACTACATACTTTAGGTCACGTTATCTCTACGGTAAATTGGTAAATGTTTCACAGAAAATTTAAAGAGAATACGAACTGCACTTTGTTTGCTGGAGACTAGGGCTACGGAGTGCTACAGAAATACATCAAAATACGACAATATATAGCATACCAAATTGTAAAATCGGCCTTAATTTGAATGCAGATAATTATACTACATACGTAGAACTGATGTTCCGAAATAGATGAAACTTGATGATCAAATTCTAGAGTTCGCGAACAACGATAAAGTGCCTGATTCGATAAAACTACGGACAGTTTTAAGACTCCGAAACTACTGTTCTACTCTTCGGAGGGAAAGAGTTGCTCTGTTGATTTCAAGATGTATTTAATTAGAATTCTATTCCCCATAATTTCACAGCAGGACACAAAATTTCGTCCTTGTCTTAGGTTACGTTTGCGCACTTATTGATATTTATATATTGATTCGGTTTCTTTGTCTCAGATTGAGAGAACCACATATTGAACTAGCAATGGAACTATCAAACAAACAAATATTCTTTTAGTCTAGCATCCATAAATAACTTGTTACTTATATTCACCGAAAATGGAAAGCTAACTTTCAGTTAGACGATATTGAAAATAATGTTGTTTTTTATTCCCAGCAATGGTCACGGATTCTCTGAAACCTAATCATAGAACCTCAGGAAGTCCATGGAACCTAACCTTACGAACGGCTAATCTAGAAGGAATTTCTAATGCAGAGTAAGTAAAATGTGCAAGGAAGGAAGGCAAAACTTATCTGTACTGTAGTATAGGAATTCCAGTAAATGATATCTTTACATAGACATGAGGTAAAACCGTTTCGATCGATGGGTGGAGTTATCGCTGGTAGGAGGTGGCTATACAGAGCGTTGTGAAGGATGAGGGACAGCACGATGGCGAACAGGGCGATCTGACTCCTCATATTGTGGAAAATCGTGGACAAGTGTTGTTAGAGTGTACAACAACAGATGCTCAAAAATCTTCAGAATTAAAATAATGCTTTAATACATCAACTCCTACATGTTTAGGTTCTCATTAGTTTATCATTAGTAACTGCACAAGTGCACAAGGAAATCTTTTAATCTTGTCACAATCTCCAATGTGTATAAGAAATGTCGACGAATTTAAGATGGTTCTACTACATACTGGAGATGGTGCAAAGTTTAAAAGATTGTTTTATGCAACTACGTACTCCCTAAGGAAGGGCCAATGAGGACCGAAACTGGTAGAAGTTGACGTATGCAAGATTGGAAAATAAAAGAAAACAGTTAAGCGTTCGACTTGGTGTGAACAGGTAATAACTCCAAAAAATGTACTCTGCTCAATAGAATATATATTTTGGATGCAAGCACTGACTTGATACTATGCACTTTTGCACTTCGAACAAGATCACAGACAAACACATATAGCTAGCTTAAAACCTACATGACGTCCGTTTCCATTGTTTGGTTCTATTTGGAATGGAAACACGTTTAATAACAGTGGACACACTAATGGATGGCAGGTTAGCAGGTTATGTGGCACAGGTATTCCCGACTTCGGCCAATGTCTGTCGTCTGCTCTGTCACGGCAAACTGGATTCACCTAGATCGACTATAATACAGACACAACCAAAATGTTTTCCATTTTACAGATGTGTACAAAATAAAAGTTATTTCCTATGTAAATACAATGCTTCTGTGTTTTCTCTGCCTCACCATTGCTGCTGACAAAGGAAGTCCAAGGAAAAGTCAGGTTTTCTACGCTATCAAGCCGTCTTGCCCAATAAGACGGTAATGAAGACTTTATTTACTGATTCCATGAAATTACAACTGATGTTACTTCTGAACTTGAGAAGTGTTTTGCAGTAACACACTTCACACATCAGTACAGTTTCTCAACATGGAAGTAAGTTCAAATTTTCTACCCCACTGCAGTTAGGTCCTATCACTGGGGAAATTTTAATTGAAATGTAGGCTGCATTCCATTCTAATGGCTGTGGGGAGCGGATCAATGAGGGAGTGGAGGAACTTCCTTACTACGTCACGAGGGTGGAGGAGAGTGACAAGGGCCTTTTCTTGGCCCAGTTCAAAGTTTTCCTCTTCCAATTATTTTAACAGGCCGACTTTGTCGACAACTGTTACAGATGTTATTGAAGAATGCTTTGTTTATAAAAATAACCAAAGGAAAATGGCGAAAGCCAGCTATAGCAAAAACATGTCCGAAGCACTACTCTGTTACAATCAATAATGGCTGATTGAAATGGAATTAAGGGGGCCAGGCGATATGCGACCTCAAATCCGACCGCGCCTCTCAATACTGGGCCCGCATTCTAGGCATATAGGTTGGTGGGGCAAAACTAAAATACAACTCTAAAATCCCCGTTCTGTATTACGTACTTGGGTGCATAATGATGGAAAATAATTTTTAGCCTAAACATATAACCTTTATCTTTCTCAAATTTTCATTTTAACTGAAAGAATTATTTACTCAGAAATTTTATTAACATTGCACAAATTAGTAGTCCAACATCACAGTCACATTTTATTTTTTGACTGAATATAGTACCAAAATTTCAACTCACCACGTCTTGGAAATAATTCTGCCCTCAAAAACAAAAAAACTTCGTGTGTTTGAGCATATAATTATACAACCTATGACTATTTTTAATCTTGTTTCTACTTTAAATAACATACAATGTTTGTACAACTCTGAGAATATAAGACGCTTTTTATCATCATCATCATCATGTTCCTGAAGGGTTAGGTGTGTTTCCTGTTCCTTGATCCTCAAGATGAAGTAGGCCCCTCCATCTCTTCCTCGGTCGTCCTATGTTCCTTCGTCCTTTTGGTTTATATTGTAGTGCTTGTTTTGGTAGTCTGTTTGTGTCCATCCTCTGTACGTGTTGTAGCCACTTTTTCTGGT
>Ga0123352_10003614_pt1 | contig 22446 bp, 23 predicted proteins | sample TergutLab28metaG_FD_89700 | JGI IMG/M metagenome (GOLD analysis project Ga0123352, IMG submission 89700) | Labiotermes labralis P1 segment gut microbial communities from Petit-Saut dam, French Guiana - Lab288 P1 | ecosystem: Host-associated > Arthropoda: Insects > Digestive system > Gut ...
CTGATGTTATATAATTAACTAATCCTTTGTCATCAGAGATATCATGAACTGGTTTAAGAGACCATTACTTGCTTTCAGTCATCTGATGATTCTCTTATCTTTGATACTCAGTTAATAAATTGTTTTGTTGATACTCTTTCAGTTACGATTGGCATGAATCTGTGATTTGCTCCACAAATTTCTGAGCATTGTCCATATAGTAGACCAGGCCGATTAATTGAAAATCTTACTTGATTTAATCGGCCTGGTGTGGCGTCTGTTTTCACCCAAAGTCTTGGGACTGTTCATGAGTGTAATACGTCTGCTGCTGTTACAATTATTCGAATTGGTGAATTTATTGTTAGAACAATTCGGTTGTCTGTGTCTAGTAGCCGGAATGTGTTTATTTGATGATCTTCTTGTTGTACTATGTATGAATCAAACTCAAGTTTTGTGAAGTCTGAATATTCATAGCTTCAGTATCATTGGTGTCCAACTGTTTTTAATGTTATTACTGGATTGTGGATTTCATCTATTAGGTATAGTAGACGTAGAGATGGGATTGCAATAAATACTAAGATGATTGTGGGTGCAATTGTTCAAAAAGTTTCAATTATTTGTCCTTCTAGGATGAATCGTCTTGTTTGTTTGTTTTGGACGATTCTGATTATGGTGTAAAATACTGTCGTGATGATTATTAGTATAATTATTAAAGCATGATCATGGAAGAAGATTAATTGTTCTATGACAGGAGATGCTCTGTCTTGTAGGGTTAAGTTTAATCATGTTGTCATTTTCTAATGAAAGGTTATGAAACTTTATTTATGGAGCTTAAATCCAATGCACTTATCTGCCACCTTGGAGCGTTAATTAATTAGTGAGATAGTTGGCAGTTCTGAGTATCTGTGTTCTGCTGGTGGGAAGTTTTGTAGTCATTCTACTGAGTTTCTTGTATGTGTGGGAAATAGAATTAGTCGGTTTGATGTAATTCTTTCTCATATAATAAATAGGAATATTATTACTCTTACAAATGAGATTGTTGATCCAATTGATGAGATGATGTTTCATGTAGTGTAGGCATCTGGGTAGTCTGAGTATCGTTGGGGTATTCCGGCTAATCCTAAGAAGTGTTGTGGGAAGAATGTTAGGTTTACCCCTACGAATATAAAAGCAAATTGGGCCTTTAATCACTTAGGGTTTATAGTAAGTCCGGTGAATAAAGGGAATCATTGAACGAAGCCCCCTATAATTGCACACACTGCTCCTATTGATAGGACATAGTGGAAGTGTGCTACTACATAGTCGGTGTCATGTAATACAATGTCAATTGATAAGTTTGCTAGAACTACACCGGCGAGACCTCCTATTGTGAATAGGAAAACGAACCCTAGTGCTCATAAGCAAGCTGCTCTATATGTCATTCGGATTCCATATAATGTTGCAAGTCATCTAAAGATCTTAATTCCTGTTGGTACGGCAATAATTATTGTTGTTGATGTAAAGTATGCTCTTGTGTCAACATCTATTCCTACTGTGAATATGTGATGTGCTCATACCACAAAACCTAGTAATCCAATTGCTAATATAACGAAAATTATTCCTAGATTCCCGAATGCTTCCTTCTTTCCTCTTTCATGGCAAATGAAATTTCCGTCAAACATTATATGCCGCAGTTACAGTACGCGCACTACATACGGTCGAAGTTTGGTTACGCTCGGTCTATGACACAGGGAGCGTTACTCTGAAAGAAAAGACCCTTTCGTGTGTATCTCCGTTCCTATTCATGTTCAAATGTTAAACCTCGCATCTCCCATGCATCCTCAACAAACAACTTAATTTGGTTTGACGAAGACTAAAAATAAAAGTGCGTTCCTTGGCAGGTAAAGTGTTTTTTCTTCTCTATTTCGCTTTCCATTCGAGGAATATCCCTCACAATTCATAGCTCACACTTCCCGTGCATGGTATATAAACAGTACACAGATATGATCGGTGTCTTGTACGAGGTATGCGATGTGTATTATAAACTTTCATACTTCATGATCTCCCAATTTCCCTTCTCATATTTCTTTCATTCTTATGTAGCACACTTTAAACTTCTATGTGTTCTGTTTGCCGAGGTGTGCAGCGCATTCAAGACTGGTATGCGCTGCATTGACACGTATTCTAAGACCTGTCTAAAACCTCACGAGCGCAAGGAACTTGAAGACCATGTAGCTGGAGCGAGATACACTTTCCGCTTTCTCTGTGATGACGCAGGATTCCAATCAGGTACAAGTATAGTGGTTGTGGTGGTGCTAGTGGTATTATTAGTTTTAGTATTAGTATTAGTAGTAGAATTAGTAGTAGTAGTAGTAGTAGTAGTAGTTGTTGTTGTTGTTGTTGTGCTTGTTCTTGTTCTTTTTCCTGTTCATGTTGTAGCAGTAGTGCTAGTAGTAGTAATTTTAGCAGTCTTTCTGCAGAAATTTTAGACTATTATCCATACAGCAGGCAGGTATCTGATATATTTCTGATCTTACAAGTTCTGTACATTATATAATAATATATCATACATACTCTGTACTGTTGTTGGTCTTTACTGCAGATCAACAGAAGAGTGAGCAGTGAATGATGCATGAATTTTATGCAGCATATTCCTTCCTTGTTAAATTTGCATGTGGCCTAATATTTTGTCTACAGAATGTACATATATACAAGTTTCATCTGATGTTAGAAATCAACAGCATTTATTTCCCAACAGGATTACATCTCAGTAAATGTCACTGTCTGCTGTGAGGGATGAACTGGATTTTTAAATGTCTTGTTCGCTCTGGTTCGAACATAAGTTGGATGAACAATCTGTTCAAAAAAGAAGCTGGTTCAATAAGGATTTATTCACTATTACTAATCACTGTTAAACACAAACGTAAATGCACTTAATTAATTTTATAGTGTTCTCCTGAATTCACAAACCACACACCCCTATGGTGAAGCACTGATAGAACCCTTTGTTCTATGCATTGAATTGTAACAACCTGAGTTGAATGCTTATTCCCTTATGGAACGCGAATCACAGACCGACTGACTATGGCAAGACGCGAACTCGAACTGAAGCGAAGCTAACTGGACAAAGAAAAAACGCTATGACGTCACATAACTCGTGATGATTGCGTCATTTCACACGGTCACGAGTTGTGAAATCACTGCACCAATGTTACGCATATTATTTGCGAAAAATCCAACTATAAAAATTCTGCCCTTAGCGTAACATATCTGGTATCTAAAATCCCCACTTCTTACATTTATGCACTTACTTTTACCAATGTTACAGAGTACCTGAAATACAAAACATGTTATCGAGGAGTGTCGAAAGAATGGGACTCATGTGCCAGCCGTTTTGTGCAGCTGGTGAAGGAGGAGATGAATCGCAAGAATGCAACAGAAGCAAGCCGACTAATGGAGTTGTGTTGGTCAGTAACCAGGATCTTTTGTCTACATGTTAAAAATCAAAGTTGGTACAGCTCTTGAGAAATACTATCAAATCACTAATTCTGGGAAGACGGCTTGACAGAATAAACACAGCTACTACCTACAGCTAACTTTTTATCAGTTGTGGTTAAGACAGCAATTCTAACAAAAACTTCAATACCACACTACTGCTCAGCAGAGATAAATAAGTGGGAAAAATGGTTCACAACATGGAGACAGAATAATGCAAGAATTTCAACTCAAAGGCCACCATGTATATGTGTGTGTTTGTGTGTGTGTGTGTGTGTGTGTGTGTGTGTATGTGTGTATATACCACATACCTGTAGAGATTGTTATGTGTTTCAGTGCTAAACATGGGTTCCTGAGATGTGTGTATGCAGTAAGCCGGTACAAATGCCGTAAGGAAGAAGCATTATTCCTGAAGAAGATTGCTGAAACACTTTCCGACTCACGAGTCTACGCACCACACTGCAAGAATGTTGACACACAGTTATGCAGTCATGGCAGCACACACAGAGCAGCAACTTCTTTCATAGTAATCACAATGTTGACAGCAACATACTTCTCTCTTCACAGGCGAATCTCATTATGCTGTTGAGAGGTAATAATCCCATGCATTTGTGCAGATCAGGTTAATAGGCATCACACTTTATTCTTCCCAGCTATGCCTCTCACAATCATTGCAAGTTTACAAACAAATTGCCCATTACAACTTCCCATATAGGCCTATGTGGTATCACCCACTGACACAGTTAGACTGGATGCAAAGCTAATTCCTTTGGCAGAACTGCAACATACCGAACTGGTGCCATCTATGAACAAGTTTCCTGTTAAAGTACTGAAATATGCTTGAATTAAAGTGGTTTTGTAAAATAACGTATGAATTAAAATATATTCAACCAAAAGCAAGTAATATTTGCAAGAATAACACACGCTGTTAATAACTGACACATGCTATAAAAACAACTGCTAACCCCGACCCAAACTAGGAACAAAGTATGAATCAGTCTTTAAAAGCATATATAAAAAGACAGCAAAACTAACTCTTCAAAAAATATAACAGAATAATAAAAATAACAACAAAATGAAAGAGACCAGAAAAACAATCTGAAGAAAAAATAGACTCTCAAGCCAAAATCATAAAAACACAAATTCACGTTCCCAAGAGGGTAATATCATAAGAAATCAAATCATACCCAAAGAATAACCCAAACTACCTCAATAAAAGAAATATGAAAATAAAAAAGATAAACAAATGAAACCCCAAACAACAAGGAATAAATCAACGACCAAGAACCACGAAAAAAAACAAAAAGTTTCACAAAAAAGAATAAATGAAGGAACCTTAACACTACAGAACACTGTCAGACCGGAAATAATTATTACAATGACTACGAATTATAAAAACCGAAAAAGACAAAAATTTTAAACCCTAACAAATGGAAAATAACAAGAAATAAATAAAAACAACAAGCTATAATTAAAAGTACACAAAAATAAACAGAAAGGTAAAGCACCTGAACAACAAACTCTTCTCTCCACAAAGTAACCAACAAATGCTTCTGACTAGAAGAAAAAGCCCAATCCTCACAAAACTAAACAATAAAAAATATGACCACCTTGGAATTCAAATTTTAATAATCTACTAAGAAATATTGGTCTTGTAAACCAAAAATAAGAATAACACTTCAGAGGAGAGGCAACATACCATTTTATTAATCCCCAGAACTTACCTTTTAACTGAAATACCCCCTGACATAACACAATTGCTAATATGAATAATAATAATATCAAGACTAATATTCACACAAATGAAACACCCTCTAGCAATATACTATTTAATACTATCATAAATTATAATACAAACTAAATATAAAATAGTCTGTCTTAAAGCATAACAAACTGCTCTTTGTTTTGTACAAAGTCTTCACTCATGATCATATTTCTGTGTCATTTAATTGTAATGAACCTGTATGGTCAAAGAGCAGTGCTGCATATTTCAAGAATAAAACAATAATTACCTTTCAACAAACTAAGACAATACTTTTTTCTCTATGAAATACAGTATCACGCAGTGTATGACAGTATTTCGTTCATTTGCTTCAGAATAATATTATTACACAAAAGGTCCAACACTCCACAGCTTCCTCTGGCAAAAACCCCCAACAACAGGCAAATACTGTGCATTTGAGCCATAAAACACAACATAGCGGTAGAGTATGTACAAAATTGTGAGATTTGAGGTGCTGCTCAAGACTCTCACTGCAGTGCTGCTGAAGACTCAGGTTTTATGTGAAATGTCACTTTGTCGATGGGCACCTGGTTCCCAATGTTTCAAAGGATCTCCCAACAAAATAGGGTCATATTGCATAAAACCTGTTTCTTTGTGAAAAATATTCTTAATAAATGTGATATTTAATTTGCTTTTACCTCTTTCAGAAATTATGAAATGGACAGCATGCTGATACATGCATATTTGATCAACAAATGAGAATTCAAAACAAGTAACAAGTCTGTACCTGAAGGTTTTGAAGTAGGAGCAAATACAGAGGGACGTGTGGAAGATATCCATTACAGTTGATGATCTGACTGACTCCATTGTTTGTGTGGACTTATAAGAGAATATGGCCCAAAACTGTACAGGTTAAGAAATTAATGTGTGTGCAAATTTCGAAACTGGTGTGATGTTCTTTGGTGCATAATACATAAACTCATAATGTTATTTTTTAGTGGTTGCTATTTGAACTTTGTGGTAAAAATAACGTTTGTAGAAACAAATAACAGTTATTATAGAACTATAACTTTGGCAGTAAAATCACTGTGTTGTACAATGTAAATTGAATGAATTTAGCAATTATACAGTGTTGGTAACAGTGGTGGACTCATTCATTCACACATTCCATAGTGTGTCTTACAGCAGGTTCATAGGCCCTTCTGCAGCAAGTTCTCCATAGAGTGCAAGCTAGTGCTACATCTATCAATTTCCAGTACCCTCTTATTTCCTTAAGGCAATTTTGAAGCTGCTTATGTCTTCCTACTTGTTTTTGCTAACTTCTGTCTTCCTCTCTATCTTCCCTACAATAAAATGTTTTAGAAGGTAGTTTCTATACTAGAGGACTCCCATCAAGTAGTTGGGGTATTTTTTTTTTAAACTGTATGTAGGACTTCCTCTCCCCTGTTTGACTCTATGTAATACTCCTTCATCTCTCACATGATCTCTCCAACTGATCTTCTCCATCCTTTTCCAGCATCACATTTTTAAAACTTTTGAGGTAGTTCTCATCTACTTTCCAAAGTGTCCAAGTTGCAGCACCACAAAAGCTATGCTCCAAGTGTAGCACTTGACTGGTTTCATTTGTGACCAGTTTGCTGGTGGAAAGAGTCTTCTTCTCATTGAATGCTGCTTTTGCCATGACAATCTTGAATTTAACTCCACATGTACATGTACATACATATGAGCAGCACTGTGGCAGTAGATATCAATACTCTGGTCACAGTAGGTAAGGACAACTGCACTGTGAGTTTGAATGACACTTAGGCTTTCAGTAGAAATGTTATGTCATGCCAATGTTCGTGTGGATTATTTTCTTTTATAGAACTCTGTTGTCATGAAGGTAACTGTCATTGTTCCAATATAATTGCAGGTTACATGGACAGCAGGTGTCTATCAATAGCTGCGTTTGTAAAGGAAATTGACAGCCTTTTTGACACTGTATTCATACTTTGAGATCCAAAAACAAATGTGAACATATGCTGTGACATGCCATGCTGACTGCATTAGGCTATTAGCAGGCAGAGGCATGAAAATCTGTTATGAGATATGATCCTTGAGCACAGTAATGCAGCCCCATACAGTGAAAAACAAACACAAGGAGTTGCTACAGTCATTATTACTGGAAACTAAAGGAAAATCCAACATATGGTGCTGACCTTGCACACTGGACTATTATTTTAGGGCCAGTGACACAACACTTGCGATTCTTATAATAAAACAAACTAGATGCACTAATTTATCAAATAAATTTTTGGAATAAAACTCTACATGTTTCAGACAGTTCCTCTGTCCATCATCAGGAGTTTTTCACTGTACACACAGAAAATATTTGAGAAATTAGTGCATCTAGTTGGTTCTATTATAAGAATTTCTCATGATGCACGGTCACCTGAACATCAAACACTTGGGATGTCACAAGCTCTACAGCAAGAAGAATGCAGGAGCCTAATTTCTTCCATGACACTTGTGAAAACCGTGCCAAGATGAGACAAGTGCATCAGGGTGCTGTGGGATTATGTTGAAAAATAATGTCACCTCAGTGAAATAATTGACCTTCATTGTATGTTGTTGTGACTGTCATTCAAATTATGAGTATGACATAGGGAACCTCACTTCTTGAACAGTCTTCTTTATTTTTCATTGTCATTTTATTTCATAATCAGAAGTAAAGTTTCCTTGTGATACAATTCTAGTAGTACTTTGAAATTCATCATGTGTGATCCTGATCGTAAAATGTGTATTTATATTGAAAATGGTTTGTTTCTTCAGTTTTTTTCAGACATATTATACATCAGTGTACACAGTAGGTGGAACAAGTGTGTGATATTAAATACTATGAAAACAAATACATTGCTCTTCTATAATTCAATTTTCCCAGTGTGACATTTCCATCAACATTTCAGTTCTTAATAATTTTTGCAGGATTTGAGATGGTTTGAGTTCGGACACCAAATAGTCTGGTACAGACATGGTTATGAATGCTTTGGCAGAGCATTCTGGGTCTGTCTACACAGGCCATCAGATGATAGAAGCAGTAGGTCCAGGCCAAATTGTCTGTGCTGACCACTTAGATTACATGATCCCATAACTGAGAATACCACAATTTCGAATCTTAATTCTTTAAACGCCAAATTAAATCCCATCTGCCATCTGCTGGCATTATTAGGACCTCACCATATTCTCCACGTTAGCAGGATAAGAGTTAATATTGTGCATTTTTCATGCATTGTGTCACTTTGTTACAAAAAAACTTATGTACACATGTTATGCAATACATAGCCCTGTTACTGTACATTATTTTTTTATCTCAGCAGAAATGTGTCACAGGAAATATTATGAAAAATAGTACGGTATACTGCCTAATGTGTGTGTAGTATGTAGTTGTTTTGTAATAATTCTGAAGTTTTATATTTTTAGTACCTTTACGAATTGGGTGTGTGTGTGTGTGTGTGTGTGGGGAGGGGCGGCGGGAAGCTGCTTTGTCGTGCTATATAGTTCAGAAATCTATCGCCAGGAGCATGCCACAGAGCCATGCCGGCTACCTAGGGACGTCGCACACGTTTGGGGCGCTGTAATTGTACGTTACCAAGGTGTTGCCAATCTGTACAAGTAGTAATTTATGGTGGTTTGTACATCGTGGAAAAGTCGGAAAAGTGGATGCAGTTGAAGCATGCTGGATGATAGGCGTACTCCGTGTATGTTATGTTATTGCCATAACCCTGTGTAATATGTATTTGTCAGCTCGCGCATATAATCATGTTACTTATTAAAGTAACGCATTGTACGTGACGAAGTTTTCATGCACTATTTGAGAACTGCCTTTCACTGTGCCATCCAGATGCTATCGGGTCCACGTCATCTGTGGATTTGGCAATATGTGTTGCAGTTGAATTATATAAAGGGGTTGAAGACAGGAGTAATGCCTATTGTAGTTAGGGAAGGGGAAAAAATGAAGTGGAATGTAGGTTGTGATTTAAACATCACAGAGGGCCCAACTGTAATTACACAGGTAACGGTAAAGTAAAGGTGAAGTCCGTATGCTCAGCATGAAAGCATATGAAGCAGTGGAGGTATGGCTCCGTTCATTTTTAATTTCGGGATTAGATGGAAGTGAGTTATCAGCTTCAGGTCTCGGCCGCTAACCCGAGGACAGAGAGCTGTGTACCAATTGGGTTGGAGGCTGAGTAGGGAACAGGGCCCGTCTGGATTCTCTGGAGTAACAAACGTTTCGTAGGTTATGGGAAAATAAATTGTATGTATGCCTTCCTAATACACAGGCTTAAAAACTTTCCCATGCCATGGAATTTTCCAAAGTTTAAATTTGTAAAAAAAAAAAATGAAGTGTGCAACTGTGACAGGAGGTGGTGTTTCAAATTAACATTTTCTTAATCTCTTTGTAAGTATGTATTTAACGCCCTGTTTATGGTACATGTGACCTCCAAGATACCCTTTTCGTTGAAGTCCTTCCTATGAGAAAATCCTACTCAGAGCTTGGAACACTGGATGTGTGAAGTGCGGACATATAGATATGGTGTCAGTTAACACGATGCAATAGATGGTTAGGGTATTCTGACAAGAAAGTATCTTCAGATACGTAGGATTTTAACTGTATGTAGATACAGGTAGAAGGTAATTAGAAGTGTTTGGGAAGAATCTGGAAGGCCTATGTTACTGTGCAGGAACACCCTGGGGTAGTGTACCATCCCCTCTTGCAAGAGAGATTCACTTTATTTGCACTGTGTGAGGGTATCATTATGCATAAGATAGTTTTAGCATGATAGTTTGAAAGCATGCTTAGAGACTGTGTTGTTGACAGGAGGTTGCTGGCATTAATTGAGAAATTGCTGTGTTAGGTGACGAACATTCCCATCTGTGGCTGGAGCAAGGAGCCCATCAAGAGTGACCCCTTGTGACCTTGTAAATGGAGGCAGCATGTTCTCCAAAACATCAGCCAACTGCATGCTTTCACAGCCTGAAAGATGGTAATCTTCATTCACACCATTTTATTTCCCATTTTATTTCTTATTTGTAAATCTTGAATTTGTATACTCCTTGAGTATTGCACTTGCATAAGCATTGTAACTGAAAATACAATAATGATTATATAGTTGTTCTTGTTTTCCTGATGTGAAGTGGCATTGCTGAAGAAATTCTGCTACAAATGATGAAGAATATCCCAGTGTGAATGAGTAAGGAGCATCCAAGAATATCCCACTTCCCCTTTGTGTTTTATCTTTTTTAAGTGATGTCTGAAGTCAGGTAAATAACCACTTTTTATGTGACCTAGTGTTAAGACTGGGTGTCACAAAGTTATGGCCACGCGCCTAATTATCACAGGCTTGATGCTCTGGGGATTGAACCCTACTGTGGGCACTAAATTTTCTGCATGAGTCCGGACTGGACCTGGGGCCCACTCAGCCTCTTGTACAGTGGGTACAGCATTTCTTTCAGGGGTTAGAGTGGCAAGGGCCAGGGCCAGGCTTTCATGCCCTGTTCTAGGGTAAAATTTTGGGGGCCTTGGTAGCATGATGGGTAGAGCGACTGTTCCGCAGGCTAGATGGTATGGAGTTCAAATCCTAGTAGGGACAGAATATTTTTTTCGTTTTAAAATCATCCTGGCTGGGCATGAAGTTAACCACTTACAAACATCTAGTGCTGATGTTAGAGTGCAGCTATTTCCAGAGGGTAATGTGACTAGGGCTGGGCCTTCATGGCCTGTTCTAAGAATTTAAGTTAGGAGCCTATGTAGCATGGTCAGTATAGCATCTGTTCCACTGGCTGAACGTTACGGGTTTCAAGTCCTAGTAGGGAGAAAATACTTTTCTCTACTACAAACCGAACATACCAGCTGTGGGGCCCACCCAGCTGTTTATAAGAGGGTGCTAGGGTTCTTTCCCTGGATTAATTTGGCAGGGGCATGTTAACTACTGCTGTCCTAGTGCTGGGGGTAGTGTGGAGGTGTATCTCGACTCTTCTAGCTTCATGAAGTGCGTATAGCCACTCGCTATGACCTGGATGGTTTGGGGATGGAAACACTGTGTGGGCAGTAGATTTTCTGCACCAATCCAGACAGCTCCTGGAGCCCACCCAGCCTCCAGTAAAATGGTTACAGGGTTTCTTTGTGGGAAATCAGCCAGGGCTGTGCTGTCATCATCTCTTCTAGGTTGGAACCCAGCAACCAACCTACCATCCCAAAAACCGACGAACCCACCCACCAAATGAATGACCAAACAAGCGACAGACCAACCAAGCAGATGACCAGACCAGGTGACCACCCAACCAAGCGAAATACACAACCACACAAATGACCAACAAACATAAGGAACAATGAACCAAATGGCTGAATAAATGACAGACCAACCAACCGACCGACAATCCGACAGAGCAAATCACTGACCGGCCGACCAACCAACCAATCCTCCAAACAACCTTTAAACCCACGACCAAAAATTCAATCAACCGACCGACCAAATAACCAAACAACCGACAGACCAACCCACCAACCAACCAGCAACCACCAAACCTCTGACCAAAGAACCAACCCCACAACCACCCAAACCACCAACAAACCAAGCAAACGAACAACCCACAACCAACCCAACAGACTCCCCACTTACCCACCAACCAACCAACCAACCAACCAACCAACCGATCGAGAACAACCAATAAGCTGTCGAACTGACCAACTGAACAACTGAAAGATGGACCAATCAATCGAACGAGAGACTGACCCACCAACCCACTAGCCTACAAGACAACCAACTGACCAACTGACTGACGTCTGACCAATCCCCTGACCAAATGACACACCAACTGCCAACCAACCAATCAACCAAGCAAAACAAACAACCAACCAAACAACCAGCCATCCCACCAACCAACCAACCCTCCAACGAACCAACCAACTGACCAACCAACCAACTAACCAACCCACAGGTGAAACACCCTCCAAACAACTGAAGGAAGCAACCAACCAACCAACCCACCCACCCACCCACCAAACAACCAAACAAAGGAAGCAATGAACCAACTAATCAATCCATCAACCAACCATCCAACTGCAGCTCCAATCCTAGTAGGGAGAAAAATTTTTCTAAATTGACCAGACCGGCCCTGGAGCCCATCCAGCCCTCTGTTAAGGGGTAGTGTGTTCCGTTTAAAGCAGCCAGGGCGTGAAGTTAACCACTGATGTTCTTCTAGTGCTGAGATCAGAGTCTACCCTCCACTCCACCTCTACACCTTCATGACGTGGGTACAGTGACTCGCTACGGCCTGAACGGTTTGGGGGTTGTTTCTTGGTGTGGGCTCTAGATTTTATGCCGCCATTCCAGACTGTTTCTTGGGTCCGTCCAGCCTCATGTGCAGTAGGTACAGGGTTTCTTTCCATGTGGTAAAGTGGCCGGGCCAGGCCTTCATAGCCTGTTGTAGGGTGAAATTTTGGTCAGCGGTTCGAATCCAGGTAGGAACAAAATCTTTCTCTTCTTCAAAACGTCCAGATCGGCTCCGAGTCCCACCCAGCCATCTAACATGATGTACGGGTGTTGTTTACGTGGGTTAATCCGGACGGGGCGTCAATCTAGTGCTGAAGTTAATGTGAAGATGTACAGTATGGGACTGAATCCCTGTGTGGACAGCAGATTTCTGCACCAGTCCAGATTGGCCCTTGGGCCCACCCTGCCTCCTGTCAATGGGTACAGGTTTTTTTTCCAGAGAGTAAAGCTGCCAGGGCTGGGCTGTCATGGCCTGTTCTAGGTTCAAGATTTGGGACAACAGTAGCATGGTCAGTATTGTGTCTATAACACTGGCTGGTTTTTTGGGGCTTGAATTCTGGAAGAGACAAAAGATGTTTCTCTTCTCCAAAAAGTCAAGACAGGCTCTGGAGCCCTCCCACCTTCTACTAAGTGTTCTTTCTTCAGATTAAACCTGCGGGGGCATGAAGTTGACCACTGACGTCCATTTAGTGCTAAGGTTAGTGTGGAGCTGTACGTTACTTCTACATGGGTATAGCAACTCAGTATGAGCCACAGGGTCTGGGGATTGAATCCTGGTGTGAACGTTAGATTTTCTGTACCAGTCCAGATTCGTCCTATGGCCAACCCTGCCTCCTGTACAGTGGGTACAGGGTCAATTTCCATGGGGTAAAGCGGCCAGAGCTAGTCTCTTATGGCCTGTTATTGGGTGAAATTTTGGGACTCTAAGTAGCATGGTTAGTTTAGCATCTATAACATGTGCTGCATGGTCAGGATTTTGAATCCTTGTAGCACAAAAATTTATGACTTCAGAACATCAAGACCACTCTGAGACTCACCCAGCCCACTGTTTAAGGTTGTTTCTTGGGAGTAAAGCGTCTGGGGCTTAAAGTTAACCACAATCGTCCCTCTAATACTGAGCTTAGAAAATGGAGCTATACTTCTACTCCCCCAGAATGCCTTTGTGAAGATGGTATAGCAACTGTCTATGGTCTGGTCAGTCTGGTGATTGAATCCCAGTGTGGGCATTAGATTTTCTGCACCAATCCACACTGGCCTTAGGGCCATCCAGTCTCACGTGCAGTGCGTACAGAGTTTCTTTCCAGGGGGTAATGCGATCTGGGTTGGACCCTCATGGCCTATTCCAGTATGACGTTTTGGGAGTCTATGTAGCATGGTCAGTATAGCATCTTTTCCACCAGCTGGTTGGTTCAGGTTTGAATCATAGTAGGGAGAAAAGTATTTTTGTCAAAAACGACCAGATCAGCCCTGGGGCCCACCTAGCCTTCCATTTAAGGGGTACTAGGGTTGTTTCCCAGGAGTAGAGCAACTGGGGTTTAAACTTAACCACTAACGTCCATCTACAGCTGAGCTTAGAATGGAGCTATACCTCTGCTCCCAATATATGCCTTCATGACTTAGGTATAGCAAGGGGCTGGATGTTCCTGGGGTCCACCTGTAAAATGGATATTCTGTTTCATATTCCATGGGGTAAAGCAGCCAAGCCCAGGCCCTCATGGCCCATTATAGGGTTAAATTTTGGGAGCCTAGGTACTGGTCAGGACAAAAATATTTTTCTCCAGGATGTCCACATCGGCTCTGAGCCCACCTAGCCATCTGTTAAGGGGTACCAGGTTTCCTTCCCCAGATTAAAGCCATTGTGGTGTGACACTAACAAGTGGGGCTATGCCTTTTCTCACCCTATACGCCTTTATGACGGTATAGCAACTGTCCACGGACTGGAAGGTCTGGGGATTGAATGCTGGTGTGGGCACTAGATTTTCTGTGCAAGTTCAGACTGCCCTTGTGCCCACAGCACCTGTACATTGGGTACAGGTTTTCTTTCCATTGGGTAAATTGACCTGACAGGCTCTGGGGTACCTGGGTTCCATATAATGCTGAGGTTAGACTGGAGCTATACCTCCACTCCCCCTGTATACCTTCCTGATGTGGACAGGGAAAATTTTATCTTTTAGTTTGTTTTACATGTTTGCCTTGTTTAAAGTTTGTCACAACCCTGGCCTTTCAGTGGGTATGTACTACATGAGTAACATTTACTTAGTTTATAAGAACATGTAGGCATAGGAATTTTAAATATTTGAAACCTAGCCAGTGTATATGCATAACTGTGCACTTGTGAATGCAGTAATGAACTTTGGGCTCCATAAATTGTAGGGAATTTCTTGACTAGCTGAAAACTGATTAGCTTCTCAAGAAGGACTCTGCTTCATGGAGTGTGTAAGTTAGTAAGTATATGCATAACTGTATTAGACTATGTATTCTTCTCCTTATAAATGTTTTGTCTCCCTTATATTGACCCTTGAAGGGCCAAAACATGTCAGTTTTAATACACAGATTACTGGGGACATGCTACACAGTCAGGATTTTGGTTTAATTTATAAAAGTTGATTACATATCGAGCGAGACATTTTTTTAATCCCTCTTTGGTTTAAACGTCTCTTGCCAGTTTACACCACTTATTAGTTTGCACTCTCTCAATCTACATAGGCTTAAATTTAGTATCATTTTATTTCTGTATCAGTTTCAGTAAGGCGATAACAATACAAGTACCTATAAAGCATATGAACAGGAAGTCATTGGTATTATTGCCCCTAAGCTCTACCAATTCCATTCTTTATTATGGGCATATGACATTTGATATATACCCACTTCTTTAGTAATGCAGCGGGGGCATAAAACAAGTCCTGGCCATTGTAACATGCAACACTGAAGATTTAGTAGTGATTGGTCTCTTATGTTTCTGGAACTCTTCCTTACAGCACTGTATTTCAGGGTGACTTGCTGCCCCTACCTTCGGAGCTTGTACTCCACGCATTGCCTTATGTTTCTGAGTGCCCTTGGGAGGGACTTGGGAACATAAGGCACTTGTGTGAGTGGGCTTGAGGCTATAAGTTGCCATGTGGAGTGTATTACTCCAAGTTTCTTGACTTTTTTCCAGCTTGGGGAGTACACCCAGTGAATCATGGATGGCTTTGCACTGGGGAGGATGTGTGCCAGGTGTGCAGACATAAACCACTCTTGCACCAAAGCAGCATGGGTTTAGCGCAAGATAGTGCGCGCAGGGGCTTCAAATTTCAACAAAGCTGCAAAATGAATCTCAGGTACAACTTTATTATTAAGACAGTCTAATACACACTGCATCTTATAACTCATTTTCATCTTCACCACTTTATTACACTTTGTTATTGATACACATTACACCTTATAATTCATGTTCATTTTTACTGTTTCTCTACACTCTTCATTATCTTCACCACCTGGTCTTCACTCTCTTTCTCCACACACCTCTTAAGTTTCTACATCTTCACATTTCTGTCCTGTAAAATATTTACAAACTGTAATTTATACAACATCAATATACATCTTCTATAACTTTGTGTACATAGTGTATGTACATAATGCATATTGTTTCTACCTCTTCACATTTCTCTCATACATCACATCTACAAATTGTAATTTATACAACATCAAGCACTATGCATCTTCTGTAAGTTTTGTACACATTGTATGTGTAATGCATGCATTGTCTGTTGTTTAACACAGGAATATGAGCATGAAGCTGAAGATGGACATGGGAGGTGAAAGGAGAAGAAGAGTTACAAGATGTATGAAGATGAACATAAGTTACAAGATGAATGTAGGTAAGGATTGTATAGGTGGTGGATGAGATGCTTGTTGACATTGTGACTATGAATTAGTGTGTAAGAAGAAGTGAAGAGAGAAATAAAAGTTGTACCTGAGATTCATTTTGTAGCCTTGTTGAAATTTGAAGGCCCTGCGCGCACTATCTCGGTGGAGTCCACTCTTGCGCTAAACCCATGCTGCTTTGGTGCAAGAGTGGCCTATGTCCATACACCTGGCACAAGTGGTATGATGCTGAAAGGGCATAGTATTTAGCGTACATGAAGTGTTTAAATCACAAAATTAAGTCACATATTTATGTAATTAATATTTCTCTCTGACAATGCATCACGTAAAAATTTGCCCCATGCTTGGGGTACATTTGAACAGACACTGGGCACTTATGAACGTGAAGTTACTGAAAATAAATGTAAATGAACTTAATGTCCATAAAAACACTCTGCTTTTCTGTCTACATAATTCTTTCCTAAAGAAATGAACACTACATTATTCCAGTGTTGTAGTGCCTGCAGTCCCACCTGAAGAAATTGGTCATGGAAGTTTCACCACAATGTCTTCCCTTTCTATTTCACTCATGTTATCTTTATCAGAAATGGCAAACTGCGATGTATCACCATGTATCAGCGTAGCCTTCACCTTACATGTGAAAGCTTCCTTTTCTTTAGCTTGCCCAGCGTAGAGTACCATGGTAGTCTTAGTAGACAACCGATTCAACACAAAATCATCTGCAGTTATTTCTAGAGTTTCAATCTCTTGGGTGTCTCTAATAAATCGTCAGTTTTCTCATTGAAATTTTTAAATCAAATTCACTTGAAGAAGAAATTGATTTTTGCAGAATTCTTCTGTTATATTTTATTTCTACAGTGTTTAGCCCCTTTGCAATATTTCTCCTTTACAGCTGCCCTTGCAAGTGCTTCTTGTTCAGTGCGATCCTTTATTGGAGGATCGGTTAAAATGCGAGTATTCACCTTCTTCCTTTGTCTTCTGTCACATCTTGGTCCAGGTTTTTGGAATGGATGCATGACTTCTGGTGAAAGATTATCTTTGCTAGTCCCAGAAATTTCTCGTGCTACAGAGGTGCTAGCAAAACGAACAGGGATCTCTTATTTACGAAGTTCTTTTTCCATTAGTGTAAGAGATGATGGCTCAGAATACTAGTCACTGAAGGTAAGTCTTAAGAATGGCCATATGCTTGATATGCAGCATTTGTCAATGATTCCAGGTCATGGACTGTTATCACTTTACCAGGATTAGCAGTCATCCAATCATGTTGTGACACATGTAATTTTCCTTTCCTTGGTACCATCACTCCTACATCCAATACCTGTAATCAATGAGAGCAATTGGGAGGAAAAGTTACTAATGTGATACCATTTTCTCTTGCATAGAGAATGGAAACAAGAGTACAATGACTTTCACGATTGTCCATTAGTAGAATGATATGATCTTCTTTGGAGCTTCTGGTATGTTTCTTCACACATTCAAGGATTTTCAAGAATAGAGGTCCTACGATCCAGTTACTGTGAGGACTATTCACCAATCCCATGCTTCCAGGTGGTACACCCAACATCACTGAGTCATGAAGTCTTGCTCTTGGAAGGATGAAAATTGGTGGTACGGTATTACCAACAGAATTGATGATCATACATAAGGTAATCATAGTTCCTCGTACACAAACCTGTTTCGTCAATATTATACACTCTGTCAGCCAGAAATTTCCAAGATTTAAGTGCACACTCGTAACTGTCAAAAAATTCCATTACATTTGTTTTCTTGAATGCTGTGGCCCTGAAGAGACTTGTATTTTCAGGCCTGCCAAGCCTAACGTTCTTCTGTAAAGCCCTGTAACCAATCAATTCCTGCAATCTTGTTATCAATCCAATTACTGGAAAATTTACACTGCATTCTGCCATAATCATATGCCAGCCAACAGATTTCTTTACATGTCATTCCGTAATTCAGATTGGAACATTCAATTAATATAGTCCACTAATATCAAATCCCGGTTTTCGTTGAAAATTTGCTGACTTGTTTAACGCGAAGTAAACGCACTGGGCCGATTGCATTTGTCACCACTGCCGATTTTTTAATTCTGTAATGCAGTGCTGTAAGGGTCATTTCCATATCTGGAAGCTGCAACTGTTGGGAACAGCGTCCTTTCTTGTACAGCTCTGACGGCTTCTTCAATAACTGTTTCTGACACATCAGGTTTATTTCTCTTCTTTAAATATGTGCGAACAATTTTTTTGGCCAAAAGTAGTTTCTTCAACAATAAAAATAAAAATTAAGATCATGCTTTCAAATGTGCCCCCTAAAGCAATGTTCAAATCTACCCCACGTGCAAACACGAAACATAACCTTTTGTTACAATAAAGAGGAAATAATTACAGAAGATATACCCATACCACAAGATAAAGGACACATTGGTATATAATATAACATAATCAAACTTACCTCTACAAATACAATGCAGACACGAATCGCTTAGAAGTTAAAATTCAAAAAATTACCTTGTGAACAATCCAGAGCTTGTCACTTTGCCAACACCACAGGAAACAATAAAATAGAGGAAAGGTGGATGTCAGCTGTTGAGCAATGGCACCACTCTCAAAATACAAAAGTAGCGACATATACTTTCAACTGACGGCAAGATATTTAATTTGTTCAATAGTGCCCCTTGTTCAAATGTGCCCCCTTCTCCTCTACACTTTTTTGAAAAACAACTAACTGAAAAATAATAAAGAAAAATATAGGACTGGTGATAAAAGAACATTCCTCCAAAGGAATACATGTGTTAGAGAAAATGAACACATCCCCCAAGGCCAGCATAGCTGACATAAATTCACAATTCTACAGGGAAGTGCCAATTTTAACATTCCATAACTTTAATCAGAACTTTTCAAACATTTTTAACTTCCTATTGTTCTACATACGCATTTGTAACTAATAATTTTGACTCATCATATATTTTCTAAGACATGTCATTTGAGATGTCAACATGGGCATAAGCACTGGAAAATAGATAAGGTATTTTACATTACATATTTAGTGCTTTTTCACCTAATGATGTCTCTGTACATGAGCCAAAATTCATAGCACAATAAAACCAGTTTATGAAGAATTCTGTGAATGATGGTCATTTTTCCTTGACTTTGTATCTTCATCCCACTTAAAATTATTACTTTGGTTATCAAAGGGTCAGAAGTTCCTGAGCTTCATCCCTACTTCATTTAAGAAAATGGCGTTAATAATTCAGATCCTGTCATGTACTTGATTAATTACCATGCTATACTGTGTTTATACTACAGGCAATGTGCAAAGTATATTTCTTTCAACAGAAGTATGTCTTGAATGGGTTTCCAGCCCACCAACAGCATAAAATGAGAACATTTCTAGTTCCTACAGCCATAAACAATGATGAATTACGCAAGTCACATTAATAAGAATGACACGACAAGGACTATAATGATTAAAGGTACATCTAATTTAAAGCACAGTCTATTTGCCTCTCATATATTTATGCCTTACTGCATTGAAAATATTCACATGTAATCACTCACCACAATAACAGAAATTTTAATAAAAGTTATGTATTTTATATAATTTGAGTTCCATATTCAGGCATTCTGGTAACACAAAGTGGACGGTTGTCCTGGTGTTCATGCCGCCGTATCACTTCATCTCAAGTCACTGATGGGACAACAGCAAAACCTATTACTTTAAAATTATGCTAGTCCAAAAACAAGGATTGTCTACTATAACACATGCACAGAGTAGTATAACCAATATTTTAAGCAATACATCAATCATCTTTGCCATGTTTCTTCAGTGTCACAAAGCCTATACCATCTCCGTAACTGGAATAAGCTTTTTTGATTTATTAAAACACAATCTTAAGATAATTACATGCTTACAAAACTATATTTTTATTTAACTGCGATATCACATTCACAAACTTCACATAATGAAAATGTGGTTTTGAAATTTTTGTTCAGTAAATAAACATTAATCATGAAAATGCCAAGGTTTAACCTACTGTACTGGTATGTCATGGCAAGTATTATCATATACATTTTCAGTACACCTTCCCTTTCATTTCTGAGGTTCACCACCACAGTGTGAATGCTTCATAATTATGTGCCACACCAAATGTGTTCCAGCCAATTGACACATACAATGAATGCAAATGTACCAAAAAAGTGTAAGTGTACTCTACAAAATGCAAATGTATTAACATCTAGTGAAAAAATACCCCCATCAATCCTGCTTGAATGAAAGAAGTCCAGCTAGTGAATTACAGTATAAACTTTCTCCAACTGCCAGAAGGAAAAAAATAAATTTACAAAGTGTAACTAGAAGAACTTTGATATTAGGCTTATTCAAATTAATTTCTTACATAATCAGAGATGCTGGAATTTTTAAATTGTGAAAGTTTGAACATAACACACACACACTCTGACACTTTCAACATAAAATACCATTAAAAAATGCACAAACTTATGTTTCAACAAGTAGCAGTAGTACCAAGGGTCATAACTTGATTAATGTTTATAGTGTCACATATCCATATTGGTCCAGAACTTTGTTAGTAACAATATCTGGTTGAGTTCATTTGATCTGAATATATGACTGAAACTATGTTACACTGTCTGTAACATTACACATAAATAAGAAAATGTTAACAAGATGGGTGGTACAGTGTCTCCTTTGAAAGACAGCCAACAAAACTCTGTTATTGCATAACACAAAACTTCAAGCATCTAAATACAACCACCATTACATTTAGACCACAGCAACATCTGCAAAAATCATTAATGTAATAATCATGTTGAACTGGGCCCACTTGGATGAAGGGAACAGTTAAGAGAAGATAAAGTAACAATGCTTCCATGACTTAACCCTTTGGCGCCAAACGACATATATGTGTCGCAACCAGTGTGATGAATTTTGGAGCAATTTTGTTCACTCCTAATATGAATACTGCGGAGTTCTGCTTTGCTGTGGACTCTTGAAGGTCAGGCCTGCATTGTGTAGCCACAGTGCCCCCCCCTGCCCCCTCAAACCCTCTGAAGAGCCACTCTTTTATACGTCATCACATACCAGCTCCGCATTTATTGCAGCTGACTAACATGGTTCCAGACACAGCATGTCTTGTTTATGGCTCGAAAAGGAGTTGAGAGAGGCTTGAATATCAATATCCGCCTATGAAACAAGCAGGAACTGTTCATCAGAAAATTTTCAGTGGCGTACTGTAACGCATATTCTCAGACAAAAGTCATAGACAAAAATCGGAGTTATCCACAAAAATTTATGTTTACAGGTACAGTAGGTCCCACTGACGTGCTCTAGTAGAGCTGCGGCATTCTGTAGGGGTTGTTGGGCGGTAATTTGCAACACACACCCGCATATTTACTAAAAAAGACTTGGCCACCCCCCCCCGCATAGCTGTAATATTGTGCAGGAGTCACATCGTGGCTTTAGATCTGTTTTGCTCTCACCGTAGAAGTAGCCCATATATTCATGATATGTGTCTTGCTGGGCACAGTTACAGCGTAGTCTAAGCAGGTCGGACTTGTAAGCGCAGGGAATGGCCACCAAGAAACTGAAGCTCGACGAGGAAGCCATCGCCAAAATTCTGGTTGCAGACAGTGATTCAGAAATCAGGTGCTGAGGTTAGCGATGTAGAAGAAGAAGAAGAAGAAATACTACAGCAAGCCTCAGCACAAGACAAACCACAGGATGCAACAAGTGGCGGAGGATTATCACCCTGGTGACCGCCTCAAGGAAGGAACACAAATGTTCATTCTTTCATCGGCCCAGCAAAAGGTGTGAAAAAATGTGAGGCTCCACACATCAACAAAGACAGCTCACCACTGTCTGTGTTGATGTTGTTTTTCACAGACATTTTTCATCTGCTTGTGGAACAGACCAACTCATATTACGAGCAATTCTTAGACCGACAAGCCGGACCTAGCCACCGACTACCTGACATTACGTTGCCAGACATGATGACTTTCATTGCCTTAGCTCTGCAGATGGGACACGTCTTGAAAGACACGCTACATGACTACTGGTCCAGACTTAGACAGACACGCA
>Ga0123352_10003617_pt1 | contig 22441 bp, 7 predicted proteins | sample TergutLab28metaG_FD_89700 | JGI IMG/M metagenome (GOLD analysis project Ga0123352, IMG submission 89700) | Labiotermes labralis P1 segment gut microbial communities from Petit-Saut dam, French Guiana - Lab288 P1 | ecosystem: Host-associated > Arthropoda: Insects > Digestive system > Gut ...
CCCCCCCTCCTGCCCAAATCATCCAATTTCCAATATCTACACTGCTCTCATCAGTACAATACCAATATATTTTTCATAACTTGCATGTCAACAGCAATTTCACTGTGCCAGCACTGCTTAATAACCTCTACATGAAAGAAAAAATTGTGGTATATCCTCCACAACAGAAAGAACATGTCACTTAATTTCAAGCCAAAGGGCCTACAGAATGTATGATGGAAGGGCAAATGAGTCATCTATGTGCTAACACACATTCATGCTCCACCATCAGAAGATATCTTCAGATAAGATTATGGGAATCCATACAGTCTCTGATTAAAGTAACTGTATGAGTGATGCCAGAAATGTGATTGCTCACCATGTTTCATGCCTATTGTTGGGATGCATTAAAAAACAAGATTCTGAACATCTGCACAAACACCAGCAAATGTGGCACATGGATGTGGCATGGACTCCCACAACAGTTCTGTTAGGTATGTTGAGTACACTGCTGCCCTTGTCACATACATTTCTGTTCGTATTCCTGCCTAGTTCTCATCAGGAACAAAACAAGTATAGTGAGGGAATGAACTTGCAACAACATTGTGTAGCATGAGATTTTTTCGATTTCTATATTGTAAAACAAGTCTGACAAAGGCATAAAAATATATATTATGAACCAATTTCATTTACTCACAAATACAGAAGATTTAATATATTTGCAACTGGGCAGTGAAAGGTAAAGTTCACCCTTGAATAGACCATGAAGCCCTAAAAGGATAGTACGTGTACAGCTCTACTTTTTCTTTAACCTTGGCGCTAGATGCAGGTAGGTGGTCAAGGCGCCACCCCTGCCACTAAGCAGTCATTTTATTACATACGCTCTGCACGAGACAACTGTAGCTTTCACATACAGGATACATAATTTGTTATATGGTTCACATCTCCTAACCAAACAGAAAAACAGACAAAGCTTTTTCACCAGTACCATGCAATTGAGATTTAAAAGAGTTATAACAATTCTGCCAGCTTCATAATCATGTGTGGACAATTAATTGTGGCTTAAAGAGTTTCATATTACCATCCAAGAATTTAGCTGGTGAGGGTGAATGCAAACGCAACAGCTCTTGGCGAGGATTCCATTCAGGAACCTTTCAAATGAATTCTAATGACTGCTTACTGAAAGAAGTTTCATTTTGGAAAATATTTCAGTATATGTGAAGGCAAGATAAATTTAACACAAGCTTAATACATCTGGTGAAACAAATGAGATAATGCAACCTGGTAATCATAAAATCAATATTTCACTGAACAGTGTATATAGTAAAATAATTTCATCAACAAACAAAAATATATACAGCCAGTCTGTCCAAGAAAAATGTAACATATAATCAAATATGCTTATTTAATAATAATCATAAAGTATGAAACTACCCTGGTCAAACAAACTCAACATATGGTTTCCTGACAACATAGAAAGTGCTTAGGAATTAGTTAATCATTATGACACTAGTGCAATAAGGCACCCCCTGAACATGTGATAAGGAATGAACTCAAGTCTCTTAGCAGTTTAATATTGGTAGACAGTGTAGGGCAAAAAAATCCAGGTAGGCCCATATGTACTAGATTCTTTGTGTTAGTACAGAGTGTCACATATGGGACTCACCAAGCAGACTTAAAAATGCTCATATTTCCATACAAGACATTAAACACAAAGAATGTCTTCAAAACTGCATGGGAAGTATTAACTATTACTGTATATACGCCACACAGCAGCAAAGCACCAAACTCGTAATTCCATGTCCAAATGTGCTCCAGATCATAATGGACAGCAGCATGGTAACAAAAACTATGAACTCTTAAGACGAAAATTCCACATGCTGCCCTTCAGCAAGTAAAATAAGTCTCCAGTGTAACTCATCTAGTCAAATTCCGAAAGAGCGGAATGGACAATACGTGACCAATCTTCAGAGGCGGGAATCATATTCAAGACAATCAAAACTCACCCCAATGCAAATTGTAAACCATGTGTGACCCATAATGAAATACAATTAACAAACAACAGTACATTCATTACATTTATTTACATATTTATTTTTGTTTGTGTTGACTATTTCAGTTCTTCTGTTTAGTTTTACATACATGGCAGTGTAGCTCTACCTATCTTTTTCTGGCAAGATTCAAATGTGACCATAAAATCACTCTCATTCTTCAACAAATAGCACTGAATTTTTTGACACAAAAAACAAAAATAAAACCACTTATGCCATTTGAAACATGAATATTAACATTATTATAATACAATATTTCAGTTTTTGCTATGAATAAGTTAGTCCATTGGTTTTTTAATTAATCTCTATGTTCTCAATGCTAGAGCTCATCATTTATTAATGTCACAGGATGATCAACTTAGAAATGTGTGATGTCACATTCTGTTAGCAAGTCACAAACACCAACATCTGTACCTTGTAGGCAGGTGTTCAAGTTCATAACTGCATTACCATGATCAGTCAAACCACGTACCAAGCAGTCCTTTTCATAACGCAGCTTATCATCATGACAACAGGAAAGTCTGATTCCAATCCACGAAAAGGAACAGCCACAATTATGTGCACAGAGATGCAGCTCTTAGCCACAGAATCTTTAAACCTGTTCTAAACTGTCAATTAATATTATTAAGTATGTGACAAATCCTATCAAATAGTCTGCAAAAAAAAATCATACAACTGTAATAAAGAATAAGTGACACAAAATATTCCCAGCAAAGTAATGCTCCCTTCAAGAAAACAATTTCTCCAATAATTTAGTTTCCCTGTACCACACCCATAAATCCCCTTTCAAAACGAACTGATATGTTACATATGACAAGACTTCTTTACACCATAATAATAGTATAACACTAGAAAACCCATCACAACTTAAAACCCCTGCCCAGCAAAACTGATTAAATAAATAGGTACCTTCATCAATTGACCAGTCTGGATTCTACAGACACAAACTCCATGAGTCATAGCCATCTTAAAAACTGTTGTATTTATTCCAAGAAACGAATCAACAGACAATCATACTAGTATCCTGACCACACCCTGCAATACCTTCATTAAAATCACGGCCTTCTTAAACAAAATATAGCATTCCGTAGCACTCAAGTGAGACCTAAATGTCTGGCTGCAACAGGACAAGAGTAACATACCGCAAGGTCACACAGGCAACACTGTAGCATTTTACCTTTTATGTGGTGCTCAGCCTGGTATCACTATTAAATCACAGTGAACTTTACAACTGATTGTCAGCAGTAACACAAACTTACCATGAACTGCTGGAAGTTATCCCGCTTTGCCTTCAACAGTGCCACAGACCAAAAAATTCTGCAATAATTTCCACAATTCATCCTTGAGAATTCGAACAATTACCTAGGCAGCTTTAGTGATGCAAGAGCCACTCTTAAGCGCTTTTTCCCATTAAGTTCCAAAGATACCAGATCAGGGGATCTACAAGGGCCAGAGCCTTATACTAATTATTCCATTTAAAAACATCTTGTATATAGTAGCCATGGAGTCTACTGTCTGCAGCATGTGCTGCAGCGTTATGTTGCTGAAAATAGCCAATGCTCACACACTGACCTGCATTTGTAGTTTGCTGATAAAATAATGGTCCAGTGATTTACCACACAATTACAGCACATCAACCAGATATTTTGACGCTGTATAATGAAACTTGCTGAATCATGTGTGTATTTCTGAACTCCATATTCATCATTCTGCATACTGACTTGAGGCCATAAAAGCATAAACCATGTCTCACTGGTCATGACATTGGTGGAGCCATCAAATATGTATCTTGTAATAATGAGTAACAAAACCAAACTGCTGTTGTGAAATCTGTTTCTTCATGCTCACACAAAACTGTTTCTGTACAAGTGAAAATTAATCAGTCTCCTGTCTGTGAACATATATCCCAGCAAACACCAGTTTACTGTGCCAAGTATCTTGATGATTTGTGAGGACTGATCTTTCGTTACCCATGCCGTACTGCCATGAACATTTTCTTCAGTTAACAATCTTCCATTGAATTCGCTATTTATTAGGAATCAACTCGTGGATGATGAGTTTCCAGCAAGCTTCAACACATCACTTCATAGGAATTCTTGATTGCAGGTATTTACAAGGGAACCTTTGAATGCACTTTCTGAAGTTCTCTTTCTTAAATCACACCTGAATACGAAAACTTGAGTGAATTAAATTCCTCTATGTAAGAGCAACACAATTCAGAACTTAAAATAAGAAAGCAGAACCTTCACCCACTACCACAGCACTGACTATGCACACCGACAGTCCAAAAGACACGGTATATCAAATGGTTACCGCGTGACCTCATACTGAACGTCTGCTGTATTCACAGCATGAAGTGTTTCCTTCTTGTTTAAATTCCATATAACACAACAAAAGTGTATTATTAAATCCTGAATTTAATGTCAAACTCATTGATTTCTGAACTAGGGGAGAGAGGTTTGGAGCAATCTGTAACATAGGACAGTCAAAACCACTTTTCAACCAAAACAATAGTAATGCTACAGGTAAAACACAGTTTCCCGTGTTTCCTAGATTATCCCACTGAACTATGTACCTTTACATAAACTTGCAGCTGCTAATCAAAAAATGCAGCATGCTTCAATAATATGGCAGATTATTAAATGAAATATACATATGTATGTGTATCATCACTCTTTCTGCAATAACTCCATCTATGCACCACTGTTATACTTGAACAGTAGGTAGAAGACTTGTTCAGTCTGTATTCAAAACACAAAGCTCCACGACTTCTTTCTTACATATTAAAAACTTAAAGATATTCAATAAAAATTGCCTATGGCTAAGTAAAATCCAAGCTGAATTTTGATCACTCTCTTCACCAGCACTTGTTTTTGATTGACTGCCCAAACTCAGTCACACAGCTGAACTACAGTTGACTCAGCATGTCAATAAAATTGCAGCTGCATATGCCACTATGACACCGGCTTGACTGCACTGTCCGTATTCTCAGAAGAGGCATATGTGGTTATGGTTTGGTTCCTGTGCCAAACAAGGTATCCAGACAGATCAATCAATGATGCTGTTACAGAAACAACTTCACTTTTCACAATTTTGTTGAAGGGCTGATGATGATGGTGATGATTATGATGATAAATTTGTACTTGGTTGACAGCTACAGACAAATGCTTAAAATCCATACAAAAAAGTACCTACAGTTAAGTTACAAAGAAACACGTAATGATCCTAAAACAAAAAAATGTATGTTATTAGCAGTGTTCACATACCTGACTAATGGACTGGAACTTACATTACTCATTTAATTAAAAATGGGAAAAAACCATGAGTTTTAGTAGGTATACAAAGATTACGAACACCCATAATAAAGTGAGTTTATTTTGTTCATAATAACTCAGAATATAATCAAGCACCAACAGGCCATCACCTGGAACAGAATTTGTAAGTTTAGATGTTTCAGAATCAAATAACAAAATAATGCAACCAATTCACTGTTTTTACTAAAATGCCACAATTTTCAACACATGGGGTGTCATCATCAGGCATACAAATATAGAAGGACAGATGTTAAAATACAAACTCTCATTCCTATGAACAAGATCCCTTCCATACCATTACCATTCATTACATTACTGTATTAACAACCACCTAATGCAGCCTTCATTATTACGTGTACAATTTTGTATTGCACATGTACTCGATTTTATAACACACACACACACACACACGTGTGTATGTGTGTGAATAAAAATTTATATTACGCATAATTAAAACTGCATTTGGTGGATTTTTAGTACAATAATACAACTGTAACATATGATAATTGTTAAGGAAGATATCTCTTATGTAGGAAAGAGAACTGTAAATATTTAAACACACTCCTTTTACACAGTAATGCCTGATGATGACCCCCATGAGTCAAAACAAATACCATTTCTTTTATTCTGAAACAAATATTGATTTTACAATAAAACAGTTGTATTGACGGCATTATCCTAGTTACTTAATTCCAGAAAACACAGTGGGACTTCTTCTATTAAGGTTCCAGAATCAAGTCATTACTGAGAAAGAAGTCAGATTGACAAACTCGATCATGCCATAAATTTGTAAACTTACTTTCAATATTTTAAAGTTTTTTGAATGTGCCAATGTAAGGTTATTCCACACAACTAAGACATATTTCGGCTTTGACCAACGGGAAGCATTGTCTAGATACCTTTAGGACCAGCTAACAACGAAACACAGTTATGAAAGGAGTAAGACAAAGATGCATTAGTGCCTGACAATACATACACATATAATTAAAATGCTGAAAGAAATATAATTTACCATCAAGCACAACAGCAAGACTTTTCGCATGGTCAGTATGAAAATGAAAATGTCACCACTTAGAACAGATATTACTGATCTTACAAGTAAAATAAAATAACATCAGTTTGAAAACATCTGCAGTGCTACACTGACTTTATTACTTGATAAATCACCGCATAATAAGCAAATAATCAAAAATGTAAGTGATAAATTTTGACACTAACAATAATAAAAGTATTAAAGAAACAGATTCAGGGTGCAACGTTGTGGTACACCAGAAAACATGCAAAATGGAGGAGAAAATTTTCATAATATGCAGACAACAGACAGGATTGTACAATTATGGAACAACGTAATATACACTGGCAACACTAAAAGTTTATCAGTTCGGTAAAGAAGACATTACATGGAACTTTATAACAGGTTTGCCAAAATGAAATAAATGGAGTCAACTTGCTCTTATTGCAGTAGGTGTAACTGCACTTATGTAGGTAATCAAAAACTGGTTAGAGGAGAATTTGGATTAACAAAACCATGCCAAGGTTAAATTTAAAACAAAAGCAGAGCTAATCTTACTTTACGTAAGGTACTTAAGATCAAAACAGGTCAGTCCTTAATCATAAGGGTGCTACTGTCTTTCTTGGGGAAAGAAACTCAACTGCCTCCTTCCACATAAACAAGAAAATCCCTTATTAAAATGCAGGTAAAATATGACCTTTATAACCACAAAAAAAAAAAAAATCCCAGAGCAGCCTTTCAAAACAGAACTATCATCCAAACTTGGACTTAGATAACCTAAATGCCCATTTGACATCATTGCTGGAATGGTACATCTGTAAGTTGGATAGTGCAGCTTCAGAAATGCTAGGAATACTGAAGGAGAAATAAATAATTATATTAGGGGTCAGGACACGTTTCTGCTATCAGATGCAGCTCCATCACTGTTAGGATGTGGTAATAAGCTTAATGTCATGATAATATAACAGCACATAATAATAATAATAATAATAATAATAATAATAATAATGAATATCTTCACATGTTGTTACAAACTTTTCATGTGGCCAGCCACTTCATGTTAACTATGAAACCCAACAGAACAACTCAATGATAAAACAACAAATTATTACTTCCATGTTTTCCTTACTGGCAAGAATATGTTTAATGTAGCATAATATTTGCACACATGGGCAAAACGATATACAGATTTAGCAGATCAGTTCCACACTTGAATTCTATTTAAATATGATGCTGAAATTCAATGCACAGTATTATTGGTTGCAACAAATGTAGCAGTGCATTGAGGAAAAATAAGTAATTTTGCAACGCAGGACAACAGGGAAGGCTTCCACTCATATAAAGCCACACTACTAGTGGTACAGCAGTTGTTGTACTTGCCCTGATCATTTAATGGATTATAGAATATACTGTGCACAATACTAAAATATAAATTCACCATGGCTCCAGAACTCCAGAAACAATTTGCACAAAGATCTCAGTAGCAGGTTATAAATGGTGTATTCTTGTCTACATTTTGGCTAATTTAAAAAAAAAGAAGTAAATAACCTATCTAAAGGAAGTTTCTACCTACATTGAATGCCAATGGCCTTGCAACTACTTTTACCAAGCAAGACAATCCACTGTACTTTGTCACCAAAATTCAAATTTTTCACCATAATAACTTACAGAACAAGTATGTATGACAAGTGGGTAGTTTGGGTTATTGGGTGATCAAAGTAGAAACCAATTTGCCAGTTGCTACTAGTTCCTCGATAATATGGGCTTCCTTCACCACTGCTCTGATAAAATATCCCAATGACAATTACCTTATAAAAACCATTTTTATTGCTATTTTAATACATGTACCGTGTGATAATTTGTCAATTAATTGTGCATTTGTTGGTCATTGTACAGAATAAAAAATGAAAAACCTTATGAATACAGTTTTTCTTAGTTTTTGGAAGTACACCATTTGCATACCAAAAGACCAATCTGACATGATACATGCAACTTCCTCACTCTTTATAAGCAACTGCTGTACTGATTAAAGGCTTACATGGTGAGCCAATTGTGATGATCCTATTCTTGTGCACTGGCACCATGCAAAAGTGGCCTGTGTTACTGATATTTTGGAGGACATGCTACCACCAGCTTTGTGGTTTAAATATCTTAATCCTGAAGCTGGAGGCAGATAGCTCATCCAAAGAGAGGGTAAGAGAGTTCACTTCCATGTAGTGACAACACCCAAGAACAGGATCAACATCAGCCTTTACTTTAAAAATATCAGCTGAATGAAATGGTGGTTAGGTAAGATGTTTCTCGTGATGTAGTTGTTCACCATAAAATTATTGTAGTATGCCCATCATCACATAAGATGGCTTATAATGCAATGGCTAAAAATGGAAAACATGAAAAGTAAAAGTATATTTTCTGAGAATTCTGGTACATCTATTCAAAAAAAGACAACGATTACTACAGTTTTCTCATCACTAAAATAGATTATATATTAAAACTCAATGTGTTTAATTGGGGTGGGAGAGTAATAACTAATGACACAGAATTCTAAAAGATAAAAACTGACCTACCAGTCAAATAACACAAATGTAAGTATGGTCATATCAGATTAAATACTATGAAATTTAGTGAAAATGCAAGAACTTGTGTTCCCCAATTTTTAAATCCTATACAAACACCAAACCCTGAACTGCACATCAAACAAATCTTGCCAGTAATTAAAAAAAAAAAAGGACATAATAAATAAAACTACTGAGGAAGAAAATATGCTAGGGTTTGAATGCCGAAGAAAAGAAATATTTACACATAACAAAGTAATAATATATGCGATGGGTTTAATGGATGTTGTACAAGGTGCATGAAATTTACATGGCATATAATGAAAAACAAAAAACAATGGCTTAATTTCAGTATGATGGCAGTAACAACTCTGAAGCCTTTACAGTGAAATCTCAATGTGTTCTGGGACTAACACAAGCAAATTTATTGTGATGACACAAAAAAAATGTCAAGTTTGTAAAATCCCCCACATATTTCACCAGAACTGTTGGCTAAGAAGTCATACATATTTTCTACGTTGTCTTTCAAATTTGACATGTACTCTTGAAACATATGGTGTCAAAATTATGTTACGGGCTAACTCATATCTTTAAGTATTACCTATCTTGATTCATCAGTGAATTACATAACACCACCAATAATACTTCAAAATGATTCACATGACAGCCAGTCTGTAAATGACTACCACTCACAAACATGATAAACAATGGAGATTATGCAACATCAAATATTTATTTAATTTTAGTATACAACAAAATATGTCTTAAACAGTCACCTAAATCTCCACAACATACACCAAACAGGCCCTAATTCTTGGTCAAGCCAGTCACAGCCATAATGGTAACTGCTATGAAGAAAAATTAGGCAGGGAGTCAAATCTTCTTGTGCTGTTAATTACCTAACAAGGTAGCTGGGCTAGCTGGATAGTCAACCCCGTAACGCATACTTCTGACACACATACCCACCCATGACAAGAATATTCAGCCAATGACCACCATTCTTCTAAATGCTTCTCCACCATGTAGATAGTATTAACAAGCTCAGTTTGGGGAAACAAAAGATTATTATTACATAATTATATAAATTATGTAGAAAATTATATACACAAGGGCAAACCAAAATGAAAACAGAGATTTCACTGTAAATTATAACAGCAGGGGAATCTACTTCATTAATGGAAGTGTCATGGCTATATACTTTTATATTTCTCTAGAAAAATACATTCATGACCCATCAGCTGAAGCTGGAAATGGCATGACTACCAATCAACAATGCAGGCCTTTAAAACAAATATATGGCTTTTCTTAATTTAGATGGTGCAGGAACTCCACATGGCAGAAATTCAGTTAAAAAAAAAAGTAAGCAAATAGTGGCTTCTATATCAAAATTAGCATGTACTTATACGGGTATCATAATTAATATGTCAAGAACCTCTAAATTACAGCACACAGAACCAAGAAGAGCAGAACCTCTAACAGCCTAAAGCGTATGTGTTGGAAAGAGGAAATAATTTTAGGCTTTATCAGAATAGATCGATTATGTTACAGCTGATATTTCACATAGCCCTTTAACAGTGTGAAATACACAACAAAAATTTATCATGCGGAAACACATGCCAAAAAAATATACAACAATATTTTGGAATAAGATTTGGAAATAAAAGTAGAAGTAAAGTTCACCCTAGAAAAGGCTGTGAAGGCCCAGATGGGTCTACTCTTTCTTTAACCTCAGCATCAGATGGGGGGGTGGGTGGTCATCACACCCCGATTGCTTTACCCCCAGGGAAGAGAGCCAGTACCCATTGTACAGAAGGCTGGGTGGGCCCCAGGGCTTGTCTGGATGGGTGCAAAAAATCTTGCCCCCCCCTCCCCCCCCCGTGGGATTATGATTGGGAAATATATACTTTAATTTTATCCACCTGTGTAGAGGTTATGTACACTAAGGGTCAGCGCTAATGGAACAAAACCAAATGTTACTGTCAAATACCATCTGAATTAGGAGCACCTCCAAATATTTTGCTTGGCTGTAATGTTAATAAGAAGCAAAAAAGACATGACTATTTGGAAGTAATCTGCTGCAAGATCAACACCTTGATCTACGACATTACAACAAGAATGCATCTTCAGAAGCTTATAAATAATGATTCTGCCCTGCTTGACATAAAGTGGAGTAATGCCACCAATTTACAACACATACCCCTTACAGAAGAGGTGTGGTACATATCATACTCAAGAAGCAGTATGACTTATACAAACTGTGGGTGCAAATGAAAGGGGGGGGGGGGGTCAAGCCAGAAATTTTGAAAAATTCACTTCTTGTAATTTCATAACCACACAATTTAAACTGACTATCAAAATCTCTACAACTAGATCATAAATAATTACGTGTACTTATATGAAACACAGTGTGTGCACATGTTTGTGTTACTGATGGACTGTATCTAAGGCTATGGTTATACAGCACACCTGCATTTTACATTCCTGAAGGCACCAATGAAAATGAAAGTCAATTTAATGAAATGAATACTTTTTTACCTGCTGACATTAAATACCCTAAATTAATACCGTATTACATTATAGTGTCACCTAGTTCACTTCCTCCACGCATATTGAAGTTGGTGTTTTTTGCTTTCTACTGCACCCAGTGCACCTCATTCTAATCACTAGTAAGGGCAGCTACCACGTATTCATTCTATTCTGAGCTAAGAACACTGGTCTGAGCCTTGCTACCATGTTGCTGAAACGAACCATTGGCAGTATACATAATGCACGACACAAAGACAAGAGGGGTCACAAATTATAAGTAAAAATAATTTTTTCACTACTCTCGAATTAAAGAGGTGTTATAACAAAAGCAACATGCCAATTTATGCTCAATTTTAACATATAATCAAGAAACTGAGTAGGTGGCAGAAACGTATGTTGAAGGAAGATTTAACACTCCTCTTTTGGAGGTTTTAGCACGACCAATCAAAATGCGTGTACAACCAAGGAAAACGTAGATTCAAGGGATGTAAAATCCAAGTTTCATTGTATAGCATCAGTGATACATCAGAGAATGAGTGTGGAACATTCGTGGAATGATAATGCTGGAGATAAGCAAAGTACTCAGAGGAAAACCCGACTTAATACCACTTCGACCACCAGAAAGCCAACATGGATTGGTGTGGGATTTAACTTAGAACTCCAAAGTGACAGGCCGGAACTAACCACCTCAGTAATGGCATGGCCTCTTACCTCGAACAGTTAGTTTATTATAGTGTAGTGACCTCTGCACAAGGGCACGTCACAGAAAAGTCATTACTAACTCAGTCACCTTTCCAGTACACCCACAGGTTACATAAAACATCTGCAATTTTATAACTCTAATGAAAAAAAAATAAAGTTGACATAAATCATATTACATTCAGCTTCCCCATTTTGTTTTGAATGGAAAGTATGGCAAAACAGAATGTAGGGCAGACTTAATGTACAACAGTATCAAAAAACAATATTACATAAATTTATGTCTGAATCTGCCAGTAGTTACCACCTATCACCATACTCACACATTCTTCAATTGCTGTAGTTCAGAACTACAATTCCTTGTATCCATTTTCATACATATTACATCCTATTTAATTCCCATTAACACCATTAATTAATATTATTAGTACTTCTTTAGCAAATCTAGTGTTTCCAGTAACACTACCCAATACAACAAACCCACAAAACAATTTAAGTAAAATATTCTTTCTTTGAAGAGATGCTTTACATTACCACAAAAAACTTCCATGTGACGGAGTGGATAAACCTACATACACACAAGACTTATGTTGTCTAATTTTAAAAACTCATCATTCTGTAATTTAGGAATTATAAGATGCAAGAAGACAAAACATGTCTTCAAAAATTTTTCCTGGAATAGTTGTGAAAGCCATTAACATACCCTGTGTCCCCAGTAGCCTTTGATAAAACGCATATTATCTAGAACAAAAACTTTCAAATGATAATGGTATAGGCATACACACACGCATACACACAAACACACGCATACACACACAAACACATGCATATATAGTATTAAATAAGTAAACTATGTTAAATTCTATACATTAAAGCTTCTTATCAACTTCTGGGGTTTTCAGAATGATGTCCAAAATGTGCATGGAAGTTCGAAGGGCAGTGTTAAGCATCACTGATGTATATCTCCCTTTTCAATATTCCTCTTTACATCAACCAGTGTATCTTCTTTTCTCTCATTCAACTTCCTTTACCTTTTCCTCTCCTTGCTACAGAGAATGATGAAAGCAACGTCTTGCACGTTCATATGCTGAACAGTGCAGCATCTTGTCTGTCTGCATAGCTCTGCACTATTTAAAATTTAAATGGCATACTCTGCACACAGTAACTTTATTTCATTCTTTCTGGAAAAGTTAATATCAACCAACAATAAAAGGAAGGCCATTTCAAAGAATTTAAACACTTTTCTGTTTTAAACTTTGACAAGAACAAACACATTTCCAAATGACTGGGTTCAGGAAAACAACACTCAGCATTTTGCTTTAAAAAAAAAAAACTGTGGGCAAACGTAGTACAGCCCATCTCATATCTACATGCCAACAAATGAAAACTAACAACAGATCGGACACTGGTCAGGAAATTATTTATGTACAAACCACTTCTGATGTAATGTTTTCACACCACCAACATATCATCATTCTTATATAATTATTATTATTATTACTGTACAAAAAAATGCCGCCAATTGATTTCTGTTTTACAACATGACAGTTTTGTGGGATTGTGTTACATGTCCTCTCCTTACAATGCAGCACTGCTGTGCAGTTTACACTGCAAGGACACTTCTTATTTTTTTGATTAAGAATAATTTCATTTAAAAAACTTACAGTTAACTTTACTGGTTTCATATCCTTTACAGTGGTTGTTCAAACATTATTTAAGCTTAATTTGTAGAATATAAAACTTTAACCGTTTCTTTTCAACTTAACATTGTAATTTCATAACTTTGTTAGTAACAAAAAAGTAATGAAAACATGAATAAATTTATCATCCATCTCTTAAACAAAAAAATAAATTACCAACAAGTATGATAGTTCTGTATTTTACAACTCAATATATATTTCATAGCTTTAAACTCAAGCTCCAGAATCTGCCAACTGCAACTATTTTTTCTTGTTCAGGAAACCATATCCATCTGGAAACATGCACGGACACAATCCAAAAAACACATGGCATAAGCTTCTTCTGGAAACAAGCATCTCAAATAAAAATCTTACTAAATGTGACCTTCCTTGTTCCCTCTCATTCAACTAATGGGCGATCAGGTCTTCTCTGAAGTCACTCTTAGCTGCTGTCTGTCACTTCATATCTTATGTTCAATTTCACATTATAATGATGTTAAAAACAGACATAGTCTTGTGTAATTGTCAATGTATAAACATATCCGCATATATTCTTTCTAACACACTTAGAAATATTCTAAGTTGTAGTTTGTAAGTTTCACTTTAATACATTTTTTATTTATTATATCTATAATGTTCACATCTTTTGACTTAGGATGGCAGAGTTTTGTAGCTGTTCATTTGTTTATAACATCCATCTGAGATGCCACAGTAATCATCAACTGACACGGCAGTTTCTCCTCTTGCACTTCGTGATCTCTCCTGTATCTGAAGCGATGCTCATGTTACAACACTTCATGCACCCACTCTGTTATTCCCACCTTTATTCCTACACCACAATCTGGTGCCTCCTTGGGCTGTATTCTGTTGACTGGATGTAAAAGTCTTTAAAAATGTCCACCTCAGAAACGAACTCTTGTTTTAACATATTCTCATATGCAACCACTTCTAACTAAGTGCTCCTGTCAGAAACTCAAAAAATCTGTTGAAAGTTGTCTTAAAAGCAGCATTTACATTTCCTGAAAATATTATTAACTAATGCCTTAATAAGTAAAAGATTTACATTTCATGAAGAGGGTAAAATCTGATTTTTAACAACAAATTATTCATGGCAACACACATATCCTTACAAACTGTAATTTTTTTTGTTCAAGAAACCAAGAAGTGATTTGTCAAGTATAGCAAGTGAATATAATTAAAATTAACACTGACACTAAGGAAATTTCTAAGCAAATCTGATAAACCAAAGCAATCATTAAACCTACACCCAATGTGTGCTACAAACGATGTATCACACTTGCACATCTGTGTAATACATACAAATTAATTAATAATCTTTTGTTTGGATGGAAAGAATCTCCTCACAACAAGCCAACAATTACCTAAAGTCAATACAAATTTTCAAGTTTAACTTGTTAGAACTTTTAAGATAATACAATTCTTGTATCTTACTTGCATACCTCTTCTAAATCAGCCCCATAAAAGCAAACCAGAAGTAAACAGGTTCATACATGCATTCATGCACACAAGAACACACACAACATACATACAAACACAAACAACTGCAAATGTTCACCAACAATTTCTACTAAACAGAGCACACATGGCTTTCCAACTGATTTCTAGAATTCAAGAGCAATCCTATTTCCAACACTGTTTTCTTTACAAAAGAAGGAAAGCATGTGAGGCAAGTTAATGTCCCACAAATTCATGTTTACAAATGTTAATGACAGTATGCCGTAGCTATCTTCAGGATTGGAGGAGCATCCAAATCAACAGTTGCCTTCCATTTGCATTGTAGCATATTTTTCTGTTCTCCGAAATGAAAGAATAATTCCATTAACCAATATCCTCGAGAACCCCCACTCTAGTCTTAAAACTTTTATCCTTTACCTTATTAATTTTCCTTAAAAACTCCTCAAAGTTATACTTAAAATTTTTTATGTCCTTGGATGGAAAAATCTCTTGTTTCAAATGTCTCAGGGTTTTAAATCTTTTAACCTTTTATGGTTTATGATTATTTGAATATTTCTCTTATATTTTATTTAATGTCCTAATGGTTGGCTAACCCTCACTTTGCACTAGGCCCACCATCAGAGCCACCACCTACTGACACTTTCTCGCCTCCTTCCTTCATCTTTTCACAGTAATCTGCAAAGATGTCACGGAAACGAGCCCATGACTTCTCTGGAACAGTGATGGCTGTCCGGAAGTTGGTCTTCACCTGCCATGAAGCCAATAAAAGAGAGAGAAAACATTATGAATGCAAAACATCTCAGTAAAAAAACTTCCATCTCCGGTACTGGATCACAAAATTATATTTTACTGAAGCATAATGACAATCACATCACACAACAAATCCATCAACTCTTTATCACTGAAATGAAACCTGCGAAAAATGTTACCACTGTCACTAAACAGTATCATTCCACACCAAATCACAATGCCAGCTAATAGAATCACCTTGAATGTCAATACCATTTTCTAACCCTATACAGCTTGAAGTGTCAGTGACGAATAAAGTTTTTGCATCCTATGTCAACTACTTTTAAAGTTACTGCATTTTGAAGTTACAAGTTGTCCCTAAATTTCCCTTGTATTCTGATCTGCTAATGTGCTTATAATGAGCTCATCCAGATACCAACTAGAAGCTCTTAAAGGTGGACTTTCATCCAGTATGTCACATTTCTGGGCACTTGTAACATTTTGACCTCAACTTTGTGCCTTAATTCATGAAAAAATAACCAACCTGACTTAATAGTCCCCCCTCCCCCCAGCATTTTAGGAACCTCTATGTACATTTTTGAAGAACTTCATGCTGGCACAGGAATGGGTTCACACACACACACACACACACACAAAATATGGTTGTTGGCACTTGGATTCAAGATGACAGTAAACTACATGAGCAATACAGAATTAAAAAGAAAGTAAAAAAGTATTAAAATAATGAACTCAGTTCTCAGTTAAGCAAGAAATATTACCTATAAGAGTAGCTATTTAGTCTGCAAAGCTGGTTTCTAGTTTCTTAGTGGTGTAACTGGATTTATTTTCACTAATAATAAATACTGGATGTCATGCAAATGCCTACTTTTTATTCTCAGGAGATACACAAAAAAAATTTAAGATATGTGCTTGTTTCACACAGAGGCAAAAAAAATCAATTCGGTTTCACACAGATTAAAAATGCATATTTTGACATTAATTCCTATTTTAGCGCTCTGTTGCCTGTTTCCATAGTCTGTCTTATTGCAATGTGTATTAAATAATGACATTTAAGTTCTGGCAACAATTATTTAATGGATCATCCACTATACATGAATGCCAGTCAGACTATTCCAGGTTGGCATTGCAACCATGTTCAAGCATCTGTTCCATTTGTTGGTTATTACACACAGAGTGAAATTATGGGGCACAAATCAAATTATTTAAAACATGTTACTGTAGCTGTGCCTTTGTTTCAAACTAGGCAGTCCTTTTTTCTTACGAACTGAAAATCTGACTAAGATGTACTATTTTCTGAGAGTGTGGCCTTACAGTATAAAACTGGGAGATGCTTCAGCAACCTTTGCTTTCATAAACACAGCTGTAATATTTATACTGTGTTGGCACTGGACAATACACAATGGAAGAAGTATAGGTGATAGGTTTGGGCATACCATTAAATGGTTAGCAAGAATGGAAGTTGTCCAAAATCCTCATGAGGTACAGATAATGACACTGACACAATTCTAAAAGTGGGCTTTCATAATGATTCCAGGTCACCTGTGTGTACTGTACTTCTGAAGATCACAAGAGAGAAACTATAATGCTGAAAAGGTGAGGTTCAGGAGAGCCCAAACACTTTTGGCCACTCTAAACAATACCTGCCTTAAGAAAATCAAATTCAGACAAACGTAAAATTTCAAGTAATACATGTGTTGACCCAGCAATCTCCAATGCAATCTCCACTCACTGCCAGATATTTTGTGGGTTCCAGTCTTTACAAAGGTGAATTCAGAAACTCCGGCAGTCACACTCATATGCCAGGGGTCAGTAAACTGGTCATTATGGGTACTTAAAATTGGCACACAAATACTTGAGAACATGCACATATTTGTTAAAAATATGTACTAATGATAAACCTCTGTTGTTCAAACATAACATTCACAGACGCCAATCCTAAAAGATTTAGATGATGGTACACTGCAACACATACAAAGAGTCTTTTGGACACTGTCCATCGTCTTAGGTTTATTATACCACAACATTTTGAAAACAGGATCTGTGCTTGTCTTCAGGTAAAATTAAAAAAAGGGGTGGGGGGGGGAAGTGTGCTGATCTGATGAGCCTCTTAATCAATAGTGGGTCTCTCACTGCACTTGTTGATTCAATGGCAGTCATTAAATAGCATCAGTATAAGTTTTAAGAGTTTGTGCAATAAACATTTTATTGAAACAGTAATGAATGGTACATGCCTCTTCAGTGTAGTACTGGCAAAGAGATGATCTTGCCAACTGGCATCACACAAGTGAATTTATCAGCCACTCATGAATCAGGATGATTTTCGATGTTTTCACATTTGGCATTGTAAAAGATTAATCACAGAAAGCACTTCTAAATGTAACTTTCTTCCCTGCAACTCAGATAATGATCCAAAACCACGTACAAGATTGGACGAGAACACATTATCATAGTTGCATACTTTTTGGAGGTGTCACTGCAGATGTTCATTAACACGCCAACCAACAATATGCAATGCAACTCTCCCACAGTACAACCCAATTAGCATCCTTTGATGTCAGCAAAGTAAAGGACTGTCTTTCTTGTATTGACAGAAATGAAATATTCCTCAGAAAAGAAAGAACCAACCATGAATGGGGGACATTCACGTATAGTGAAAGATCCATTAAGTAAATGTTTACAGATCTTAAAAACAGCATTTAAAATATAGCACAATAAAGACAGAGTTTTGAAATGAGCATATACAGGCAACAAACCTTGAAAACAGGTATTATCAAAATCTGCATGAACATCCAAAGTCCAGCTATCAGTGATACAGAATCCTGTTACACCACTAAGAAACTACAAACCAGGCTCTGCAGACTAAACAGCTATCGTAACAGGTGATACTTCTTACTTACACTAGAAATAATTTCATAGTGTAATGTACAGGTCTGCTAAATATTTTCATACTTGATAAATGCCACGTAAAAGTAAAGATCAAATTGTCCCTGTACACATGACGAAGACGTATAGGTGAAATGAAGGTAAGCTCCACTTGTTCTTAACCTCAGCACTAAATGGAGGTCAGCAGTCAGTCTCATGTCATGCATGCTTGACCTCCAGGACACAACCTCCAGCACCCACTCAACAGTAGAATGGGTGGTCCCAAAGCAAGTTTTGATGTTTCAGAGCACAGAAAACCCTTGCCCCACTGGGATTCAAACCCCCAGGTTGTTAAGCCCACAGACTAATCACTACTATGACAGTGCTATCCCAGCTCCTGTAATACTATTCCGGGCATGCCATAACCAAAAATGTATTCTTTCACTTCTTACACTTGACAATTCTGAACAACTTCCTAAGTTTAGCTTCTTGTGGTATCATCACAACTCAGAGACTTCAACCTTGTCCCTGAGCAGAACTTCTTTAAAAGGCTGGAAGTTTACTTCAGCTACACTGACATATGAGCAGGCCATATGTTTTGGAGGAATGAGGTACTTGGCTTAAAGCAACTTCCAGCAATCACTGGCCAGTTCAATTCTCCAGACTGCAATGCCACAGTTGTCTCATATGAGGAATAAAAGAGAGGCCAAACAAAATATAAGAGATGTGTATTTACTGATGAAACATTATAACCTGTCAATGATGCTGGGGGTTTCAATTCCAACTACCGCCCAAGAGTGAGGGGTTTTTAATTTAATGGACCCTTAAAAGCATTCATGACTGCATGGTGTACTGATACCAGTAACATGTGAGGAATTAAAGGTCTGCACAGTACACTGACGCCAGCACTGTAGGGAACCACAAATCTAAGCTGTGATGCATCAATGGTAGATGCAAGTTCCTGAAATAACATAAAATCTCACCACACAGTAACGTAACAGAAAAGGATTATTCTGATGTGCCTCCTGCAGCACGCCACTGAATAAACACAGTGTTAGCAGCATGTGTAGCAGCACAAGGCTGGCCTCCATTGCATTTGTAAGACCGGCGTATGACTGGGCAGGGCACTAAAGATTATGGAAAAGACATGTTTCCACTTGACAATAATATATCATTGTTTCAGCCCTTCCAAGAGAATTTTATTCATTTGTGGTTCACAGTGATATTTTGTTGATATGTTATTAAATCATGTAGAGACATATTCAAACTTCAGCTGTATCAGGAATTACGAATTTAAATGAAGCACTTTGTTCCACCTTTCTGTGCAACAGCAAATGTGACCTAGCACAGACAGTTACTGATGGAGCACAGTGCTGTTGTACCTTTGTAACATCATACCAATCATTTAACAGTAAAGACAAGACTGCATTTTGATCGCAATGTCCAATGCCTCATAAGTACCAACTGCAATGCTGTAAACAGTATGAGGATCATCGAGTTTGAAAACATGTGTACAGGCAGGTCACTTTTTATGCAAGTTCTTTTTGCACAACTTGGCTTTAACGCAGTTTGAAAATTTACACCACTTTTGGGATTTACACGATAATTTTTGGTTTCATGCAATTTGGTATACATGATCCGTGGCTGCTTTGTCTTGTGTCTGAGGCTAGAAGAAAGTGATGTCAGTCACACCATCAGTTACATGTATGGGTTGATCACGACAGTAACACAAACACATGGCTGATGTAGTTCCCCCTTCATCAGCATTGGTGTTTGTTACCAAAATGAGTGACAAACTAAAATTCACATCACCTAGTGAAATCCAAGTGAAAAGTCGACAAAAGACAGTCAGTATGTACTGAAGAAAAATTAGACTAATAAGTCAACCTGAAAAACGTGAACGAACGGTTGACATATGCCGTAATGTTAGATTTGCTCATAGTAGCATACATACAATTCGAGGTAGTGCTGACCGAATTACAGAAAGTGGTAAGTCAGGAACTAAAGTGTTTGTGTAGCAAGGCTACAACAGTCCTACCAGGATGAAATGTACCAAAAATTACGGATGTGAGCCTCTTACATTTTTATTGCATTAGAAATAAATAAGTATATTGCATAGAAATGTGTGTATATCGTATCAAAATTATTATATGCGGTATATGCACTACATATATACCCTACAGGTCCTTATATCCACTAGTGGTAAATTCATACACTATTTACCATGAGGTTGGCAATCCTCTAACCCCAAGAAAATAGACTCTTTTAAACTGGAATTTTGCGTTCAATCAGCACAACATTTTTCAGGAATGTAACCCTGGCATCAAACAAGACCTGCCTGAAGTTACTTAAAGACAGGAGCAAGTAAGGTGAGGAGACAACAATTTCCTCCAGATATCAGTGGGAAATAAGCACTTACACACTTCCTTACATATTCATAAACACAACACATCAAATCACAAAACACACACACACAAATTCCAAACATTTATATCAGGATGTAAGTTGGGTGGTCCACAAACACATCACTTACTGAGTTATCCATACATGATGACACATTATGAATCAAATTACTACAGTCACCCATGATATAATTTACCTCAGAAATGCGCATGTAGATGCCACGATTGTTCTGTCCAATGTCAAAGTAAAAGTTCTTGTTTTCCACTCTCATGTGTCGTCCCTCAGGTAGTTCACCTTTGAATCCTCCATCGTCCGTACCAAATTCTTCTAGGAGATCTGTCAAAGCATCCCGGAACTCAATCATCCCCTGAGCGGGAATGGCGATTTGTGACCTTGGCCCTCCTCGTGTGATGGTCTGCGATACCTGCAGCCCCAACACAGGGAACACAACCCCCCCACAACAGTATACAGCGTGCAGGCATAACAAACAATCCTAGCATATTACTACTGTACTGTACTCCTTATATATATATATATATATATATATGTACACTAATGTAAAAAACATGTCCTAAGATAATTAACATTTTTATTGTGTCTTGATCACATTTCTTTTGCATATCCCCAAACAGTAACTCATTTTGTCCGTACAAAATTATCTCACTCTTTTCGGAGTGTATTTATGTTGTCAGTTATGTTCAAACAGTGTTTTTTTTTTGGGCAAGAATGGTGGAATTATTTGTGCAAAAAAGTGGCTGGCATGAGGTCTATGTCTAGCTTCTTTCCCTTCCTTAAAGAAAAAATAAGGTGCTGGTACTGCATACCACTGTGCACTGCCAAAAATTAATAAATAAGTGAAAAATAGCAAGGCTAAATACGATACACTAGTGTATGTCAGAAGGAAACTTCTCTATTATAGACTAAATACATGACACCTCACCAAAAGAAATTAACAAACAAAATTCTAAGTACTCAGTGCCCATGCCAATGCCAACAGTTCTGCATTCCAAAACAAAACAAAACAAAAAAAAATCATATCCTAATGAGGCAATCATGGAGGAGGAGGAGGAGGGAGGAGGAGGAGGAGGAGGAGGAGGAGGTGGTGGTGGTGGTGATAGTAGCACTCAGTTTACAG
>Ga0123352_10003619_pt1 | contig 22434 bp, 14 predicted proteins | sample TergutLab28metaG_FD_89700 | JGI IMG/M metagenome (GOLD analysis project Ga0123352, IMG submission 89700) | Labiotermes labralis P1 segment gut microbial communities from Petit-Saut dam, French Guiana - Lab288 P1 | ecosystem: Host-associated > Arthropoda: Insects > Digestive system > Gut ...
AAATGAGAATGTCTTTGAAGGAATGCACAAGTAAGGGTATGTTAAGTGAGTGAGTGAGCTAACAAGTACACAACTGAGGGTGTGAAAGCAAGAGTGAGTGAGTGAATGCATGATGGTTTGACAGTGTGAGTGAGCAAGCAAATGATAACATATTGAGGGAATAAATGAATAAGCAAATGAGAGTAAGTTGGAAGGAATAAGTAAGTGAGCAAGTGAGCAAGTGCTCATATGTAGCGTAGTCATAGGACTGATTGTTTTAGATATTTTTGGTAATGGTGGAGGTGTAGTACACAAGACTGCAGGAGTAGATGGAGCAGAGTCAGGAGCAGTGCATTTCAGAAGTAATCTGTCCAGGGCACGGTTTTAGTTACAGACTGTAAATGTAGCCTGTTGGGTATGCAAGTATAACTTCATAACTTCTTTCGTGTTATAATGAACCATGTCATGAAAGGCAATTCTGTCCTAAATAAAAGGACGGCTGAAAAATCTTTGTGCATAATGTAAGTGTTTGCCCAGATAAGTTATAACTCAACTGAAGTTGTAGTGTTGAAGTGAAGGATTATCTTCTAGCTGATGCTGCAGAAATGCTTCTTGGGAAGTAAAATGTTCATGGAACTGTTCTATCAATTATGTGTATAATGTTCATAACTGTGGTATAGGACACAATCACTCATTTAGTTACACGCTCCGCAGATTGTCTTAGAGTGAGAAATCAGAAAATAAAAGAAGAAATGTTATGCTTTTCTAAGACCCTGTGGCATTGAAAATGGTTGGGTTAAGCTTTTTTGAGAGCTAGTTAGCTGCTCTGAAGTTATGTGAAAAGAATAAATATGTAGAAGTTTATATGCAAAGTTTAAAGTTTGAGCTGCTCTTAACTGCTCATGTCTTGTGAAGTGTCAGTTATGGTAATTTAATACACCATTGATATATAATTTAAATACCATAGGAATATTTCTATAAAAGATTGAATCATATTGATTACCCCACTTTATTTATGTTGCTGTACACATTGCAGTTTGTGAAAGCCATCATCTGTTAATACTGGTAGTTTGTTTGCTCTTGATATATAGTTTGTTTTCTCGTTGACATATTTTATTTATTATATAACAAATATATTCCAAATTGTTGTGTGAAAACAAAAGAAGAATTGAAAGTGAATTAAGGCTCATAATCCATTCCTGCACAGTGAACAGCAATGATCAAGGCTGATGCTTCACTCTTCGCAAATATTTGTAGTAAGTTGGTAGTGATAATGAAGTGAAATAAGCGTAGTTTTGTAACATTAAATAATGTGAAATTTAAGAATAATTTCACAGATATTCTGTTTTTTTCTTTCAATAGACCATTTGTCAAGTGGGGGATATTAATGTATCTTCTGAGATGTGATGTCACGTGGTTTTGGTGAGTAGGTACCAATGCAACCTGTGTGATACTGAAGATAGAAGCAGTAGGTTCCTCATAAACGTTAGTACCTCTCTACTGAACCACACAGTGTCACATTTCAGAAGGCTAATCTTAACACTTATCACTGTGACAACCTCCAAACTCAGTGTTCCTGAAGTTCAGCCAGTAGCTCTGGAACTGCTGATTGGTGTGTGCTGTACCTTACAGAACATTGTGTTGCAGTTAGTGCAGGACACATTACTGGATGAGGGATTGCGAGTTGTGAAGGAGTTGGTGGCAAGTCAAAACAAAGATTCCAGCACAGGGAGTGATAATTCATACTCTGACTCATTCAACAATGAGAACAAAGTTCAGGTAAATGAAGCTGCTATTGATTGGGCCGCTTATATGTTTATTATCTAGTTGATGACATTAAATATGTCAGACAAAATCTAAATGGCTTATGTGAAACTAATTTAACATCAGCTTTAATAGTGGTATTTTTCCAAACCAGATGTTATGGCTGTATTGTCAAATTAAGTTGCATTATTATATGACACCAGATATGTTTATGTAATAACATTATAGAACAAATTTCACCAGTGTTTCACAATAAACAACAACAACAACAACACACACACACACTTGTGTACTTTTCTTTTTGTCTTTCTTTCTTTCTTACCTGCCTTCTTTCTTTCTTTTGGTGATTTGAACATTGTAACATTTTCAAAACTGAATAATTTCAAGCACTTTCTCTGTTAGTTTTCTAAGTCTACTAATGAATTTCAAACAGTATAGTGCCATTTTTCTCATGAAGTTACCATTAGCTGTTTTAGCTAAAATGGGAAATAGTTACTAGTTCCTGAGCATTTACTGCTTTAAGTCTCTCAGAGCATAGAACCTTGCTCTTTGTCACTTGTACAGAGTCTCATATTAAACAAGAGTGACTGAAACTTCTGTACACTGTACATGTAGTACTGCTGTATATGTCTGTTCTCTGTATTATGACATGGTATCATCAGGATTGCTTGATACAATGATACATGGTCCTAGGTGATTGCATCGAGTGGTGGCAACATCATTGCAGTGGCAAATCCTGCTCTGTCTATGTCACCAGCAATTTGCCCATCCACACCAGTTACATCCAATAGTGGAAGTGGTACTGATAAGAGGTCATCTACCCCAGTGATGTTGCTAAAGCAAGAGCCACTGTCTCCTGCCATGTCACCATCCCCAAGCATAGGATTGACCAAGCCAGAGTGAGTCAACGTGCTGGCAGGTTGGAGGTAGGCTTTGTGTGCTGATATTGCAAACTTGTCAGTTATATAAGTAAGCTGTATTATAAATTTCTCTCTTGGTGACAATATCATGATTTAACCTTTCTCCATACCTCATGAAGCATAATGCAGTAAAATTGAATGTCCAAGGTTTGAATTTCTCAAAACATTGAAGGCAGAAGAAGTAGGTTCCTCTGAAACTTGCTACACATTAATACATTTCATAAAATTCCAGAAAGTCATATCCTAAATTAAAGTACTTTTTCTGCACATAACATACTGAAGCATATTGTATAAAGAACATTTTAATTGATTTGCTTATTACTACAGGATACAGGACAATGCAGTACTAAATGCACCTAATTCAGGTCCATGAATAACTTAATCTTTTAGTAAATTGTAATATGAATTTTCAAGTAAAATAACAAGCATGCAGGCAGATTGTATCCCTAAATAATTACTGAACTTGAATAGGTATCAAGAAAAGGAAACAAAAATTACAATTGACGATTGTGGTCTTAGGTGTGTTGGTAGCAAGCAACTATGAAGATGCCTTCCAACATTTTGGAGGAATATAATGCCTCCAGTGTATGGTCAGCTTCGAAGTTTGAAGCTGTGTTCCTCAAAATGTTGCTAACCATCTGTCAGACTGCATGCTGTCACAACTCAGAAGATAGAGAGTTAATATTTACCATTATGAGAATGTCAGATATCGTACAAAAACTTCAGTTTTTCGCGAGATCAGGCTGTATGAGGGCTATTCAAAGAGTTCACATACTGATTACATAAAATATATTAGATGTGTTGAACATGATCCCCTTTGAAATAGTCCCCTTCTGCATTAATGCAGTGCCAATGACTTTTAATTTTTCCTGCATTCCTTGTACGATTTTGAAGAAGGATGTCTTAGCTGCATAAACAATTGTATTATTTCTAAAGATTCAAATTGACCTTCTTTTAAAGCACCTTTCATTTTTCCAGAATAGAAATAACACTGCTGTGAAAAGGTAAGGGCTGTAGGGTGGCTGTGGAATCACTGGAGTCTTCAGTATGGATAAGAAACCAACTAGATATCACTTTTGTGTTATACTTTATTTCTCCTTTACAAGTTGCTCAACATGTTTCGGGCAACCATGTGCCCATCTTCAGGAGCTGACGACTGCATAGTGTTATCGCCACCTGTTGGTATTGTTCCGTGGCTGCAGGAAGGCTGTCTGAACCGGTTAGCAGGTAGTGTGTCCATTGAGGAGTTCGTAGCACAAGTTATGCTATGAACTTCTCAGTGGACACACTACCTGCTAACCGGTTCAGACAGCCTTCCTGCAGCCACGGAACAATACCAACACGTGGCGATAACACTACGCAGTCGTCAGCTCCTGAAGATGGGCACATGGTTGCCCGAAACATGTTGAGCAACTTGTAAAGGAGAAATAAAGTATAACACAAAAGTGACATCTAGTTGGTTTCTTATCCATACTGAAATACGATGCACGGCCAACCACACATCAGATTCACTGGAGTCTTGTTTCTTGGGAGAAACTGGTGGACAGAGAATGTAGTGTCTGCAGAGTGTTGTCATGGTGGGAAAAGAGCTGTGTTACTGAAGAAGTTCCAAGTGGTTTCTTGCAAACAGCTTCTTGTAGATGCTGTAAAATGGTCAGCTAGAATTGTTGGTTCACTGTTTATCCCCTGGGAGGACGACAATGAGCATGTTCTTCAATTTCCATCTGCCACGTCATGCTTTGTCTGGTTGTCTTGATGATTGTTCTCCGTCGCAAATACTTCATCTTTGTCTTGATGGTGTGTACAGGGTCTCTGTTCCGAAGGTAAATCAGCCCAGGCGTAGCGTTGACCACCCACCACCATCAATCTAGTGCTGAGGTTAAAGAAATAGTAGAGCTATACCTCTAACCCCCCCCCCAGGCCTTTGTGGCCTCTTCTATGGTGAACTTTACCTTGACATTATACCTGTAGATCCATATTCTATAATGTGTAATCTTTAATTTCACAAAGTTCTTGTCTCTGTATTTTGTTATAGAAGGTCTGTGCAGATGTTAATTTTTGTTGTTTCCGTGTCTAAGCATGTGAAGTTGGGGAACGAATTTTGTGGAAACACACCACATACATAAATTTCCAGTCACAGATGTGAAGCACAGTCTTGTGGATAGTCCTTCATATTGTCAGGCGTTAATTGCTTTGGTTTTTCCATCACTTAGTGACATTGATGGGCAGCAGAATAATGGTTGTGTTCCCACAAGTCTCACCGCTTCTAACATGAGAACTGTGCTGTTATGGATTATGACGCTGGGTGTAGTGGTAGTCTCTTACCGACGTTTTGAGACAAACTGTCAGTTCCATCCTCAGCGATCAAGATATCTTGAACCCAGAGGATGGGACCAATAGGTTGTCCCAAAACGTTGGTAAGAGATCTTGAACCCTGAGGATGGGAACGATAGGTTATCCGAAACGTCGGTAAGAGATTATTACTACTTGCTGCGTAATAACCCAGAAGAGGGCAGTTCTCATCTACTTGGTGGTGGAAACCTGTAATCACTCTTCTAAAACGTGTGTACTATATAAATGTTGTTCTTAAGCTTAATGTCTAATCAACAGATGTCACTTTTAACAGCTTAGGATTTTCCTTAGAGTTTTCCCAGTTTTGTCACAATATTTCACACAGGTATGCTGTTCTGTTAATGACATTTCTCAAAATTGCAAATTCCCACTTTCTTTAAAGAAAGTAATCAGCTTTACTTGACAACAAAATGTGTTAAGGTGAATGAAAAACTGCAACAGGATCCAGTCTACTGAAGCATGCCTGATTGTTGTATGACCATCATATAATTTTGGTAGGGGGTTTGCTCACATACTCCAAGAAATGTTTGAACAGCCTTCATAAATTTTTAAGGAAAGAGTTTTTATGCATATCAACTAATCTTCAAGTGAATTGTATTCTGTGTTCTTTGAGTTGTAATTTCTGAGGCATAACATACATATATTGTTAACAAAATTATAAGACAGGGAATGCTGTGTTCCCTATACAGGCTTATAAAAAAAATTCTATGTTTAAAGTTGAGTACCTCATTAATTGTTAGACACGGAGTGACACAATTTATTAAGTATTCCAGAACTCACATGGTTTGTTATACTTGCCTGCCATGCATATAAAAAAGGTAAAGCAGTCCCATTACAGGCCTGGACAGGCCCAGAGGGTTCCAGGAAGTTAAGGCTCCCAGATTTCGTGACAGCAGCTCAGAATGGTGGTAGGTTGTCAGCCTTACGCACCGGCCGCCTTTACCCGCACGAAATACTCCTGGTACTCATTTCTGTTAGAGGCTGAGTCGACCCCAGGGCCATGGTGTGATCGGAAGGATTTTATGTCAATGAAAAATCCACTTACACCAGCTGGGATCGAACCAGCGACCTTCCAATTTGTAGCATAGCACCTTAACCACTGTGCTACCGCGGTCCCCGCCATGCATATACATTCTGCTATTTCAGTAACAAGGAAACCGCCTAATGTAGCTGGTATTGTGGTGCCACTTCAGCAGAAATCCCCATGAATCTTACAATTTGTTGAGTTTCAGTGTACTTTGTGAAGAGAAACTCTAAGTGTCAGATCAATCTGTTTTGCTTAAATGGAATTTAAAGAAGTGGGGTGTTACAACAAACATCAGCACGAATACCACAGACATCAGCACAGGATGCTGAGTGCGTACATAAGAGTAGCATGTTTGGGTGTGCACATACAGTAAAACCTTGCAGTCATTGCATTTTGCAGCTTGGTGGTCTGAAAACCAAAGTTCAAAAAATATTGCCTACAGTGTTGAAACTACATGCTTTGAAATTCCAAGTGAGATGTGAAATTCATTTTAATAGCCTTATGATATGATTCTAAAAATAAGACAAAAACTACTTGGAGCATCATTAAAACTGTCAGTAGGATTAAAGTTCATGTTAGTAATGTATCCTTAATAAATGTAATTGACTATGTAACTAATAATAGTCATAGTATGGCAAATGCATTGAATAAATATTTTCTAACAGTAGCTGAGAATATAACCATAAAAAATGTACTTGATAAAAATAGTTTATTAAATAATACTAATCCCTTAGAATATTTACATAATGCATTCAAGCAACTGGTTTCAAATATTAAACTGAAATGCACAACCAAAAATAAAATCGAAGAAATTATTAAATCTCTGAAAATGAAAAATTCTCATGGACACAGTGGGATTTCAGCAAAAATTCTAGAATTAAGTATGTCGTATATTTAATCTCTTTTAACTTATTTTTGTAATAAAATTATTTCCTCTGATACATTTCCCACTAGATTAAAACTGTCATAAATTCACCCTGTATTTAAAAAGATGGCAAAATGAAAATGTCAAATTACAGACCCATCTCCTTCCTTACATCCTTCTAAAAAAATTTCAAATATATTATATATAGGAGATTATATCACCACATAAATTGAAATCATATTTTAGTGCATGAACAATTTGGTTCTAGAAATAACTCTTCTACAGAAATAGCTTCCCATAAATTAATAAATGGTCTTCTTTCATCAGTAAATAATAAATTATGGGTGGTGCTATTTTTTGTGATTTACAGAAGGCATTTGACTGCATTGAGTATGATATATTGTCATCAGAAATGGAATTTTATGGTATTTCTGGTAAACATAATAAACTAATTCAATCTTATTTAAATAATAGGTATCAGAGTGTTTTGTTTCAAAAATAATGCCATTAAATATTTTCTAAATGTGAGCCAGTTAAACACAGGGTTTCTCAATCCTCACTACTTGGACCATTATTTTTTCCCCTTTTATATTAACGATCTTCCAAAAATTATATATAATATATCCAGACCAACTTTATTTGCAGACAATACAAGCATAATTATTACAAATTCTGGTCCTTCAGAGTTTAAAAAGAATATTAACTATGTTGTTATCGAAATAAACAATTGGTGTAACAGTAATTTATTATCACTAAATTTTGATAAAACCCATTTTGTACCATTTGTAACTAAAAATAGTCAGGAAAATGACATGCCAATACTTTATGAAAATCAACAAATTAATAATGCTAAATTTCTTAGATTAATCATTGATAGTTTTCTGCCTTGGAAAGTCCATATTGATGAATTAACTTCTAAATTAAACAAAGCGTGCTTTGTGATTAGGTAGGTTAAACTGTTCATGCCTTTAGAATTATTAAGTAGGATTTATTTTTCTTGTTCAAACTATTGTATCATATGGCATAATTTTGGGGGGAATTCTTCTCATAGTAAAATTATATTCAAAATTCCAAAAAAGAATAATTAGAACTATTATGGGTTCTAGCAGTAGTGATTCCTATCATGAGTTGTTTAAACATTCAGAAGTCTTGCCTCTCCAGTCTCAGCATATATTTTCTTTATTATTGTTTGTTGCTAAGAATAGAGAATTGTTTAGATCTAATTCTGATGTACACAACATTAATACAAAATCTAATTCTGTCTTACATTTACTCATAGCAAATTTAACAGTATTCCAAAAGGGAGTGTTTTATTTTGGAGTATAGTTTTTACAAACTTCCATCAACTATCAAAGATTTTTCATATGATTTAAAATATTTTAAATTAGCCTTATAAAGCTTTCCTCTTGCTAACTCCTTTTATTGGTTGGAGGAATATTTTGATTGGAGATAAATTCAGGATCTTTGTTCTTGATTATTTTGTACTTAATGGAATATTTAAATACATTATTTTCTTAATTACTACTATTTTACAAATTCTTATATTATTATAACAGGTTACAGTTTTAATTTGAATTTGAATAATTGTAGGTCTAACATACATATATCCTCATTTAGTTTTACATATCATTTTATTGTTTTGTTAAGCTATGACATTTGTTTTGTTTTGCATGTATTACGTATAACTTTGAAATCTTATGTGACTATTTCTATATCTAAGGTTATCTATGGAATGTGACATAATGAATAAACTAAAAAAAATTAGAGACAGTTTCTTTAAAGAGAATTATATATGCAAGTTTTATGTTAAATGAAATTAATTAAGGTTTTATAGGGCTGGTACTGTTCACACTTCTGCTGTCAATGAGAAAGTCAAGACAACATGAAGAGCAAGCCAGGAATGAGAACTTTATGAGTTTCTGAACATTTCACGACAAAACCCCATAATTAATTATCTCAAAATAAATGTTACTCAACTTTAAAACTAGGTGGTTCCTTCTTTATGAACTGTGTAAGATATTTATTAGAAGTTTATAACATCCATGTTTCCATTGGAGACAGTTTACTATGAACTTCCTTCTTTATTAACATACACAATTATGTCCATATATTATTTTATGAATTTTCAGTCCCACGTCAGCCACCATCACTTCATCTTCCCTTCCAGACTCTCACAGTCAGGAGCCAAGAGCACAATCAATAGATAAACTCTAAGAACCACTGTATGCCCCCATGTGAAGGCAGTGTTTCCTGGATGTGAAATACTTTTTCACTTGCACTGGGAGCAAAGTGGCATGCCTGTGCAAAATAATTGGAATTTCATTGACATTACTTCTGCTTTTACAATGAAGCAGTTTATCATTCAGCTTTTCCGTAATATGTACTTTTGGTGTTATCTGCTTTGACAGTACCCAAGGTTGAAATAGGCAGTGCTCACGTTCATTCAACTTGCCGGAATATGCCGTTCTGAAAGTCAGTTTGTATGGTATGTAGGTAAAGTTGTCCCAACCCACACCATGAAAGTGTATGGGGGAGTAAAGGTATATCCCTACTGCTTTCCAACTTTGGCACTGGATGGAGGTGAGGGTTTACACCCAGGACAAAACCCTGGTACCCATTCATGCTCTGGTGGGGGGAGGGGGGGGGTGAAGAAGAGAGAGAGACTAGCGACCTCACCTGAGAATTCCGCTGTCAATTAAGGATAATTAGAGATAGGGAAAACTAGAGATATTCCTTTCTACAGTCCCAGAGAAGAGATCCATTGGTCTAAGGCTAAGACAGAGGACTGTCATTCATTGGGGGATGATTGTGATATTTGGTCAGATCTGTGTGCACATTTTTCTGCTCTCAAACTGATACTTTCAACTCTACAAAAGATAAAATTGTGGCCACGTAAAGAATATCAGACCTTTGCTCCCCGCGGTTCAGTGGCCATGTTAAGCCATCTCATTCACGATGATCCTGTCAGCGGACTAACAGTCTGTACATTATGTATTTCCTCAAATCAGAAAAGCCAGAAAGCTCACCACAGATTGTGTATTAAGTCCCTAGATAAACAACAACAGGAACACTGGGATGTAAATTTTTTCCACCCTTTGCCTCTGTTCCCTCCTCTTTTTTTCTCCTCCGTCGTCTTGCAGTTTTGATTTTAGGTTGCATCAGTAGTTTCTGATTTTAGGAAACACTAGTCTAAAGCCAACAGTGTTCAGTTTCATTTGTTGTATTTTTTGTTTATTTTTCAATGCTCTCAGCGGCTGAGACTATATAGCTTACAATTGTAGGGTTATTAATAGATGATGAAAATGAAAGGATGTGGGAGGCAGTTATCATGGTCTGTTTTAAGGTACTGTTCTCTCAGTCACCTAGATTTGTGGACGAAGACAGAAATTTTCAGTTAGGAAGGTTTGTTTCCAGGCCAAGAATCTAACTGGACACCTCTCAAATACAAGGCATAAGTGTTAGCACTGAAGACATCTTGTTTGGTCTCTGTTCGCAGGTGTCATGACACATGACTTGGTAAACTTCAGGTTGATTAAAATGTATGTTATACAAATACACTGGTAATTGTCATTTATTCTTACAACAATGCCCTTCTATTCATCTATCAGGCCTTTTTGGGTGCATTTGCAAAATTTTGAAAAGTGACAGCTTCATCATGTCTGTCTGTTGGTCCAACCATCTGCCTGATTGGAAGAGCTCACCTCTCACTGTATCTGTCAAGATTATTCAAGATTCCTGAAAATCTGACAAGAATAACAAGTACTTGAAATGAAGACCTAAGTACATTTTTTATATCTCGCTGAATTCTTCTGAGAATGTGAAATGATTCAGACAGAAGTTGTATAGAACCCAAACACACATTTTATATTCTTATAATAGAAGCCAACGAGATGCACTATTTCTCAACTTTATATTGATAAAGAACTCTACACGTTTCAGACAGATTTACTGTCCATCATCAGGAGTTTTAATACTGCATTCACTGCAATAGGTATTTGTCATACTGAAATTTTAAGGATGGGTAAAATTACTAGTGTATATACATGTACATTATCATTGAATTGTAAAACATGATGTAGGTAAAATTCTATGTTATATAAAAAGTTTAAAATAGTAAATATATTCCAGAAAATATAATAGGTTCTGCCAATATAGTAAAATTTGTTTATGTACATACCTAGTTATGTTGACTGTCTGCTAGTGAGGTCAGAATGGAACTGGTTTAGTTGTGTTCATGGTGGGGTATTGATCGGTTGGTCTCGTGGAAAGTGGCATATTCTATGTGTTATGAATCAGCTGATATATGGGATTATGTTCAATAACATCATGACCTTATTGAAACATATTAACAAAACTTCACTATTATTACCATATGAACAACTATATGTCCAATCATACCACCAACACAAGCAGCTTATTTCAGAACAATATATAGGTGAACATAATCCCATATATCAGTTGATCCATAACACATACAGTACACTACTTCCCATGAGACTAACCAATCAACACCCCACCAGCAACACAACTAAACCAGTTCCATCCTGACTCTCACTAGCAGACAGTCAACTTAAGTAGGTATGTACACAAAAAGAATTATACTATATCGGCAGAACCTATTACATTTTCTGGAATGTATTTAGTATCTTAAACTTTTATATAACATAGAATTTTACCTAAAACATAGAATTTTACCTAAAACATGTTTTACAATTTAACAACAATGTCCATGTATATACAGTAGTAATTTTACCCATCTTTAAAATTTTAGTATGACAAATACCTATTGCTGTGAATACAATATTAAAACTCCTGATGATGGATAGTAAATCTGTCCAAAGTGTGTAGAGTTCTTTACCAAAATAAAGTTGAGAAATAGTGCATCTCATTGGCTTTTGTTATAAGAATATATCATGGTGCATGGTCCTCTGATTGTCAAACACATTTTGTATTCAATAACTTTTTTAAAAAAATTTTGCTGTTTATGGCATAATGTGGTATTGCCATACAGGACACAGATAACAAATATTACTACACAGGAGATATGTGATATGCATGCCAGATAACTTAGGCAAGAATACAGACACATACTCATAATATTTCATACTTACTGTTTTTGTATGGCAATGATGTTTATGTGAACACTACTCAGTGTTGTATGTATATTACCTGTATTGTTTGTATCTGTATCTATCCTGTCCATATGCTCATTTTTATATCTTATTCTCCTATGTTTTGAAAGGAATTAACTGTTCCTGATGTGTGTAAATATAAATGTATTCCCAGTGTAACCCAGTTAATGGTAGTGATTTGGTTTATGTTTAATGCCAGAGTGTGCAATACCAGTTTGTTATTAGGCTATCACATTTTAGTCATTTTGAAATGGCTCTTTGTCTACAGTATGAAATGAGACAGTATGTTGGGCATGGCTCATCATACAGTCAGATTTCACAGGGTGATGGTGTATGTGCCCATCTAGATGAACAATGAGTGTGAGTTGATGTGGTTTGTTTCAGGTGTAGCAACTTTAACCAGCACAAGTGTGATGTGAGGTCATCCTTACAATAGAAAACGGAGAAATGCGTGGGTTTGGGTCCCTCCTGGAGGTGGTGTGAAAGAACAACCATTCGTCATTGTATTAAAAAGATCCAGCAGCTGTCTCCTTTATGCTACCCCCAGCAGAAGTGCAAAAGTTTACTGTGATATTGTGTTGTTGATTGTTGTTCATTTGTTGTTGTTGCTGCTGCTGCTGCTGCTGCTGCTATGTGCTGCAACAGTCCAAGGGTGAGATTGCCAGTGCTCAAAGCTCCATGCGTGCCTCCCTGTTCTATCAGAACTTCACTCACCATTATTTGGAACCGATTTAAAATTTCAAGGGCATTTTATTTTTATTTATATGAAAGCTAAGGTCAGTAAGAGTCAAAGACTCACTAAAAGACATCTAAAATAATTGACACAATACATGTTCTTTGTGAGCCCTAAAATACAATGTACTGTATCTGAAATAATTTACACAAAATGGATCCTGTGTGATCCTGAAACATAGCACATTATATCTGCAATAGTTTGCACTTTATGGGCCCTTTGTTGGCCTAAAACATAACACATTATTATCTGAAACAGTTTACACATGATGGACCCTGTGTGTTTCTGGAACATAACACATTTTATCTGAATCAGTTTACATGAGACAAGTTGATGTGGTCAGTTAGATGATTATAGCTAAAGTATTTCTTTAATCCATGTAAGGAAGTTATTTCTACATGAATTTTAAACAACATTTTGTTTGTGTATTCTATTTTGAAATTGTGGCTCATTTCCTTTGTCTCTGAAGGCTGCATTCACATGACACTCGAAACAGCTCATAACCCTTCTTAATATATAAAGATAAAATTTTACAGTTGAAAGTTAGGTTTTAAATACTGAACGAGCATGTAAATTAGATGTGAAGAGTTTTTATTAATATATTTGAATATTTCAATGATGAAGTTTGTTGCACACATGTAGGGGAATGGCACATACGTACTGGCATTTAAGATATGAACTTCAATAAAACCATTATTTGAAGAGTGCTGTTCTGATGTTTTATTGATCTGTTGGCTGCAGGTTTACAGAAGTACTGTCACATAGAAACATTCTTTTCATGACAAATTACAAAAAACCAAATTATTGCATGTGCACACTCATAGGTACCTTTGCTCTTAAGGGTGTGCAGAACATCCCCTAAGATTATTTGCTTAGCAAATGTCACACTTAAATGTGATATGTCCTGCGGGATTGAAGAATATTGTTAGTGCCACAGATGTTGGCATTTGATGCACTGTATCCAGTCTTCTGGAATTGGCTGTTGTATTCTTCCTCACACTGTGGACAGAAAGTATTCTTGTGTTATGTCATCTTATTTTAAGAGGATGACTGTCAAAGAGTAGAGCCATCCTAGTCCCCCCCAACTTGAATCATGTGCAGTCTTCTTATTTGCATTTAAGAGTGTTTTTGATGGAAAAAAAAATCCTCTCACTCCATGTACCTGACACTTCCATTGTGACAATTGTTTATGCTGTCAGGATAGAAAAGATGTTGGAAGGAGAAATTCGTTTACTTTCTGCTTCTTCTTCATTGTCCTTGGGTGGAAATTTCTTTTTGAGGCTGTTTGCAGATATTGCCTCTGCTGTGTTCTACTTGATAGACATGGGTGTTTGCAATCCCATATATGTTTGGTCATTTGGGTCCTCATGCATGTTTCTCTGAGGCCACTTACTGACTTCTGATGATAGACATTGGGTTGAATGGATGTACTCCTGTAGCTTGAACTTAATGTCTTGTGTTCTTCATTTTGGCAACTTTTGCACAAGAGTTCCAGAAAAACAAACATCACTGTCTGGAATTGCAGTTGTTAGGATGGTTGTTTATCCATTTGTCAGCTTCAGCAGCAAACACTGTAGCCTGAAGAAACCTTGATCTAGTGGCTGCAACTTATGACTGGAGTGTGGAGGTTAGAGACAGCAGAGTTATACAGTGTTCTGTGCAAAAGATAACGGCCTCTAGACTGCAGTGAGAAATGTGCTTGTCCAGTATGAGGAGGACTTTTTCATCTTCCATTGGCTTGACATGGTCTGTGAAGTGCTTAAGCCAGTCACTGAACAGGTCTGAGTTTGTGAACACACGTAATGGTATCATAGGATAAATGCCTTCAGGAACATCCTTAAATAGCCCCATCTTCTTTCACTTTCTAGGAAAAATTATGGCAGGTGGTCAGAAAACACCTATTGGCTTCATTCTATAAACTGCTATGATGATTGGGCCTCTGTCTGATGTAACTGCTATGGAAACTAAACATTTCTTAATAAAAAATCACTGAGGATTTTGTTTCTGCTAGTTCTTTTGCTTCTTCTGCCTTTAAAACAGGCTTTACAAGTTCCAGAGTTGTTGGAACAAGCCATTATTAGAACACGACGCTTTCAATTAGTTATTTTACTTATCAGTTATTCATTGACTGTGACATAAACAGAATCTCATAGTTTGCTGAAACCGAGGCTCCTGGTCTTTAATGATACTCATGGCTCTCATTTGTTTCTTAGAGGTAAGTGTTTTGTTCGATGAGCAGTCATAATTCTTCTCTGGCTTTCTGCATTTGAGATTCTTTGTTTTGCTTTGTTAGTTAGTTGGTTTGCTTTATTTTCCATTGATCCAATCGAAATACAATTTCATATGGATGTGGAAATAATCACAATATAAACAACACATAATTAACATATGAATGGAAAAGTTATCAATAAATTTTGTTCAGAAGTTCCTCCATAAAAATTAATTTTATTTTTGACTTTGATATACTTTGAAACCACACTGAAAGATAACCTGGTGTTAAAAACAAGTAAAACTAAAGAACATGCAGAGTTCACATTTCCTAAGTGAAGAGCAAATATTCCCAAAGTTTACTCCTACTATTAGCTATTCTTGATATGCATATGCTTCTATGCTAGGAACATGATGTATAAAATTAATTCTGGATAACGACACAAGTCATAAGTCTGAAACATGTTTGCAACATGACTGCTTGAAACCATGCCGTTTGAGCTGTATATACAAATGCCAAAACGGATCTCATTCTTGTTAGAGATGAAGTGAAACACTGAAAAAAATTGTATTGAAGTATAAATCAATTGCCTATCTTTTAAAACCCACACACATACCAATATGCTGACACACTTTCTGTTACTCATGTGTGATAATACTGATAACATAATAATGCCAAAACTGAACATGTCAGTCTTAGAAAATTAATTTCTATTCTGTGGGGCCAAGTGCTTATATGTTCCTTTACCTTAGCACGCAAAAATATTCTTTTACAAATACCACCACACTTATATTGAGCTCTGCACTGCTGAGAACAAACTAAATTTCCTGTTTGCATGAATGACATCTCAAGAAGGGATACACTTTATGCAACATGTCATTTATGTATATCAGCCACTATTCTTTGGAAGTTTTACTTGCATTCTGTTTGCTGCAATTACTGTGTGTCCAGGAAAAAAACGATTCCCCTAAATGTGTGGGTATTTATACTTAATAATTTTGTACACATATTTGAAGTTTCTGCATATTTAAAGTAGTATTTAAAGTTTAGTCACAAGGATGTTACATGCAGGAGCTGAAGACGTGTTTATGAATGGAACCTGACAAGTTCTGCTGTCATTGTTACCTTAAATGTGTGGCCCTGTTATGGCTATAGACACACCTGTGAAACACTTTGCTAGAGCCAAGGCAACAAGTGTTTAGCATGTGCACTGATTAATCTTGTAACACAGAGTTGCTGTAAATACATATTATATATTTACTGGCTGCAGAATTACACATAGTATTAACTGAAGTAAAATATTTGCAAGTACAAGGGATTCCCACACAGATGGTAATTTATGTTAAAATTTTATTCCTTGTGAGCACTGATGTAGGATTTTTTACTTTGCATGTTAGCTATCTTCTGTTACATTCAGAGTGAATCAGCAGTTGTAGCAGGGCAAGGCATTCTGGCCACTAGGATGGATCTAGATTTAAATATATTTGCTGATGAAACTGTGATTACAGGTGAGAGTGTTATGCTGAATTTTTATTTTTCTGGAAATCTTATTAATCTGAATGAATGTATAACAAGGATTTCAGTTAGACTGTCATAATGTCAGATAACTAAAGTTAGCATCACTGTTTTGGTGTCCATTAAAACCACTGGATTTATATGATGTTTGGTAGGATCAGTAACAGACTTCTCCTATGATTCTCTTAACAAGTAAAGAAGTTTGTGTATGTAGTTTTGTTACACCATATTTCAAATTAATTTTTTGACGTTTTCATGTGTAGTAATAAATGTTAATGTTGCTATGGCAGTGTAAAATGGTAATTGTACTGAAACTAATTAATTTAGTATCACCAGACATGTACCAATTGGCAGTTTATTATCAGAACTCATTCTTGTGGGATGTTGCGCTCTCTCACTGGGTGTTCATTGCGCAGCATTTCAAGACCATGTAAAGGTCTCATATTCAAGGGTCCATGGTGCAGTGAAGAATTGGGCCATCGACTCTTGAAGATGAGGCCTCGAAACATTAGGCAACAAGCAACCATTGACAGAGTGCAACATCCCAGAAGAACGGAGTTCTCAACTGCCATTTCACAAACGTGAAAACTCACTGTTTGTCAGTTAACCCATGGCAATTTGAAGAAATAAGGGCAGAATTCACAGCTGCTAAAACCGCTTCACTAAGTATATCAGAAATAGTGCTCTAAATGCAATACATCAGTAAATACAAGCTTTAAAATTTATACACAAATTCCACGTTTGATTTCCGTAAGTTCTAGGAATTTGCACATCATTTTTTATCGTAGACAAATAATATAATTATTTGACATGACTAACAAAAATTAAAAACAATTCGTATGATACTGGGTTAATGCAAAATTTGCGTGCATCAAAATTGCTTAAGTCAGAGGATACTTGTACTGTCTATAAGAACTAGACACAAAGCTCTTAATCTCCAAGACAGACCTTTGCTTCAAGAGAATTGTTACAATTTCTGGCTGTGTGTAGTTCTGTTACCAGCGATGAAATGTTGTAGTGCAGTATATGATACAGACAGAAGCTTGGCTGCAACAGATCATATAGTGCCTGAATGTTTCCCATCAAGCAACAGTCATGATAACAAATTGTGATGATTGTGGTCATGATGCCTATGATCTCCAGCTGGGGTGCTGCAATATAGGACTGCTCCCATACCACAAGATTGTATTATTTACAGTAATACTTTTGGGTTATGGAAACTAAATCAGTATTAAAAGCAGCTTCTTTTCTGAAAGACTTGTGGTAATAGTGCTTTTCTACACATGATCCAGAGTACCTGCCATAACTGAATTTCTTGTTTCTAGGAATATTTTGAGTATGTTTCCTTAAACGAACAATTAGTGTACTTGCTGATTCATTGAACATGATAATATTCACAAGTTCCTAATCCCTTGCTGTAATTCATTCACATACTAATCCTCACCTATTTAACAGTGTAAGTATATGTAACTTGAAACACTTTCACTGTAATAGACCCATATAAATGTATTTATACTTCATAATAAAATCAACATAAATTAATTCTCTTATAACATGTACCTATGGTCTGCCAAACCATTAGATACAACTGTTTCTCCTATGGAAGCAGCAGTGCAGTATACAGACTTACAAGTAGACCACTCAGGTATGTTACAGACAACAAATTAAAGAGAAAGCCAGCACACGAACATACTTTGGAACAGCCATCTCAGATCTTATCGCCACCCTAATATAATATGTTTACACTGATATCAAGAATGGAAATGCATGACTAACCTGTATAAATGGCTGCAGAGACATACCCCTCCTATACAAACAGAAGCTCTCCATACTTCTTTGACATCAGCTTCACTTGTAGTCTAATTTATATTATTCTCTGGATTTGTATTTTTAATACAATTTTGAACATTCAAAAGACTACTCACTCCAAGTGCCCCTGTTAAAACATCATTAATCATTCTCAAGCAACATTCTCTCCATACAGCCTTGATTAAACAGTGCAAGTTAGAAAATGTACACACAGTATAACAAGCCTGGTGCATTTTCTTGCATTTATTTTATTTAAGTATCTTTAAAACTATAAGACTTGCAGGGAAAATGTATTAATTACAAAAATAGTGTTTCATTTTCCTCATCAGTTCTTCTTGAAGCATTTTTTTTACTGCTATAAACATTTCGTGAGTTACACTTGAAATGTATGCAGGAAGTCACATAGATTGTCTTGTCAAACATCGGTTACATTTGTCCGATTTAAACCAAAACTGGATGTGTTGACAAATTTTTTTTTCAGATTTGTGCTATAAAATTTCATGAAAATCTTTGGGTGTGCTGATGAAAGTAATAGTTGCAATTTTGCAAGTTTTGTTTATCATGTCTCAAAAAGTGAACATTTTAAAATTCCATCCAAAGGAGTGAACTAAGACTCATACCCACTACCATTTTGTGCAAATTAGTGTGATAAAATGGAACAGAAATTCTGATATTGTGACGGTAATACCATTGGAAATTGAGGTTCATAATATGTATAGTACATTAGAAACACTGAACTGGATAGAACAGAATCAGAATGAGAAAGGGACTGATAAATTATAAGAGAGAAAATCTCTCATAATTTAAAGGGTGGCATTCCTTGTAAATTGAGTGTTAGGGCAAAATTCCTTTTATCTCAGTGATAATCAGAAATCCTGATGATCTGACACTTGAGGACAGTAGTCCCAAGACCTGAAGTTCTGTTTATCAGAAAAAATCTCATCGGTGAAACAGGCAGATCGTAGGGACATGTTCAAAAAGGTCTCCGAAAGTGTCCGTACATCAACCATTATGTTATCTCCTGACTCCATGTCTCCTGCTCCCATCAACTTCTTCAGCTATGAAGATGCCAGAGAACATAGAAGAAGAAGCAGATGACCCTGAATCAGCATGCGAATGAGATATCCAAGTGGAATATTGTTCTGATTAGTTGTACATCCCAAGTGTAGTAGCAGTGACTTGTTGTCACCTGTGAGAACTTAGGTCAGGATAGGTATTGTCTGATAATCTGGATTATCCACTAATTTGCTACGTGTCCAGTCCCATGCAAGTCCAATTAATGGAATTTTGCTGTAATATTTTAATGCTATATCAGTATATTAAGGAAGTGAGAATTATAAGATGAATGGATTGTTATCTTGAAGGTTTGTTTCAGATTGAAATTATTAATGTTTGAAGGCAGGAGGACATTGAAATTGGTGAACAAATAGACTTTTGAAATCTGAGCCTCTGATGTGTAAGGAATGCCCATAAAGTGTGTCTGGTTTACAGATGCTGTTTTAAAGTGACTTGCTTAGTTAATTCTTGAGTCTGACTTCTTAGCCATATTTCTGAAAACTGAGTTGTAAAACATTATGCCAATGAAATTGATATTTCTGTTTATCTACTAAATATAATTTTATGAAGCTGCTGCTACTACATGTTCTTTATTGTATTTGGAATGTATAACCTAAACAGTATTTTGATACATAATATATTATTCAGTGAAATATTTTTACTGTTACCAGAGTTCCAGCTGTCTAAGAGCACAGGTATAAATTACAATTTTACAGACCATAAGGCAGTTAATAAGACCTCTATAAGATGAACTGTGTAAGAATCAGTTACAGATACATCAGATTAAGAATGAGAATGATAGCTTTAGCTGAAAATATTGGCATACTTGTACTGTATTTTCTGAACCATTACATTTTGGACTTCGGGCAAATACAATTACCCTATTTAATACTGTAACTTTTCAGAGCATTCACACAACGTAAATTAACAAGTTATATACTTGCTGCTTAATAATTTGTGCTGATTAAGCCTAATAAACATAATTTCACGATCTTTCTGAATTAGGAAAATTTTATTATTCTAACTATGTGAAAAAATTAGTACTATATCTGCAGTTGTTATTCTAAGTATAAATTATAAAGTGAAAGTTTGCTTACCATGTCATGAAGAGACTAGGAGTGTTCGTCAGTGCCAAGTACATAATTATAAATAAGGGCAGACAAAATTGAGACCCATGAGAGATCAGGGCAAGTTCTCTAATGTGCAAAAGACCTCTGGTACTGCAGATGTCAGTGACCAGAAGCAAGATGCCATACAACATACTGTGTACATACTGCATGATAAGCTTGCATAAGGGCAGTGTTCTATATGCCCTTGCTACTCATAAATTGGTTAAAATAAAGTAATTAAAAATTCTTATGCTGGAAGAGCTCTGTCTACATATTGGTGAGAATGCAAGACAAATGCCTTCTGGTGCAAAAAAGCAACATAAACAGCATTTTTTTAAATTATATTAAAATTATGACAAAGGGTGAATGTTCACTGAGGATCATACAACTGTATCTTTTCACACAGGTTTGGGTGTCCAGAGTGTGTTGCTGAAGGTGAATGTGTTTTCACTAGAAGAGGCTGAGGTTGCTCTGGATTGATTTCGTTTCTGTATATACTGACCTGAAGTGGCAACAGACATTAAAAGTTTCAGACTTACTGGTAAATAAGCTGTTATACTTGGACAGTGTTTTATTGTTGTGTTGTCACTGAAATACATTCTCAGTATGTTGTGATCCTACCTGCAATAGCAATTTCAGAACATGACATACAACTGATATGGATATTTAAAAAATATATCTGCTTTCTCACATCTGTTTTTATCACAAGTTCATTCTCCAGTGCATTGGTACTTACAAGTATATTATGAACACATGTACTGCAGTGGATCTTTACTTTACTTATTTAATTCTACTTGTTCCAGTTTTGCATGACTTGTATCTCTCTCCATGGTAATACTGTGTGCCTGTGTGGCCCTCCACTTGGCCTTGCCACTGTCATTTAGTCTAATATTTCATCATCTTGGCTTATTTCCATGTACTTAGTTATCCTCCATACTTTGTCCATATACATTGTCCAAACCACTCTAATATTATTACTTCAATCTTACTTCCTTAGGGGTAATTTTTGATGTGCCTACTTTCTTGCTGCTACGTAACTTATTCTTTCTCTCCTGTTTATGTCAGTCATGTTTTTGAAGTATCATGCTGAAATTTCCTTATTGTTTACTATGTCTAAGAGTGTTAAAGAGTTTTCTTTTATATGGTATTTTGTGGCATGCAAAGATCTAGCATCACATGCTTTATGTAACTTCAGAAGTATCCAGTAGGAAGATTCTGCATGTTCATGATGGGGTAACGGATGACGGTGATGGCCAGCAGAAACAGCAGACAGGTAATACCATAAAGCATATCAAAACAAAATATTACATGTGCTCTGCAGTATGTATGTGTATGTATAAACATGGAGTAATATGCTGTATCTTGTGTCACTATTTCTGTCATTCTATTCTCATAGCTGCACTTCCAGTTCTTGTCTGTACCATTAATGGCCCAATCCTGAGCACATCACATGTCAAATGAAGTGAAGGAAAATTACAATATTTCAAAATTTTCCATTCCATAAAGATGATGTATATATTACTGAATACTAAATTTGGGTCATGAGAGAACACCTAATTGATGACATGTACAGCTTGTGCTGCAGACCAGCAGAAAAACTGAAAAAATGTTTACTGAGTTTCTGTCATATTGTCAGGGCTTGTGCTGTTCAATAATTTAAAAAAACTTTCCATAATATTAAAATAAATATGTAATCTTTACAAGATTATTTTACATTTTTATTTATATGAGTGACATGTAATGCCAAAATATGCTTTTTTCTTCTGAGAAATTTAATGTGAAAATTAAATACATTCAGTAAATCCTAGGGTTACAGCAAAAGATTACACACTATGTCAGAGGCTGACTGTACAGGGAAAAATGAACTCCTGATGATGAGCTTCCCGAAAGCTCGAAACATGTAGAGAGTGAATGACGACTACCCCTGAAAATAAAGGATAGTCCACAAGTGTCATCGTGTTGGT
>Ga0123352_10003621_pt1 | contig 22430 bp, 16 predicted proteins | sample TergutLab28metaG_FD_89700 | JGI IMG/M metagenome (GOLD analysis project Ga0123352, IMG submission 89700) | Labiotermes labralis P1 segment gut microbial communities from Petit-Saut dam, French Guiana - Lab288 P1 | ecosystem: Host-associated > Arthropoda: Insects > Digestive system > Gut ...
CTTTTATCATGGTCACTGACATAAGTGGCATCATCATAATCACCACCACCATAATGATCATCATCCACTTCAACGAAATTTCATTCCCTGTCAAAGACTTAATATGGTAGGAGCAATGCAGTATTTTTCTCACAAGTGAAAGAATCATACACCACCAATCAATAATACGGTTTGGTTTGTGTCAACTTGACAGTACCGATACACATAATCTCAACCTACATACAAATCTTAATCTCAGAAAAAATGTTAACAAAGCGAAGTGAATGATTCTAATACTGTATTGCAGAATCCACTGTAACCTTGCTAACAGAGTACATTCAGCCATCATTTGAACCAGTGAAATAAAAACTTCACATCAAATCAATGAACATCTACTTTGCCATAAAGTGACTAAATAGATTCTACCATCAATGAAACAGTGCCACAAGTTATCAACAGCCAGTCAGCTATTTTCAATGGAAATCTTATCCTGCTCCTGACAATTACTCTAACTGCATATGCATTACTTCTTTGTCAACAATGGACTTGAATTCATGCAGAAAGCAACTACTTGCAACGTGGAAGATTCAAGAATTCTGAGACATTATGTTATGTCAATTGGTAAAAAGTTGCCAATGTTACTATAGTCTTCTTGAGGGTGTAGAAATCCAATGGACTGTTAGATCTTGCAGATGCAAAACATTGGTTAATGTATCAGGACATACGTTATCAACACCAATCTGAGAATATCAAATCTCACATGCAACATTACTTTAGAGCCCAAATGATACCGAATTCTAAACAGCTCAACAATGTTTCCATACTCTCAGATTATCTATTTTCTTACTTTTAGTAACTAAAATGTCAACAAACATGAGGAACCCTAGCACATCGGCAACTTGTTTTTGCCCAACAGTGCCCAATCTCGTATAAGCTCTATAACCTGTACATATTACATTATTTTTCAAATAAATCAGAAAAAGAGTGTAACTTCAAAAAAACAATGTGATGTTCTGTGTTCGTTTTACAACAAAACATTCATTTCAACACATATTTCATTAAAAAATTCCACAAACCTATAGCATTTTATTTGGCTGTTTTATTGTATGGCCAACTGCGTCTGCAAAGCATAGTCACTGGTGCAATATATACTTCTCTACTGGAAACAAGAAACTACCTGGCTTTTACTGTCTATTTATGTGAGACTCCTGCAAAGGAAACAGTAAAAGGCCAAAACCACTTGTATATTGCTGAAAGTTTTAGCCCTGTGGCTATTTAAATTCAAACACAAATAGTTAATTCTGAAGAAATGAAGACTCAGCTGCAGAATGTTGTTCAAGTAGATATTAGTGGCAGTATGTGTACTCTTGCAGTGCTTTTTTTCATATCAGATGAACCACTCTCGCTTTTTCTGCACCTGGTGGCCTGTTGCTGAGTGCACAACTGCAGAGTCTGGGTCCAGGGCAGATTCTGCTCCTTTGTCTTCTTGAGTTAAATATTCCCCTTTATGACGTGCTAAATATCGTCCAATCAATATTGCCATTATCACCAAAGCTAAGAAGATGATGGCCAAAATGCCTGGAAAATTGTAACAAGATACTGACATCAACTAAAGCAAAGTGGTTACTATATACATCACTTACTTTATGATACAAACTCTCCATTTTCCCCACACAGCACATCTATTATAAGTTTCATATGATACTCAGTACGAAATGCTATCACTTCTTTAAACAGCATTAAACATGCATTCTTTGTAATGGTAACATCACACCTTCTGTGAAGTAGAAACTGGATTCTTATATACTATTCAGATGAACTGCAAGGCTTGAAGAGTAAAACAAAGTGGTGTATAAGGAAATCCTCATATGGTAGGGTTCAGACAAGCCACTGAAATCTTTAAGCACAATGCACAATTATAATGTACATAACTCTGATATGCAGCAGTTGGCATAACAATAATGGTACACTAACTCCTCTATATACCAGTGCTCAGACAGGATGGTATTTCCTTGTACCCTTGCACCAGTGTCACAAATGTGATAAGAACACGTGAACATGCATGCACACACAACAGGAATACAAATGTCAACATCCACAGAAATGAATACAGAAGTCCTCAAAACTGTTCTAAACAAAAACTGAACTGGAAAAACAATTTATCACCAGTTCTCAAGCATCTCAATAAAGACAGTGAGAAGGCGGATGTGTACTCTTAACAGGTGTTCTGCAATCACGCAACGGTGCCTAAGAATGGTATTAACTCCATCACAACTTTGCCCTAATGAATGCACCATCTGGTGGAAATGAACGAAAGATTACAGTCACACAAAAAGTGAAAGGCCATGACATACATGCCAATCACATATATGAATAGCAAAGACACTTTGTTGTGGAGGCAACTACTTAAGTAGAGAGACACAATCCCTAACCAACCTGCAGGGGAGGAAGTTCCCAAACTGCTTCCTTCAATTCACTCCTCCTCACAATAAAAATGATCATACAACAGAATGTCTTTTATGTGTACAATTAGAAGTGATGGAAATGTAAGTACACCAAACAGGACACATCTTCCATTAGATTCATACCAGTAACTTCATAAATAATAAGAATCACAGTCTTTTGGTTTAATGTATGGTGTAGGATAATCAGTGCATTGCATAATTTTGAGGAATGTGCTGCCTCCATCTACAGGACAGTTAGGTTTAGGTGGGTGCTGAAATGAGTGGGACAAAGTCACATCAAATATACAGGAACACTGTGAGGATTAAGGAAAACCAGGACTATGGCAATGAGAAAGAAGATGGGCCTTGCACAGGTACAAGCAACACAGAATTATATGATATGTGAATTCATACTATGTCAGCTGACAGGTTGCAAGAGAACAAAATCAAGCCTGGGAGAATCTGATACTGGCAGTGTTACTGTAGTTTAGTACTCTAAGATATACATGAAGATGAAGATGACAAACCAAAAGCTGTTGAATAGCTTCAAAATCTGTTGTTAAAGCTTCATTAACATGTTATGGTTTGAAAAACTGTTAGCTGTGCCAAAAAGAAGAGCACCATTCATGGTAGTCTAGCAATCAACCAAACATTTCATTCCTATATCAGGAAATTACATCATTCAGCACTATCTGCTGCAAGACTTATGATATGACTCGTCCAATCCCAATCTTGACAACAACCAGTCAGCATAAACGCATGACATATACCAACTGCTGTATATACATAGTACCTCCTCGTGATGAGCAGTAAGCCTGCTCAAAACATGTAGAGGTTAATTATTGAAATAAATTGAAAGTAAATAGTGCATCCTGTTGGTTGTTACTGTACGGATATATCACGATGCTCAGGCAACAAAACATCAAATTTCAAATCTCCAGGTTACTACACGACTGGCAGCCAGATTTTAAATTAAGGAAGTGACATCCATATTGAAAACACGGTAGGTACAGTACCCACAAACTGTCACAATAGTGGACACACAAAATGGACAAGGACAAGGCTTGCTGAGGAGATCTGGTTTACCAATAACTACATATGTTATACCCAAAATCCAAGAAAATATCTGCCAAGTATCAAAACAGTCACTATGTTTCACCAAATTAAAACACAGCACAAAATTATGAAATGTTTGCACAGAAAACCTCTTACAACAGTTACCCCCAAATATGGATGAGTCAAAGCACAATACTTCAAAATGTTTTGTACAAATAACATCCTGTAACATGCAGACACTATCTTACCCCCAAGTATGGCTGAGTCAGTACGCTGGTATATTTGTCTCAGCTTGTCCTCATCTACAATAGGAGGTGGTCTTGTTTCTATGATGTCTGGTGGATGTGTCACAGGTTCAACTCCACAGTAGTCTTCAGTCAACGGTTCTACACAGGAAAACACACAACAGGTAAGAATAACTTACCCTAAACCTTGATACCAAAGTATGAATTACCACTACACAAATGTGTAAGATGAGAAGAAATCTGCCTTATTAAATGTTTGTAACAAATAACATATTCCAGAAGCATGAAAATAAAGTTCTTTGCCATGAATTTCTCACATCACAACTTACACTTTGTTTAAATATGCAATGCACAGTGTCTTCCACCTGCTCAGCACGCAATCCATGCAAGTTATTTACATATAGTGAAACTCTCTTCAAGATGTGGAAAAATTCAACAAATCAGAGTTGCTTACGGGGAAAAACATCTTATTAAGGTAAGCCTGAAAAGAAGTTATTATACTGGGTAAGTGGCATTTATTTTACTACAATATTATTCCATGTAGAGTATGCCGTCAGTGGTTTACTTTAACCACCAACCACCCTGTAAGCCTTACCTTCTTCTTCAATGATTTTGACACTATATCAAATGGAAGATATCACACATTGCACAAGCACATATGGGAGATATACGTACATCCCACTCTTACCACAACCATTATATAAACAGTGACTCTCCCTTCCCATACTTCCCCACTTTCATTTTTACCTGGCTCAGCTGTTCACTAATCTGCTTGATATTTCTCAACTTGATACTGCATATTTAAAGTTGAGACTGAAATTCTAAGGCATTCATGGCTTTTTTAAGAGGAACACTTACAGCAGAATGCTGTCCAGATATCCAGCTTTCTTGTGACTTACATCTGATGCCAGTTTTCATGCAGCAACCACACTTATCATGTGTTCTATATTTTATATACAAAAACACACACACACACATACATACTACATACATACACTTGGTACACAGAAACATCACATTACCAAAATTAATGCAAAACAGTTATACAGTCACAATTTCCTCCTTTAAATTACACTACCCCACCTTGTAGATTGCCCACCTCCCATGAGGTTGCAACTCTCTGATTTTAAGTTTTGTTAAACTGTTTCAGCAATGCCTGTGGCCTGAATTCCCTTAAGAGTTGATAATTCTAACATAAAAATAGTTCAGAGACAAATACATTAACATGATGATCAGTTGTACGCCTTGTAACTATACCTAGTCTCAAGCACTACCGTACTTCACAAATACAATCCACTTGTAAGCAAGCTGTGTGTGTGTGTGTGTGTGTGTGTGTGTGTGTGGACACAGGCACACGCACCTGTGCATACATACATCATGTGGTGTAAAATGCGTGTGTTGAAACAAACTTGGAGATTAACCTACAGGAAGTGATAGTAACATTTTGTCACTGTATGTATATATAAATACATACATACATACATACATATAAAAAGTTGTACGTTCAAGATTTTGATGTGAAAAGGAAGGTGAACAATTTCTTACACTGTAAACTTTTAGTCCTTCTCAGGTGGAAAATCCTCTTAAACTGGAAACATGCATATCACCCAAGGAAAAGACAGAGAAACCAACATGCATGAAGATGGTACAAGCCTGGAATGGCTTACACCATGTTACACCAACCAAATAATCTGTTTATAGTGCACTGTTCAGACAGACATAATTTAGTCAACCTACAACTGCTATCTCTTCCTTCCACTCTCACCAACATATCATTTCACACTTCATGATGACAGAAGTCTGTGAAGTACGTAGTTCTAAATATATGACTTACGTTTTCCTAAAGAACGCACATTAGCTGGACCATTTTCTTGGAACAACAACTTCAGTGGGTATATATCATCAAACTCCACTCGCGATATACAACCTATGAAGCCCTCCGTCATGGACTCATTACGCCCTATGTACATGTACTGAATATTGTTGAACTGTGCATCTGCAGAAGCCTTTATATTGAACTGAAATTCTTTGGGTTCATAATTGTCAACCTAGAAAGAAAGAAAGAAATGCAGTTGTCAAATGGGATTTACAACAAATGATTCTGAAGGGCAAAACTAACATAACATGTGTCCACCTTTCAGTGTGGACTGGATATTGTAGAAAAGAACACAGAAATCAAATGTTCAGTACGTCAGCCTCATTAACTTATTATGGAAAACATAAACAACACATACACTCACATTGTTTAAAGGCAAGTAAAGATACAGGCATGCAGATAAATGCTGCATGTTTCCAAGCACACATCCACAACCAGCGCTTTTATACTCTGGTTTACAAATTTAATTAGCACAATTAAGACAATTATTGGTAGAAACTACAACTGTCTGACGCATTTATTTTCCAAACTTTCACTAACATTTTGTGTGAGTAAAATAAAAACAAAGACTTGCACGCATTTCTGCAAACATCTCAAGTGTAACTCACTAAATATTTATGGGAATAAAAGTCATTTCAAAGAGAATTGTAGAGAAAAATTAAAACCCATCTAATACACATTAAATTTGTTAAAACCAATGGTTTTTGAGGTAATTAAACAAATCGGAGCAAACATGCCAAAATAATTGCGTTGATATCTATACCTCCTATACTTTTTAAACCTCAGATTAAGGTACGCTTTCCTTACCGTCATGATAAGTCTGGAACCAGAATCTTTCCGAGTAATGCGCACATCATGGTACTGACCCAGTCCAAAATGCTTACCAGGGAATATCAATTCCTGACGTTCAAACCCAAAATCAAACACAACTCGCAAATGACCTAGAAGTGTCAAAGAAAGAGAACCATAATCAAATATAGCAAATACCCCATGTACACTAAATTTCATGGGTACAAATTTCTGGTTTTTTTTCTGTTACCATTATCTCCATTTGATTGCCAAATACACCATATACATTTTTATGCTTGGGTGTAAAATTTTAATGCATGTTGTGTAAACAGCTTTATAAGTATGTAACAATATGAACACTTGGAATGTGCATCAAGGAGGCTGATATTATCCACTTACTTGTCTAGCAATTCACAGAACTGACTGTCCTGGCACCAGAATGCCAAAGTATACAACAACGCAAGTATATACTATAAAAATTTAATTTTCACCAATCTATATCAAATTTACCATTACATAAAAAAGGAAACTATTATTTTGGCACAGAGGTGTTCAATAATCTGCCATAATACAGGGTGCGGCAGAAAGAACTCCCCTATTTGGGAAGCTAATAAATTCAAAACCAAAGAAGATATGGCAAATGTTTTTTTATTTCTGGAAAGTACACAGAATGCCGTTTTACATCAACATGTTTTGAACAAAACATCACTCAAGTGGCGGCCTTGAATATTGATACACTGATGTAGCCTCTCTTGGTAGTTGTCCATGACCTTGAGAATCATTTCAGGTGTAACGGCAGCAACTTTCTGTCGTATCACCTCCTTCAGAGCTTCCAAAGTTAGGGGACATTGTTCGTAAACCTTTGCTTTGAGGTAATCCCAGAGAAAAAAATCGCAGGGGGTCAAATCTGGCGAACGCGGCGGCAAAATGCACACTGTGTTGCTACTGGCGACCCGCCATTTCTTATAAACTCCTCAACAATAAAGGCTCGATGTTCTCCCGACCACGCCATGGTGTACACTGAAAACGGCACGTACATCGCTGTTCGACGACGTGCTCCCCACCACTGCATGCGCTCCCCACCCGAAGCTATGCCCCTCCCAAATCAGGGAGTTCTTTCTGCCGTACCCTGTATATTGCAAATATGACTGATAATATTAAACAATTTAAACCTGCATTAAGAAATTATCTACATACTCATTCCTTCTGTTCTGTATATATGCACTGTTAAAATCATATACTTTTTATCAAACTTATTAATAATGTACAACATATATATAAACTACTGCAAGTAATAACTTATAATAATTCTTTATGTCTTGTCCTGTATCCAATAATATGAATCCATTATGGATTTATGGCATGTAAATTCAAACTCAATTTAAATAACCTTACTAATTATATAATTTTGGGGGATGGGGTGACACCTTTTCTTAATTGGAGCATAGAGCAACCATGATGTCAGTGGCTAATGTGCACAAACACATTTCAGTAATGCAAAATAAAGCAGTATGAAGAAGGATGTGATCCAGCAGTTCCATCTGGTCAGTAACAGGAGTGCAATCCAAAAACTCATTATGATCCTTCCAGCCAACACCTTACTGCTTAAACTATTTCTGTCTGATAGGTTGTTTGATCAATTTGCCACTAATTACTTCACTCTTTCTCAGAATATGTGTGTCACACAGGGTCTTGTGTAACAGAAAAGATGGTATAATAGACCAACAGGGACTCTGGTCACCTATGAACTCGCTGCCACAGATAGTTCAATCCCTTTCTAGTGGAACTCCCTAATTTTCTAACAGGCACGCACCACCAGTTCTTGGTCATTCGCTACTGTACCATTATTTTTACTTATAGCAACAGGTTCTTAAAAATGATAAAAGAAAATGAAGTCCTGAACATTCAAAGCTAAGAAATTAACATCATAAATACGCTTGTGTAATAACTCTGACACCATACGTGCATGGGTACTGACTATTGAAATAACAGGACATATGGCTGTGTTATCTCTATGAATAAATGCACTCAATGATTACGAAATGTACACAATGTCTGAAGATCCTGTGAAGAAAGAGTTTCTTGGTAACTTCCATGGCATATTTGCAGTTAATGATCAAGATAAATTTGAGAGAGGCAGGTTAAGCGATGGAGTCACGGTAGCAAATACAATATGCCCAGGACATACAACCTCTGTATAATTCAATGTACATACAATCTCAATAAGAAATGAATTATCTATGTAACACTGCATTTTAAATATTACTGGACGAGCTACAATTAAAATAGGAAAGATACAACACATACACATTATTTTGAATCCTGTTACACAGTGGTAAAAAGATTATGTCCCAGACATGCCAACTCTGTATAATTCAGTGTACCAACAAACAGACTTCTCATTATAAAACACTACTTTATGGAAAGCACTTCCTGCTGCACAGAACAAGAAAACTTACCACTGTTTGAAACCATGATAGTCATATATTCTCCAGATATATTTGATGAAAATCCCAGGAGGAAACCTTTTGGATTAGTAGTTGTAAAACCAACACGTATATTTTCTGATATGGTGGACCTCCAACTGCCCATGAAATCATACTTAATAATGGACTCTGGCCTCATGTTGACCCCAATTTCTGTGGAATAGAGAAGTTTGAAAAAGTGAGCATCTGTTTAATTTTCCAGATAGAACTCAAACACAGGTAACCATGTTAACAGCTATGAAGTACATACCATCTGCACAAATTGGGCCCTTGAATGCTGTCCAACGGCAGTCACATTTGAAACCGTCGTAGCCTTCAAGACATGTGCCATTGTTGAGACAGGGGTTACTTTCACATTTGCCAGTGCAACCTGGACTTACACCTACAAAAACAAACACTTAATGGATTCACATCTCACATTATGGTACCAGCTTCTTTATACCAAATTTGTCCATGCAACTCTATATATGCAACAGAGACGAACTGATAAATACTCCAAATTTAACACACAATGAATTATTCAAAACTGTAAAACAAGGCTTACACAAAATAATTTTGGCCTTCTTTACCAATGGCCCATCACACAACTTGTGAAAGTCCAAGCAAACACAGACACTATCCGCTACTCCTGTTCTGGGTCAAATGGAAATGGAAATAAATTCATGTAAGTGAAGAGAGACATACAGGCATCTGTTAGCCAACATTCACTTCATCGAAGAAATTAAGGAAAAAGTTGAATGACCCAAAGACAAATTACTTTGAAATATAAATTCAGGCAGTTGTATTTGTTTGCCTGCAAGAGACATATGTTCCTGTGGCACACCCATCCACAGGAAGCCTGACCATAAAAATGACACCCTCGTACTGTAACAGATATTCCTGCATGTTTGTCTACAAGAATCTGATGCACTCTCTCCTTGATTTACAAGTCAACACTGTCTTCAAAAGGTTCACTTTCAGTCACCACAAACAGAGAACCCTATGCTTGTTAAGCAGCCTATTTTTGAAAAGCACCATTTTGTTCTCCACTGTGGAATAAATTCTGACAAGCACAGACAGTGCCCAGCTCTCAGAACAAACTGATATGTCCTGGTATAAACAGTAATGAGAATGGGACTTCTCTCCTCAAGAGCTTGAATTTCAAGGCATAAGCCACAGCATAACAAACATCAAAACGTCCATACACCAAACCTGGTGTGACTTACTACTGGCATAGTAGACATATTCTACAAACAATCACTTATGTGAATATATGATTCCTGGCATATGCTTATTATAGGTGAGATTCATGCCATACCATAGATTCCTCCATTAGCATAACTCCTCAGATCCATCAGCTGCCCGTTGAGCAGAAGTGCTCTGATACAGCCCACAAAGCCATCTCGATAGTCGACAGTTGACCCTGTAGAGCAACAATTATAAAAGAAGCATTACAGTTGACACCAATGACCATTCAATAATGTGAAACTGAAACAGGGACTTTCACATCTGTGCACAGCAGTCATTAAAAATCACCGTACAGTGCCGATGGGAGAGAGGGGGGAAAGGCAGTACAAATTCTGCAAATTCCCAAGACCCTACTATGGTTCATATGTTTTTGTCTTTCTTGGTAGCATCACTACTTGTCAACTTTAAAAATTAAGCCTTCCAGACCATTCCCAAGTCACTTTGCAACTGACAGCCACTCTTTCTGATGCAGTATAAATTATCAGCTGGTCTGCCCAGGCTGGGGACCCGAGAAATTTTTTTCGCAAGGGCCCTAACCTGCTCTCGGTGGCTTTGAATCCATACACATAAAACAATTAATTGCAGAATATGTTTTAACACAATCTGACACTCGACATTTTTACATACTGCTCAGCCACTACAACTTTAGTTTACATCACATAATTTTAGGGACCAAAGACATACAAGCATTCTTGTGTGCTTGACATTCCGACTCTGGTGTGTGCGTGTGTGAATGCGTGCATGGACAGTTATCATCTCATACTGGACACATACAGTAAGTCAGGAAAATAAACCAAACTTGTATAATTTAAATTCTGTATGCCACAAATGTAAAATGGCGATCCAGGTAAGTGGCCATTCATATATCCTAGCAAAATTTCTACACTTGATAGTAACAAGAACTGTACAACTACTGTTATGGTGTTGTTAGGATTTGTAAAGGAGTCAACATGCCTTTACACTTACATATCACCAGAATTTGTAACTTATTATGTATATTATTTACCCATGAAATAAAACAACCTAAAATGGCAGCTAAGAAAGCACTGCAAATTATAGTGATGAAACTGGCACTACATAAAAGGAAGTGACACCAGTGGTACGAAATTAGGTGAAACAGAAAATAACAAGTGATATTAAAAACAGCTGTATTTCTGATGACAGGTGATGACTACACGATAACTGAAGATCCATGAAGTAATTCACAACTGCACGAGCGGAAGAATACAGAACTGCATCATCACTATTAATGAATATTTCCAAAGATATTTTTCACATAACTTGCTAAAACAGTAAGAAGTGTTTGCATATCTTGGATTTTTTTTTCACACATGCTCTTCTCAGTAACATGTCCCAAATCTTCAACAATTATAAATTATAGTCATCTGTAACGTCCATAATTTGTTTCACTTACAGCGTTTCCAAGATAAGAATTTCCCTTATACCACATTTTTCCATTTAAGAAGTCAGATTTCTCAAGTCCTGCCAAAATGCCCATAAGAATAATGTTAAATTTTACACTCATTAAGTTGTTCTGTGAGACTTTTTCCAGTTTCAAAGTAAATTTTCTTTGGATATGTATATAAAAATAAACCACTTAATATGTTTAAAAGGTTTACAACCATTACTCCTGTCTTGATGGTAAAACTGTACCAACTGACAATCAACTGCATAATATTGCATTGCCTGAGCATGACCTACCGATTTCCAGTTCCATAGCTTTTGTTACTTATCTTTTATTAACTGAATATCATAATGATATTGCAGCAAGACTTGAACATCGAACACAATTTTGAAGATTCTGTTGGAGCAGACAATGTGCTGTGACTTACTGACAAATAAAGACCTGCATAACAAGAGAGATACATAAGGAAGGAGCACCTGTACCAACAGCAACTGACTTGGACTTTTAATTAATAGACGGTCCACTATTGTGTTTTGTAAGTTTCCTTTACCACTAAAGTCACTGCACATCCAAGCCACCCCAACAATGCAGACTTGTGACGTTTATACATGAAATATTGTGAAATTATTGCTTGGGTTCAACACACAAAAGTGGAACCACAAAATGGATCTAATGTTTGACAATTCCCTTATAAGAAGCACTCCCTCTCTAGAAGTTTCTTTCCATTGGTCCATGGAACATGGGTACAACTGTACCTATGTTCCATGGACCAATGGAAAGAAACCTGTTACTCTGAAAAAGGAAGACTAACATACAGTCTTTCATAATTTCTGGTCCACATCACTCTACTCACCAACAACCAGATATGACGTCAGGTGGAGTGCCCTAACAGGTCCAGGTGGTTCTCTAACTTCAGCCTTAAGTGCACCATCAACAACAATCCGTGCTTCTTTCCTGTAAGCAATTGCAAAATGACAAGACAAGGGGTATGTAGGTACAAAAACAGTTTTCTGAGGTGCTAACTTATGATATGTAATTTTGTTGTCCCAAATAAAGTCTCTCAGTTTTGCTGATATATTTTTTATATTTAAGAATTTCTTATGATTAAGATCAAAGATAACATGTTTCCCCCTACAGAGTTATCAATGGAAAATCTCATCCATATCCCAAATCTGTCCAAATACACCTCCAGCACCTCTCTATTTACTTTAAATATATCATATATATTGAAATAACCTGCACCACCACAATAAGACATGAAACTGTAATTTTCAGCAGGTTGAAAGGGAGAGGAGAATAAATACTTTTGTTACTAACACAGATGCCTTTTACTTCTCCCTTGAAGTATATACATCTGACACATAAATTATTATGTTTGTTATTCTGGTTTTGATCTAAGTTTCCTGCAACAGAAAACAAAATATGATATAAAAGTATTAACCTCCTGGTGCTGGTATTAAGTGCCCAGTGTAGTAAAAGACAGGAAATTTAAACGGCTACCTATTACATTGCATGTTCTTGAATGATGACTTTATGTACTGTACATTTACTCAGCATCACACTGTGTATCAACCAAAGTCATCTTTTAGTGCCAAACGGTTAAAGTCTCCACAAAATTTCGCTTGCTATAATACATACCCATGGCTATGCATACTCTGTTGATACACAAGTACTTTTTGCATGACCTTACCTTGCCTTCTTTGTTAAAAAAAGTCATATTACACACACAGTCTTCTAACTCAGAAGTCTTTGTAGCACCCAGCTTCTGACATTACACATGTAACTTCACCAGTCACTGATCATAATTTCCAACTACTAGTATACAAACCCAAACACTACACTATAAGCTTCAAGCTACGGCTGAATAACTTTAGATCCATGACATGAACAGACACATTATCCAATTATCCAAGAATTATTTTTCATACAAGTATCTGTGGTGATGACACCAATTCTTCATTATGGTTTTCAGTAGCCCTACCATACGCATCAAGTCTGCCTCATACAGACTGTAAAACAGCTAATATGATATTAAAAAGGAAAGAGGTAACAGAAGTATAATACATAAGTAAGAAATGTATCCTTATTTTCAAAGAGAGAGTTTTTAAGGTCCCAACAACATTAAAGTAACAGTGATGTTCAGCATGACTGTAATCACTTCTGTCTGAACTAGAAAAGCTGACCTACAGAACAGTTCTTTACACATTTGCAATACAACATTGCAAAAATGCACACACTAGCTTCATCATGTATGTACATGTCAGTCCATCTGTATTATACAGCTGTAATGCTAATATTTATTTTAACAAAAAATATAGCTACAGCTAGGTAATTTTTTTTTTTTCCACATTTCTGAAATATACAGCCTGCTGATGGTTGTAGCTATGAATATTTATATAATAATAAAGAGCTGTGTACTGACTGTTTCCATACTGTTGCATATGATACTGACACAATAGAGATGACACACCTTAAGACCATCCATCTTGTTGAGAACCAGCAGATATTCATGAATGTTTACAATGGAGAGAGTTACTAAAACTGACTGACACAACTCCATTCTGGTTAAAACAGGACAAAAACTGACACATTACATGAATGTTCATGTAATGGGATGACATAGTGCATAGTTTGGTGGATATGCACCACACTAAATGGCATATCACAGAAAACCACATACTCAACTCAGAGCCATGAGTAGCTCAACTACTGAAAGACAACCTACAAGCATCTTTTAAAGCAAGCATCTTGAATATATAGCACTAACCATTGATCATATGAAACTGTTTCAAAATAAGGTTTGTACAAAAAATGAAGGCCACATTTTATAGCCAATACACCAATTAAACAAAACAAACACAACAGAACCGTATGGCAGCTACCTTTGTAATGTTGGACACCCACCTGTTTCTTTCCACAGACACAGAATGCCAATTGTTGTCAGCTAATCTGTATGAAGTATCCACACTCACCCCAAGTGGGCCACTGCCAGCTTGATATTGAAACTGCAACTGATCACCACCTATCAACAAGCATTTACTAAAATGTTAGAACATCCTCCTTCCCAGCCTAGACTGAAACAACACTTCACATGGTATATATCACTACACAACTTCATAAAGCTGTTTATTACTTTCAAAATGTCATATGGTCTCATGATAAATGCACAGAAGTAATTTCATTTAGGTCCATTGGGGGGGGGGGACAGCCTTTCCTGCAATAAGTTCATGAAACTCACAACCGCTGAACATTATTAAGTGCAGACCTCTTACACTAAATTTCACACAACTCAAACAGTAAACATGGAAAGTATGGACAGAAATTCACAAATGTCCCCACAGAAGGTAGGGCTTCCATTGTGATGATTGTCATGAAATCCACAGTCACTCAAAAGCCATTGGTGAACATGTCCTCTAATAAATTATATCCAAAGTGAATGAAAAACATATAAAATATGGGCACCATTTCACATACCCATTTAAGTCAAGTTCAGTAATGGTGACAAAGTATCTCCTGGTTGGAAACAATTATGAATAGGAAAAGGATAGGCAAATGTTTGCCTGTCTGGACTTTGCTATACATTTCATTCAAAATTTTAATCATCCCAACAAGTTTCATGCATATACCAACCAACCCAATGAGCTTTAAAAAAACCTCCAACCTAACTGAACCACAGGGTTCCCCGGTCTATAAACAGCTGATGTAATGCCTATAATACATATACCGTGCCAAATCTGTGACCCTGTAACAATGGTCATATCCACAACTGACACATTCACTGTATTCTGGTATCTACTCAAATGCAGTCACAGTTTGGAATGTCACAGAAAAAGCTTTGAGTGTGGTATTGAGATTACAGGCATCCTTTTCTGTTCCAAAAATAGTGGGTAATAGTGCTGGTGCTGCATGAAAACGTGATTCCAGAACATTATACACTGATGTCTGGGTGGTGAATTACCAGATTTTGTTCTCAATTTCAAAACAATTAAATTATTTGAAGTGTCTGAAACATCTGATGAAGAAGGTATTCCAACTTTACAGTAAGCACTGTGCAATTCTCAGTTTTGGGAGACAAGAATTTCAGAATTTCCACTGTAACACAACTAATGTAATTTCATTTTATACTAAAGAGACAATAAAAGTAAATGACCACAAGCAAAATTAAAATGGCAGCTCTAGTACATCTGCCAAACCCTTATGTTCTAACAGGACTCTAAGCCAGAAGTCTGTGTACTGGTCATACGACAAAAACAAGATCATACACCATTCCAGTATCACATTCAAGTTATTACTGGACCCGTGCAAATAATTTTGCCAACAGAATGTTGCTCTTCATACAGGTTACAATACTTACAGATTATTTATTTTAGACTTACCAATAATGGAGACTTTTATATAATCAGTTGGTCCCTTGCTATGGATGATGACAGCATTCTCAATAGTAGTTCTGAACTCAAAGTAGATATCTCCACTGTGCCCCATGTCAAATGTAGGAAGATTTATAGAAGCATCAGCAATACGGAATGTTACAACATTGTTGAACAAGTCTGTAAAAACAGAAAAATTCATGAAGGTACAATGTGTAATATCTCATTTTAATTAGTGCAAATCGAAGTGTGTAACCACATCTGTTTATCATGGCATTGTGCAGTCACACTTTCCTTCAGCCAGAGAGAAATGAAGGAAGATGGAAAGCCTTAAAAAAAAAAAATATATATATTATATATAATAAAGAATAAATCATAACTATTGAACACAACTTTACAAAACAGTCATATAAATGTTTTATGAATTTGTTTGATAGTTACTGTTTAGCCTTTATTTTATAATTCAACACAACAGGATGCATTACTTTAAAATTAAAAAAGAAATTATACTGCATGACTTACTCACCTACCGATTATGGCAAAAAGAACTTTAAGTGCATAACCATAACAGAAGCAGCAACAGCAGCAACAAAAACAAAACCAAACCAACAACAGCAACAATAACAAAACCAAACTGACGATGACAATGACGGTGGGTGGTGGTGGCAGTGGCGGCAATGGCAATGACGACGACAACATCAACAACAACAACAACAAACCAGTATCATAAAATTTTTCAATATGAATGAAACAAGTCATAACAAACACACTATGGGTACACAATTAGTTATCTTGGAGGAGGATGTAAAATAAGACCTGAATCCAAAAGGTCAATAGACACTTTTCATTTATGTTTCAGCCCAAAAATATGGGTGCAACCTGAACAAAGATCATGCCACTTTGTTCACAAAACACCCAACATAAGCAACCTGCATACATTTCAATACACATATCTTGAGACACAACCTAAGAGCTCATATTATCACATTACATCTACGCTACACTTGTGACAAGGTCTCGTGTGGTCACAATATTCATCTCATCTGGTCACTCAGAACATTTTCAATGCTGTTCTAGGACGTATCTATCTACTCAGAGCCCTGCCACTTACTGTGTATACTTCAACGTACTGGAATGAGTGTCTGCAATACAGTATTTCACATGGTGTTATCGTACGTGCACTGACAAACCAAATTAAAGATACCATACTTGGGCAGAGCAACAAGTGCATTTGGTGCTGCCCATAAAAAATGTGACACAAACTTTTCATTATTTTATGTATGTTATAATTTAACATTCTGCAGTTTTTGTTTTTATCACCCCACATTTCATTAACAATGGGGAACACATGATATTGGACAGCTACGAGTACAGCACTTCCTGCACAGTTTTAGGCCCTATGTAATGCAATAAACATTGAGTTAAATTGTAATACTGCACTTCCCATATCAGTAATTCACAATATAACACAACATACCATCTCCTTCACACATAAGAGGACCCAAGGTGTATCGCCCCTCCTTCTCATCAAGCGGGCTCCCTGTGTCACCGAACCGCAGTTGTTTAACAGGCAAATGTTCCTTATGTGTCAAATCTCCTCCATCCTCCAACCAACTGTCAAAACCTGGTTAACAGACAAAAAATATTTTATTTACTGACAATGATCTGTTCAGCTGTTTTTACTGTTGCTACAGACAATCAAGACAAACTGGTAAATGCAGATGAAAACACATACAGGACACTGAGATATTTGGCTCTGTGGCCAACACATGGTAGTATGTCTTTTATCTGTGTCATAGTGGCCACTCAGCAGAAATGCTGCTGAATGGTTGTTACATAATCACTAAGGAGATGCAAAATGAAAACAAAAGGAATCATGCTCTCACTCATCAGACACCAAGGTAACTGGAGGTGTATCCTGTGGTCTGCTGGTTGTATTCATGTGCAAATGCCGCAATGCAAGTACAATGTGGACTGTGATTTTTTAAGCAGTTCAGCATATACAGTGAATCTGGGGCCACATATTCTCTCGTGATGTGTATGCTCCTTCTGTTGGTTGAGGCTGTCATACATTGCTAAGTCAGGAGGTAGTATCTCTGAACAGAGCCAAAAACATGAAAAATGGTTCACCATGTTCTAACTGACAATAAGATTTATATAAACCATACGCTGTTATAACATGCTTGATTTTCAGAAATGTGGAGTGCTTTGCAATCAGTGAGAAATTCCCCTCCAGATCTGTGTGCTACAAATTGATGTGTCTCATCCATTCTTTGCACAGACACTTCACCAGAGAAACAAACTTGCAAAGTGTATGTTTTCAAAAATCTATCTCAAGGATTTTCTTCATTTAAATTGAACTTCTTGCTATGTATTTGTTTTTCTGAACAGTACTTTCTACGGAAGCATCAGACATTGGCCCAGTCATCTTTGGTCCATGGTTTGTACATGCCATGCACTTTTTTTGCACTGCTCATGTCAGCTTTGGTTTCTATGGGACCAACAAGCCTTAAAACAAAACTCAAGAGATATCTATCTACCGTTCTGCACCCTAATCTGGGTTCTGGTATTGCCCAACATCACCATTAGATCTTTCGTCATTCCTGTATTATTCAGCAAAACACACTCTTCAGCATCCTGTCCTAGCAAAACGTCACATTCCTGAAGACCTAGCAGTTGAGGCAATCTATGGGAGTTAACAGTTCACTTAATTAAATTACTTTTCATTCTACAAACATTTGAAGGTGCAATGTTACAAGCAACTGCAATTCCAATGCTTTCATTGCAGTATTTTTCAACATAACCTCAATTTCTCTCTTCTGTTTCGACTCAAGTCACATCCTTAACCCATTTTCACAGATTATGAATGAATGAACAAACGAACTTAAAAAACTGTAAAACCATTATATGCTGCCAATACATAACTACATCCTACAGATTTTGCCACACAGAAGTGACTAAATAATTTGTAGAGTGCAACACTGAAATAAATGTGAAAATGGAGGGAATGTATCAGAAACAGGATAAGGTCACTGAGGAGCCACCTAGTGAAAAGAACTATACCTAGTTTACTAGAGTAAAGTACCTAGCAGATGACACTACCTTCGTATGGTTGTTTTATGAAACTGACATTTGTGATGCAAAAAAGATGAGCTATATGACAAAACAACAAAGATCCTAACTCATTGGACACCCACTGTGTATGTTTAGAAGTTATGTTTGTGTTGCCAACACAATTTATAACTGCCCCACAATGACCACTGCATCATTAGAGGCCTGTTCTGATACTGTTTATTCACTGCATTATAACTACTTGCTTTCATATACAGAACACAAAACTACCAGAAACACTGCACCATGCACTTAGTTCCCACACTGAAAATGACGTCCACTAGCAACAGCAAGTGGCCATCAGCGTCACTGGAGCGAAACCTGGTAATAGTTAGGATCATAGAGTCTAACAACAAAGTTTATTACATTTGGACAGTGAAAGTGAAAATAATGTAGATGATGATGATGATGAAGCAGTAACACACTCATGAATGACAACAATAATGAAACACTGTAAAACACTGTTAATGACATCTCAAACTGAGACAGCTGGACCAAGTAGTAACACCTGATTTGCACTAAGAGGTGCCAAATTTGAATCTCAACCATGATACTCCCTATCCAAACTGAGGACTTGCGTCATTTTACTCACTACCTCCAATTAAGTGCTGAGAAGTACTTAAGTTATGCCATGACCACTTCCTTCCAAGTCCTTTATAATTCATCATCCACCAAACATCTTATAGTCCGATGCTCTACTGTCTGAGATACGGATAATATTGTAAACAAACCATATAGAAATTAATTTAAAATGGAAAAACATGTTAAATTATTAGAGAATATGGAAAATCTTCATGACTGGATATGGGGTTATATTTCAAGAAAGGAAAAGGATGTCTAAGGTCATCTCTGTGCACACAGTGGAGGCATACACGACATGCAGAGGTGTAACTGCACTTAATCTGAGCACTTGATAGAAGTGAGTGGCCAGACTCATGCACCAACTGCTTAACCCCCATGAAAGAACCCATGATTCCCACTCAAGAGAAGGATGGGTGGGCCCAAGAGCCAGTCTGGTTGTTGTGGGGAACAGAAAAATCTCTTGCCCGTCAGAAATCATCCAGCCACTATACCATCTTCACTACCCCAAGTGCGCATTTGCACCTGCATGCACAAATGCACATACACACAATCCATTGTACAATTTGAAAAGACCAGAGAATGTGTGTCAAACCTGGGTGAGAACTTGATACAGTTCCTTACCTGAGTCACAATTACACCACTTCGTCGTATCCACACACTTCCCCATGATCCCGCACTCACATTTCCGAGAGCCTGGCAGAGAACCACCCCAGTAATCCATGCGCTGATTATACCGAGAAACCCACCAGGAATTGGGATGGAAACTTCCCTCATTAGCTGGAAAGTACACCAAATACACATGTACAATGGAAATCATAAAAGTTACAGAACCCAATTGTTTTTAATTTATATACAGATCCTTTGCGTCAACTGCCGAGAATGGAGCTTTGGTAAAATAATACACACAAGGGAAAACAGACGTACTCAGAGCCATACCTCTCCCAATGTCATTTTCTCCACCACCAATCTCACCCTGACTGGCCTGGGATTGTACCTGGGCCTTCAGGATGACAGGTCAGCCACCAACTGCCCTAGTGATGGCAAGACTTTTGATACTTTGTCCACGGCACATACATAATGCAAAACATCCTTTGGAGAGGACAAGGCTAAATCGAACCTTGTCTTACCATATCTGGTAAACAAGTTTTGAGAACAAGCTGAAAAACGTAACATGAGATGACACAATCAGACCAACTCTGAGATAAGTTATAATTAATTACTCACTTCACAAATAGTAACAGAGAAGTTCAAACATCAAGTCCTGAACACTACACAACTTCAATGCGACAGAACTGTTCAACTGTAAAGGATTCTGATGATGTACTGCAACAGATGCAACTGAAAAATTTCAGACCTTGTCCACCCCTCAGGCTACAACAACCCACAATGTTGTGGATACTGTATCTAACCCTGTCTTCAGATGGACTCTGGACCAGTAAAAAGGACTAGCCCTTTCTAAAGGGAGTAGGGTATCCTCTCTACTTCCCACTCTAAAATGGACACATATTCAATCTCTGAATCATGGGTTTTTAGCCTCAGATGGACAACATCCAAAATATCAGTCACATCACTGATAGAAGACTTATTCAAAACCAACCTAAAACCACAAAGACACACTAATTTATTACCGGTGAAAATATGTTGGACTGCAATTTGTTCTTAAACCTTTAAAGCACAATGGTAACTGCATGTACTGCTTGCTTCCTCAGAACTCCTCCCTTTTACCCAGAGTGTATATTTGTGTCCTGTGCAGTTACCACAATAAATGCCAATTACTTTTGTACACAGCATTAACTGATTAATCTTTCTTAATAGACAGGCAGTGTTTTCTGTCAGTCCATAGCTGAATTTTAAAATACAACTTCAATAAATTTCATGTTTCACAGCGTTAAACATATGAAGTTTATTTACTCCTTTTCTAAACTTTACTTTCAAACATGTCTTACATTCAGCAGTATCTTCAATTTTGGTCAATATTCTGATTACAGGTGCAACAGATTTCAGTCAATCCTTAAAACTGTGACAAATTTAACAGACATTTCAATATAAAACATACGACATACATGGAGAGTTGAAAAGACGTGACTGCTTGCATTCATAGCGCAGTCTCTGCTGGCATGATGTAGATCTGTTGATGAGTGCCTCTATTTGGTCCATATCTGCATCATACATTACATCCTGCACAAAACTTCCAGGTTCCTGAAAACCATCCACTGGTGTTGTCCCTTCATTCCTGTGGCTCACCACAGTCAAAACTCTTCCATCCGCTGGGAAAACAACAAATAACAGAAATAATGAGTGGGACAGTAACACTAAATCACACAAATGTATGAATAAAGTGCGTAAGTCTACTTTCCCATGTGGACCCAACAGCTGAATTACATGCAAGATTGAACTCAACAGGTCTGGATGAGGACTAAGCCAACTCGGACAACAGGGAAGATCAGCACACCTTACAAAGTAAATCATAGTTTTGAAACACAATACCCCATAAATATTGAAGAAATTCATAGGTCAGCTAATATATTTTAGACCCTAATCAATAAGAAATGATACGACAAAATGTAAGGCACTTCAGTATGCGATGAACTTACTGTATCTGAACAATGTCACTTAATTTTATTCAATTACACTATAAGTCTTTTGTGACCAAGGAGCAAGACTAAAATCAGATGCTTAAGGGCACATCAGCACATAATGCTGACATACATCATGACAAAAACCTGTAATTTCATAAGATACAAGAAACCCCCCCCCCCCCCCCCCTCCCTGTTTTTTTGGCAAAAACCCCCCATCCCCCCCAAAAATGGGCACTACCAACGTGGCCCGCCCCACCAACAACACCACTGAAACGAGGGTAGTA
>Ga0123352_10003622_pt1 | contig 22428 bp, 10 predicted proteins | sample TergutLab28metaG_FD_89700 | JGI IMG/M metagenome (GOLD analysis project Ga0123352, IMG submission 89700) | Labiotermes labralis P1 segment gut microbial communities from Petit-Saut dam, French Guiana - Lab288 P1 | ecosystem: Host-associated > Arthropoda: Insects > Digestive system > Gut ...
TTAGATTTTTATTATCAACATTTTCTCAACATGTTTCGGGCATCATTATGTCCATCTTCAGGAGAACAAGACGTGTGTTACTGCACAACACACGTCTTGTTCTCCTGAAGATGGGCATAAGGATGCCCGAAACATGTTGAGAAAATGTTGATAATAAACATCTAACTGTTGCATCTTGTTGGTTTTCTCTCTCACTTCACAGTGTAACTTCTATTTCTCCTGCAAGTTCCGGATTTAAATCGTCATCACCATGGAGTATTTTGAACCAAGTTATTGATAACATATTTAAGTACCATACAATTAGAGAAGCAATATACATTTGTACCATAGTGATATCCGTAGCAAAGTCCATGTAAACTAGTATACAATAAAACCCAGTAAAATAATACATGTTTAATTAAAGTTTATCGATTACATAATTTTCATCCTAAAACAGGCCATGAAGGCCTAAAGCCTTACAGGTGTTTAACCACGACACTAGATGGCAGTGGAGATGGTCAACATCACGCCCCGGCCGCTTTACCCTTTCGAAAGAGAACCTGTACCTATTGTAAAGGAGGCTGGGTGGGCCTCAGGGCCAGTCTGGATGGGAGCGGAAAATTTCGCTCCCCCGCCGTTATTCGATTTCTGGACTGTCGAGGCCTTAGACAGTCACTATACGGACTACGCCATCCCAGCCCACTAAAATCTATTTGGAATACTGCCGTATGATTCGAAGCGGCATACATACATCTAAAATTGGTCTTGATCCATACAAGATCTGTCCCAGTATTGAGATTTTCCAAAGTACACGACGCCACATGCAAGAAAATGGTGGTGCTCTCATGTAATTATTTCAATTACACAATCAAACTAGCCACATGCACATCATGTGCTTAACCTTTTCTTCAGCCTAAGCGCGTACCTCTTAAACAACACCTTCTGCACTAAACTGCTGTTTCAGCCTTACTGAGAACATGGCAAAATGGTAATCATAAAAAACGAGGAGAAAATCATATGTTGTAGGGAACAGTCACTCATTTTCTTCCTCATCTTGTACTTTTCGTAGTATATTTGGTAGCAATATCTTGAATGAATACATGTAACTATTTGCCAAAGTATATTCTGCCTAGCTTGCTAAGCGATATTTGTTCGTAACTCCCTTTCACAGTAAAACGTAGATTTGCCTACAAAATTGTGTCTTTTTCAAAACTTCTGTCAATAAATAGCCTGCAATAAAAACGACGGTGAAGCCTTTACAACATTGCTCTTGTGTTTCCAGACTACTTTCATTATATCAAAGGTTCGGATAAAACTTTAAGGAGATAATAAATGTTGCGCTGGCCCGTAATATATTAACTTTATGCTTACATGCATACGAAATGGGAAATATATTAAGTTTCATAAAAAGCCAGGGTAAATACGAACAAAAGAAAATATGTTGAAAATAATATTTTAGGAACTGCCATGCCAGGAAAATTGTTATATCTCAGAGTTAACAGATTAACAAACAGTTGTAAAGTCTGAAGTGTGACACTGTTCTAACAGTACAGCAAATTACAGGTTGTATAGAAATTTTTTAGCTTTCGAGGCCTTGCTTATGAGATTTCCATTCTGCTGAGATATTGTGTCTTCACATTAGCCCTTCAGTGCTCAACGTTTTAGGACAGCGTATTATTCTCATCTTCAAAAATCGAATGCCAAATAAGTGTCAAAGGTGATATGAAATATAGGAAAAATATCACATAATCTTTTCCATGTATCCTCAGATTTCATCATCTGTCCCATCAGGAAAAAATTAGGCCAAATTTATGCATATATAAGACCTTAAACTTCTTATATTAGAACACACAAATCGTCTTTATTTTAGCTTCGGTAAGATAAAAATTTACATTATGTAACTACACACATCAGTCTTATTAAAACGAACTTAGCTGCTTTAAATACCACCACATCCTACAACTCCATTCAGTAGGCGCGGTAGTTACTCAGTAGTTCAAGTTACTGTCTACCACCATGTACGGACATTTGAGCTTCATCTGATTGTTGATTAAAGTCCAAAACTGGAATCCACTTCACTCTTAGCCTGCTTTACGATAGGTCCATAGCCTCTTCCAAAGCCATTTCTCCACACAGCGCGAACTGGTGCTTCCTCTTTCAATTTCCAGTGTTCTCTTTTTTCCTTATTACCATCCAGTAGGTGCTTAAGTCTTACTATCCTCTATTTTTCTTTCAATATAGTGTTGTAGAAGGCCCTTCCCCAGCAAGATGTGACCAATCTAGGTAGCCTTCGCTTTTTTGTTTATTTTGTGTACGATATTTCGCAAGCTATATTTTCATTTCATATTTCCATCTACGACCAAATCTCACAACTGACTTCATTCTCTGGCTTTTTAAAACAAGAATTCTGTAAGCTTATTTGACAATGTCACATGCTTAATAAAGTTTATGCCTCGTCAAACTATATAAATTCAGCATTATTATTATAATCAATCATTAGTACAAATTGTATCAAATAAATCATAATATATTGCAGAGAGTCACAAACAGACAAATTTCCATCAAATTCCGTGTATATTAACATTTAAAAAACCAGACGCAATCGATGTAGCAACTTCATTCATTATTCGTAACCCTCTTTCACGATGCTATAAAAAATTGACGATATCATCGCAGTTCACAGAGCAATTATAGTGGGTATGAAGAGGGAAGCCCACCAGCATGTCATAAAAAATCACTTTAGCAACTTGCATTTTACCGAGGCACTTGGCAAAACACATGAAACGATTTCAAATTTTCATGGCTGTTGATTCTGTATGAAACATTTTACGCTAAAAGGAATAAACATCGCGAGATTTATGTCTTATTAATTCGTTGCGTAATATGTCTTACGACAGGTCCATTGTCTCTTCCAAAGCGAGCTGTTCACAGAGTGTGAACTAGTGCTTGCTGTTTCAATTTCCAGTATTCTCTCGTACCCTGAAAATTCAAATTGGAATCAGTATCAATTTGAATTATAAGCATAAACAAACAAGGGCACCTGGGCTTGAAAGCCAAAAAATTTACATCTGTTACTGGCATCACCATACAAAATTTCATCACAAGGAAAGCAGGCGTCTTCCACCAGTTTCAGAACCCGTTGTCATTTTAACTAGAGCCCTTTTGCTCCTATCTCTCAAGGTAGAGTACTGTAAATTTCTTGCAACGGAAGTAAGGCAAGTTTTAAAGCAAGCCTGGGAAGAGCAACACTTTCATTACATGCAACTTCCTCTAGGCTTGTAACTGAACAAACAGAGGTGTATGTTACCTGATATTCCATGAATCAGAATCCGGGTGGGGTGATGATATAGTATTACGCAGTGAATTTACAGAACGGAAAGTGTAAGAGACACACCCTCATACCCACACACGTACTCCACTTGCAATAGTATTGCCTTTGTCTGGCCGACAGGCAACAAGGCACCTTGGCTGTCCTCCTCTCCTTGTTCAGAGATATCAAACACAATAAAACGTGCAGGAAAAAAAAGAAGATACGAACGCCTACTTGTAAGTCAGAGGTCTGGGTACATTGAGCCAGCCTTTGACGGCATTCTAATTCTTCAAGGTAAAGAAGCGTGGATAAACTGGTCCATTGAAGCGAAAGTTCAGCCCACTATTGTCAGGCCATTGTTTACAGAGATCATATCAACTACCTTCGATTATCGTATACATAATTATAGTCGTCAGCATCAGTTGTGTGTAAATGAATATTCCAGGGAAAACGACCAAGCGATTTTGGTAGAGTCTGTTTTGTGTTGGGTTTACATGCACAGACTGAAGGGGGTTAGGCATTCGTCTCTGAAAGGCCCCACCAATTGTTCGTTTCTTCTGCAACGACGCTGATCTGAAAAGAAAATATTTACTGAAATTAGTTAGGTATAGCAGGTACAGAGATTTATGAACGGACTGTATCACTATGATATTTATTACTAGCTTATCTCTTTTCGTGAAGGTGTGGTAGGTGGGTGGGGAGTGTCTCACGGTATCTCCCTTTCTTAGGCATCGTCCTTTGTAGGGGGATATCATAGCGGCGAAGATAGGCCCATAGTGGCTCGATGTTTTAGCAGCAATATTTGAAGGAAAATAGTAAAACTTAAGCAGACACCCGTTGAGTGCTAGAGCACTGAATATATGTATGATATAAATTGTGTATATAAATATCGGGACGATGATTATGAAGTGTCAGTGCATTTCTGTGTCTCTAAAGTATACAGTGTGCAGTGGCGTGATGAAGATTGGTGACAGAAGCCTTGTCAAGTGTTAATTTGCACGCTCCCACTTCCTTATCTTAACGCCAATCAATACAGTGGAAACGGCCAAAGGAAGGAAGTGAAAAAGATAATTAAATCCATTAGGGTTTCAATATAACAAAATTTATCATAAATCACGTATTAATATATTATTAAAACATAACGTACGTGTACTTAAAAGATGCCCCGCTGAAAGGCCCTTTCCCATATTTACGCTAATTAACTCACCAAAACAACATAACCAGGCGGAAGTTATACTCCACAAAATCACACAGAAATAATACACAACGCAAACCAAATCTTACTGCGACACACGACAGCGTGCCAGGTAACCTGACTTGTCTTCCTAGTGCAGCAAAACAAATTTAGAAAAACATGCAGAGACTAAATTTCGAAGGGGATTTCACGTCGGAAAACCACGTAATCCCTTCAGGAATACGCGGTACAGATCGCAGAACACAAAAAAGGCATATAGAGGGAGGGAGGGTAAAGTGAATGACATAGCTCAAACCATTCCGATGACGTCATTGCAATCCATAACGTTGAGTTGAATACACTATGTACGGCACACGTCCTTCGTCTTCCAGATCTACTAAAAATTGTTTGTAAAAAATCGGAGATAAAATTGTAATAAAAATCCAAGATCTACAACTTTTTTGTTGAGAATTTATACGCAGATTGTTGCTTCTGCTATTTTGTAAAGTTTTGTAATACTTTATACGGTTTTAAGAAATATTAATCGAAAATTAATCGAAAGAAGACATATGAGCTTTTGGAAAAGTTCCGCCCTTTTTTCGAAGGAGAAAGCTGTTTGCTAAAATACGCCCCAAGTGAAAAAAATTGCTGTATGTAGCTACCTTAATGTCGCCCTAAACCCGCAGTCTTTAAAAGTATTACAATATATATATTTTTTTTTTTTTTGACGATCCAAACTCTGTAGATGTCACGCCATGATGACTGATAAATACAAAGTTTCCGAAGGATTAGCAATCAGTCCTAGGAAAACGTTCTTGGAGCTTCATTAGTTGTTTGATCCAAAAGAGAATAGCACTACAATCCTCTGACCTGTCAATAACTGTTTACAAATTGAAACTATGTAAATCTGAGGGTTGTTTGACCGTGCATCTTCCTCATTAAATAATGTGAAATGCCAACTTGATGCAACGAGGTAGTTTTATTGATGTATTCTTAGCTCGACATGTTTCGGGCGCATACGCCTATCATCAGGAGCAGTAGATGTTGAGTTGCAGCATATGGTTTCCTGCACCGAGTTTGTGGATGGATGGTGGTCTTGAGAGCCGCTGCGTGGGTCGTGTGTTACGGTGCGGACGGTGCACGGCACCATCCGCACTTTACACACGACCCTCGCAGCGGCTCTCAAGACCACCATCCATCCACAATCTCGGTGCAGGAAACCATATGCTGCAACTCAACATCTACTGCTCCTGATGATAGGCGTATGCGCCCGAAACATGTCGAGCTAAGAATACATCAATAAAATTACCTTATTGCATCAAGTTGGCACTTCACATTATTTCATGAAAGTATGTAGTATTCTTGAACATTTGAATCTCCAGTAGCACCACCTCGAGAACAAGCACTGTACTTTAATGTTCCTTTACATATTACATCCTTAATGTTTATACGTAATTGTGTTCTGTAATTAACTATACTAATTTTCACACTCCACACTCCTTTTCTCCGTTGCTCTATCAAAATATGTAAACTCGACAAATTCTGAACTGATTATTATTAAGTATTTTAATGCTCTTGATTATAGGAAGAAGACGAAATATCATTCGGCACAGACACTCCTACAATTCTTTGTAGCACTATCCGATGATGAAATGAAAACTAAACCATACTTCGAGACTTTAAAAGTAAATACGTTATTTTAAAACGAATTATACTTTACTTATTTTTGTGAAACAGTCTCTGCTGTGAATACGAATGTTTGTTGGGAATTGATCGAACGGTGGATTCATAACGGATGATGTAGAACCAACAGGGTTACACATAAATATAAGCATGAAACGTAGAAACCGTGTCCCGTAATATTCATGTCATATTTGTTTCGCAGAAAAGCCAAATACCATATATATATATATACCAGAAGTAAACTGTTGATCCATGAGGTTTCGAAGCTGTCAAACACAGTGCATTAGCTTCTACGAGCTGGGTGTAGGCAGACTTACATAACGACACATAGACGAACTGTAATGTTAAACAAAGGGACCTCAACACCCCCCTCCCCAAACACTTTTTATCGATCGACCACAGCAACAGCCAGGCCATGTCGCAAAAACGAAAATGAAATGATGCAAATTTGGAGGCCACAATAAAGCTGCCTGCCAGGTCTGGAAATGTACTAAATAGGATTTTAGCAGTGAATGCGTTGTGGTTATACCATTGGGCCCTGACCATCAGAGTTCCGTTCGGCGAGAGAACCCCACAACCCCCACTCCAACGTCATCATTTGGACTTGGAAATGTGAACAGATTCTGTCAGAAAACAAAATACTATTAACTTACATACATGAACATGCATCCATTCATTAATGGACTTTGTGTAACAGTAATTCTTTTGCCTTTATTTCACTACAAAAGTAAGCTCATTATTCCGCGTTATAAAAGCGTGGAAATCAAATAATTTGACATATGCGTGTGACGTAATGGATATTTTATCAGCTCTTTACTTTGTAAGAACAGTTGAATTGCATCTCACATACGACTGAATTATTGATGATATTTCGAGTAATTAAAAGTAGGAGAGGATAGTGACTTCTTGGCTAAGTTTACTGTCTCTGGAATAGAATTGTTAATAATGGAAAGAAATACGAACATAGAAAACATAGGTTTAACGCGATATTGTGAGCGTTGGGATCACATATCCTGGACCAGTTCAGACATGGTCAATACGTGTAACATAATGGGGCCATAGCATTCTTGTTGTTCACATACTATACTTGGTAGATTCAAAATATTCCCAGAATACCTTATTTCTGTGAAACACAAAACAGTACAATCATTTAACCTACATTTCCTTCAAAATAGTCCCCTTGTGTAATTAATCAATTCTGCCGGCGACTGTAAAGGTGCAGGAAACATTCCTGGAAGCCAATTTATAAAGCCTTTTTAGGTCTTCTTTGGCATTCTGAATTATGTCAGTAGCATCGCAAAAGTTCTCTACCTGCAATGCTGGTTTCTGTCAAGAAAATACGTAAAAATCAGCTGCAGCCTAATCAGAAGAGTACTGGGGACTCCAGTGTTGTCATACTGTTCTTCGTTTAAGAAATCCTTGACCAAAACTGATTGGTGTGCTGGAGCATGGTCGTAAAGAAGAAACCAAATGTTGATTCTCCATTTTTCGGGGCGTTTCTTTCTGACAGCATCCCTAAAACAAAGAAGGATTGTAAAGTACATTTATTTCCCTCACGCAGCAGTTTCTGTAAATTATACCAGCGAATTCCAATAAATTTTGAAGCTACTACGTATTATATAATAGAGTGTAATTATTACTCTTAGTGTCACCGATATATTTTTTATGCAACTTATTATTGTCTACGTCCTTATTTGTTTATCTGTATTGCCAGTTACATATAACCTAAATTAAAAACCCTACGAAATAACTTAACTGCTACATTAATAGCAATATTTCTTACGCAAATTTAGATATATTCATAATTTACCTGCAAATCAAGTTTAATGTTCCTAGACGTAATTAACAGATGTTAAGTATTACTGATGCACGTTCTCTTTCCCTTCATTAAGCACCACGCTCGTCGCACGAGGAAAGATTAAAATAAATAAATAAAACTATCGAAAGTAACAGTGACAACATTTTAACTACATCTGTCATAAATATACGCGGGTCTCTATGTAGACTGCCAGTGAGTATTTTAAACAAAGTTTAATTCTGTGAACAGATTTTAGTAAAAGGGTCAAGAAACCCATTCTTAAGGGCGCCAGATTTTCCATGTGGCTGGGCGGATGGACCGACAAACGGACAGAAGGATGAATATAACGAAGCTAATATTCCATTTTCCGAACTTTGTGGATGGTCCTAAAAATACTTGAAAGAACTTGTAAAATGTGTTGAAAGGGGCAAGTTTATCACTGATATCCTCGCATTAGAGTGTGGTGAATGATATACTTTATCAATTCCTTTAACACTCATGAAGCCTGAATGTCTCCATCTCCACATAGCTTATGTATGTCTTCATGACTTTCACACTAAGCTTTCCATGGCAGTGGAATGCATATTGTTATAATTCCTCACGTGTTAACCTTGATACAAAATATTCCCGTTGGTGTATAAACCACAAATGTATGTCTACGAGTAGTTATTGTATGTGATGGATGACTGAAGAAAAAATATATACGAGTATTCCTCATATGCTTCCGGCCTCTGTGCACCGTACAGTCGTGAACGCATTTGACACTCTACCATTAGAACTCCTCTGTCCCGGACAGTGGTTGGAATTTAAAACCCAGTGTCATTGAAGTGGAAAGGTAACATCGCCCTAAAGCAGGCCATGAAGGTCCAGACGGGGAGTAAAGGTATAGCTCTACTCTTTTTTAACCTGGGCTTTAGATGGTGGTGGGCATTTAAGGCCACGCCCCGGTCACAACACCTTTGGGAAATAAACCCGGTACCCATTGTAAAAGAGGCTGGGTGGGCCCCACAGCCGGTGTGACCGAGTGCGGAAAATCTCGCCCCCATCGGAATTCGATCTCTGGAACTCCCAGGCCGTAGCGAATCGCTATACTGGATACGCCAGTCCGGCCCACAACGGAAGTGTCAAATACTGATTATTTTTTTAACAGCACTGATAGATTATTTCTTTTCTGTGAAGGTTAATGTTTATAACTGCCGGTCCCAGTGGCCGCGCGGTCTAAGGCGTGGGTCTGCGGCCGCTCGCCTGCTGAGAGCGTGGGTTCGAATCCCGTCGCGGGCATAGACGTTTCTCTATTGTGAGTGTTGTGTGTTGTCAGGTAGAGGTCTATGCGTCGGGCTGATCACAAGTCCAGAGGAGTCCCACCGAGTGTCTGTGTCTGAGAGTGATCGTGAATCCTCGATAATGAAGAGGCCTTGGGCCACAGGGCTATTGGGCCATAGTAAAATAATGTTTAAAATTACTGTGAAGCAACAAATAAATTCGAGAATATAATTTCAGTTAACCTTTTTCCTTTATGGATTAGCTAAGCACCACAATCCGCAAGCTATGGTGGAGAGAAGGTTGTTCATTCCGCGCTTTCCAACAAGGCAAAATATGGAGATCTTTTTTAGATTTACCCGCCTGCCATTTTAGTGCTGTCGTACAAACACGTGGCACCCATCGGGTGGGAGGCTACGTGGAATCTAGAGCCGTTCTGAATGCTTTGCAGAAGGGAAATTTACTGCTGCTGCAGGGAATAAAATCCCTGTTCCTCTTTCGACCAGGTTTTGCCCGTGTGCTGTATAATCGGCCAGCGGTTTTAGCACTTATCCCGTACATTGTCGAATCTCCGCGTTTGCTGCAGTGATATTAACAACCTTAACGTCCGTCTCATCTAAGTACGTGTTGAGATTTAAAAAAAAACTGCATTACTACAATTAAAAGCAATTTATACTCATATTATAATAGCAACTTTAAGACTCGCTGCACAGGTTTATCTAATAAAGCAATAAATTAGAATGTCGAAAAGTACACAGTAAATATAAAGTTTAGTTTGTGTTTAAGGGCCTTGGTTTTTCGTGTTAGAGTAACAGTAAATCAAATTCCAGGAAATTATAAGCTTTTTACAGTTCGCAAAATGCACCTTACTTACCTGAGACTTAACTTTACACTCCTTAGCATTCAAATGTTATATGGACCAGTGACAAAACAAGGAATATGGAGAATAAGAAATAATCGGGAATTGTGGAACTGTGCGAAGATTTGGACGCAGCCGCAGACATTAAAAGGAAAAAGGTGGGAATTGATAGGAAATGTATGAAGAGTAGTTAATAAAATATTTGAGAGTAAAATGGGGGGAGGGGGGAGGAGATGAGACCTAGATCGAGACGGTTGGAAGACGTTGAAAAGGATGTACGGCAGATGAAGATTAAAAAATGGTGACACGGCAATGGACGGAGAAGACTGAGAGTCTGCAATTACGGAGGCCAAGGCTGTACGACAGTTGCCCGGAAAGTATCCATCCATTTTGAATATCTCGAGAACCGGTCATGTGGCCTTGATGTAACTTGGCAGCCAGTCAGAGGGGACCTTATTGCGTATTCGTGAATAGCCACCCTCCCGTGGGACTAGTCAGTCGGCCGTGATACGCTGTTGACTGAGCTTGAGTACGGTGTCACCGTCGCACTCAAAAATCATTTCCCTTGCAACGGCGATTTTAGCTTTGGGAAAAGCCAGAAGTCGCAGGGAGCCAAATCTAGGCTGTAGAGGGGGGGGGAGGCACATTGTCGTGATGAAGCTGATCATATCTCGTTCGGTCATTTTGAATGCGAAGGTTACACAGTTCACAAGCTCAGTCAACGCCGTCTCACTGCCGACTGACTAGCCCCACAGGAGAGTGACTGTTCACGGATGAGCAATAAGTTCTCCTCTGACTGGCTGCCAAGTTACATCAAGTTACGCGACCGGTTCTAGAGGAGATCCCGACAGCAACAAGCTATATATATATTAGCTGCTGTTACTACTACTGCTACTAGTACTACTACTACTAGTACTAGTTCTGCTCCGACCACCACCAGCAGTAGCAGTCATTTCCATCTGTCAGTGCAACATAATTTCAACTTGTCGCAGTCATAAGGCACTGCACAATGTGATTTTTCTACCAAAGATACAACCCAAAATTCTACCCGTGCACGTCAAGGAGATATATATATGGAGAAATTTTAACTCCGGCATTAGGTGAAGGTGAGTTCCTAGCCTCATTCTCTGTCAACTTTAGACATTTGGTGAAGAGAAAAATCCGGTACTCATGCGGCACAGCCACTCAGCCTAGTCACTGTAGGACTACGCCATCCCGGCTCTGTGTGGAATTTGAACACTACAGAATTAAAGGTAGACCTTCTAAATCTAAGTTACAGAATGTCTGATTAAGATCGTTTCCGGCTAAAACACACACTTCCAGGCTGAAATTTATCGGCCGTCTTCTTTATTTGCTGTAACAAATTTCTGCTCTGTTAATTTTGGGAATTCGAAAGCAATATATTAAAATGGTTGTGTATTTTAAAGTATCTTTTTAATTACCGAAGTTGTGTGTACACAAGGCTTTAGTAAACAGAAATAAGTTTCCATATTTCAGTTTAAAATTTTCAAAATAAGCTTAATTTTGAACGATATTAGAATAAACATTGAAACATTAGAGGTAGAATGTGAAAATGATGCTTTCAATATTACTAAACTCCGAACCTACAACATTTACTGACCCGGAGCAATTTACACCATGTCTGGACTCTCGAATACTCAGAGAACAGGAAATGGAAAAGCTGAGTGTTTTTATAAAATGCAGACTGGTTGAAAAACATTTCGACTGAAAGGGGGGGGGGGAGGTAGTCGCTACAGAAAAGGAATATTAAAAATATAACGCAGACCTATTCATTTCGTTCTCTCTGCTTGGCAATAAATGCAAACATTATTTCAGTACAAATCGCAGAAGAGACTAGGGGAAATGGAGTAGGTATGGAAGTTTGTAATAAAACAAAAAGAATGAATTTTATTTATGTTTACTCGCTTAGAATATTTGTTTTTTTAAGCAAATTACTATGAAGGATGGGGAAATTAGCGACTGTGAATTGGCAGTGAATTCATTTTCGTTGGTGAATGATCATAGTTAATTCATGTTAATCAAAAGCTAACCAACAAGAAATATCATATAAATGGAAAATTTGTAGACAAAACTTTATGTGCATTGGCTAATGTTTCTAATGTTGTTGCTTTAATACTATTAGCTGGTATCTTCTTCCTTATTCTATTGTGCTAATTTCACACTGTAGTAGGGACCGAGCCAGAAATTGTGCCGCAATATGCGCTTAGAATTTTGGAATGGCAGGGTATTAAAGGAAGTTACTAGTAATAGTAGAAATATCTAATCGCCAACACTAACGCAGGAGCATGTCATTAGGAAAAACACAAATAGGAGGCCATAAAAGTCTCTGCTGGATCAGGCAGCTTGCAGTTTGTAAAGGGCTTAAGAACAAAGCCACAACGGCTTGCCACACAGTCTGTTTCTAGACTCCGTACCGACTGCCGTCATGTAAACCTACAAACGTCCACAGGAAACCACATTTTGAAAACGTTGATACGATTTTTGCACCTTACTCGTTACAAAATTTTGTGTTCAATCCTTTTTTTCGTTCTGAATTTAAAGATTATGAGGTCAGAGAACCGGAAATGAGTTCTCTCTTTCATGTCTGGGATAAAGGTTGGACGACCCAGGAATTTTGGTTCGTTTTCGGGAAAAATAACAGACTTTATCTCTTCGAAGCGTCTAGCATGATTCTGGGGCTCAACACAGCTTCATATCTTACCCGAGATTCTGTCTCAGATGTAGAGCAGACGGTGCTTGAAGCCTATCGCTGACCTGCCTCAAGTTGCGACATTAGAAATATGTACTGCTAAACCCACACTCTCACTAATGATTCATGGAGTACACAGGAACAGGCGCCTTAAAAACGTAAGATTAAGAATACAGGTCACGAATCTCTTAATTCTGTCATCTGTCGAAAGCATTCGGAGACTGAATATGAGGTAGATGGAAAGACAAACTTAGTCTTGGCCTTATGCTTTCACTTTTTCCTGTGAATAACTTAATTACATTGCGCAGTAGCCTACGTAGCAATGTGTATATCAATTAAATTCATAACCTTAAATTGGATATCGGCTCATTAAAGGGGTTAAAAGCGGCCGAGACGTTGCGTTATTCACCCATCCCCTGCTAACATCGAGGTAAAAGGAAGTGTAGAGCTGCTCCTCTTCTCTCCCTCTGTGCCTTAATGGAAGGTTACAGGGCAAACGTTACACTTCTTCCTGGACGGTTGAGATAATTTTGTATTTCTTCAAATAAAGTAGGTAAAACTGAGATCCAAACACATACAACATACTGTTACATAAAGAATTTTACCCGCACATTACCTTTCGAGTAGCGCACACAAAGAAATATATAACCCCTTACAAACCAAAATGAAACGATATGGTGGCAGTGGCTCACTGTCTTAAGTGAAAATGGGGAGGACAAGTGGCAAGAATGTACCAGCGCAGATGGGCACCAGCTGCATCAATGTGGAATGTAAGAAATGGCAAAAGGAGAACCGGGGTGACCGAAGACCCGTTGGGCAGGCACGTTCGAGACAGCGGTAGGAGAAAAGTCACGAACAGGCTGAAACTGGAGCCAATGGAGTAGGTACAAACAGCATTCGTAAAACCAATGTTACAACTCGTGGATATAAGCATAAAGTTGCTACATAAGTGTATTTAGCGATGCAAGTGCCAACCTACGAGACTAAGTGAAACAGTATTACATGTTCCAAGTGTCAATGCGACTACTTTAGGAACAGATCACCTAGTGATAAGCATTTGAGCTTTCCACGGTTCCAGCAGAGGGCACAGAATCAATTAGGCTTGTTTATTTATAATCCCTTATTACATTAACTGGCTTGTCTCATAACGGAGCGTCAGTATGATTAGTGTGGGGCATAAACTGTATTTTTATATATTATATAGCTGAACACCACCCTTGGAAGGATAGAAACTATTTAGTTTTTATAATTTAATATTTGCATTATTATTGTAAGTATGGTTATTACCACAATGGCTGAACTTGAGGAGCTGCTATACATTGAGTAAAACTGTTGACAGACCCTTGTAATATTGTACTTAACTAGTATCAATATCGTGTGGTTTAAATATGGTTAATTATTTCAGATTATGGCAACCATTCTGTCTCATTTTACACCAAAATCCAATGACGTCTGTGCAGAAAGTAACTTAGATACAAATGAACAACACCCTCGGAGATAGTTTACTCTTCGAAAGAAAACAATAACATTATTATTTCCTTCCAGGTATCTATACATCATCTACAAATTCGCATTTATCAAAAGGAGCGGATAATTTTTTGTTTAAATTTTCGAGATACTTCAAGGATGCTACAGCTTATACATTCAGAAAGTCACAGGCTAAGAATTTCCGAAGTATACGAATTCTTTCGTTCGTTGCAATGGAAGATTTGAATACAAATTCAAGGTTATAGTAGAGCATCGGCAGAAAATTTCACGATTCCTTCTACATGATCCGCCCAAAGAATTTACACTTTCGAGCCCTCGTCTCAGAAATGAAGAGAAACAAATGGCACTGTTATTATTATTATTCAGTATAAAAATAGCCGTAGCACATATATATTAGAATTGTACAATGTTCCATATCGTTGAATTTTCTTCAGGATTTGAACCTGCTTGAAAATAAAAGCCATTAAGGTCATTTTGAATGAGGGGGACGAATATGAAAGCAAAAGTTTCAAAAGAATAGTGATTTAGAGTTCCAATTCGAAAATCAAAGCAACAAACCGGCAGTTCGTCGTCAATTTCAAATATTAGCATGAAAATTGGCTACATATCCGAGGACATTGTGTTTTTTCTTCGCTTTTCTACGCTAATGCCGGAGTAGTAACTCAGGGTAAACCTCGACCAAGCTTGAATAACTCCAATTTCACAAGTTCCTGGGTCAGCCATTTTGTCATTAGGTACTGATTGTAGGAAATTAAAAAGTACAATGTTTTAGTGGTCTCAAAACCCATAATATTCATATAATATTTAAAAAATGGGTTAATTAGTTGCAAAACTAACGCAGTGACAACATAAAACCTTTTAACCCTAAGAAAACGAAATCTGTCATTTGATAACCTTGCATGGGATTCTGTTAATGAATGGCCAGGAACTTTAAACAGGTCTATATTCCCTCCTTGCTGCCATGGTACTTGCTGGGTAAAGCTTCACAGCAACATGGTAACTAAGTGACCTCAGAGCAGATTGGTTCGTACATAATCAATCAAGTTCGTGCGTGATGCACGCAGGCACAAACGTACATAGACACACAGAGAGTTTCACCTCGTTTGGGTGGGATGATTAGTACTGCCTTGTTACTCACTAGGCCACAATTCACCGCTGCCTGCGAATTTTTCCATGCAACAACATTTTGCAAGCCATTTTGAGCCATACAGCTCACAAGCCACAGCGTTCACATGCACAATCTTAAAATACGTGTGTGCTTTTGAAAACAAAGTGCTGAGGAGAACATTTGAACCAAAAGTACAAGGAATAAGGCGTAATTAGTACCTTCATAATATTCAATTTGCATGTAATGACATTAAGCCTAATAACTAAGAATGACTATGGAGTTTAACAGGAAATAACTTCTTTCGTATATTTAAACTTCAGGCCTTTCCTTTATCAGTTTTATACCTTTATCTTTATCCTTTATTCTTCCGTTAAAGCAGGCAATATATTTGAATCATTGTCCGTGTGGTGGCACAGTTAACATAACGAATCTACCTGCGTAAATACATGAAACTTTAGAGCTATATAACACCTACAGAGTCACATAAGCCTTACGTGTGATCATAAATTATCTCCTTACATAACGGCACTAAAGGAAAACAACGATAAATATACAGTAGTACAGTAACCTGTTAACTCCGCTCGTAACAAAGCATGTTTAAGACAATTACAGGAAGGGAGACGAAACTGGTGGAATATGTAAAACGTACTGCAAAAATTGATCAAAATTTATAGAATTTCAGTTGTAAAACTTGACTGAAAAACGTAAACTTGGGAGACCAAGTGTAGATGGAAAGTTGATATTTTTTATGCATCTTTGATGAACTGGTAGTGAGACGGTAAAGGCGATTCGACTAGTTGACCGCTAGTTGCAAACTTGATAAAGGAACTTTAGTTTTAGAAAAGCGGAGAAAATCTTGAAAACGCGGGGAAATATCCACTCCTGGAGAAACGCTCTGCTGTATGGAGTAAGCTGAGGTGCAGCGCGAATGTTTCCGTTGAGTGGCAATCATTTGTTTGTTGTTCGTTAAGGTCCCAGGTTCGAAAATAGGCCCGGAAACCAGATATTACGACTAAGGTCTCTCGTACTTTTTTTCAGTCTATGAATAAACTCTTTTTTTTTCGTATAATCCCCAAATTATAAATCGTTTGCCTTCTACCACACCCTTTGCAATCTGTTACTCACTAACCCCCCTCTCATTAGACGCTGTTTAATCCAGCTACTGGAGCTTCCTTAAATTAAATATTGTGGCTTCGTGCAGTTACAGATAAAACAGGTTAATTTTATGACAAACGTTTATGAAAGTCGAGGAAAAATATGAATTATTCGTAGCGGTTAAGAATGAAACAGAACAAGCAGCACATTACGGAAGTGACGTGCAAATTCTCTTGTGCTTCAGTCAATATTGAATCAGTGACTTTTTTTCTTAGAATATTGTGTAGCGTGCACACTCACTGAATTCGTGATCTCATAGCCTTCTTCAAAGGCCAAAATGCAGGGCCATCTGTGGAACTCCTAGCTATACAGAGTTGTCAAATTTCCTAGTCACATTAACGTACCTTCAACAATTTTAAATTTCTTACACCGTGCATTTTAACATAAATTATATAATATAAACCAAGAAAGTGCACTTTTTCTAAATTAATAATTCTAATTTTTAATTTTGAAGACATTAAAAATTAAAATATTAGTTCATAAAAGGTACATTTTGTTGATTTATATTGTAGGAGGCTTATTCAGAAAGTAACTACCGTTTCGCTGTAAAAAAATCGAATAAGATTTCGTATAAAATTTTATTGTTATCAGATTCTACATTCTTGAAACTATTTTTCCACATATTCGCCGCCATTATTGAGGTACTTACCGTAGCGGGGCACAAGTTTTTGTATACCCTCCTCATCGAATGCGGCCGCCTGCGATGTTAGCCACTACTGACAATGTCATAGAGTAGAGTCCTTGAAAACTGAGGAAAGTGCAGGGACAGATCAGAAATTGTGAAATGTCTGTCATCACGCACTCTTTCGTTAACCGTACGCACCAAATCATCATTCAACAAAGATGGACGCCCACTTCGCCCCTCATCGTGCACGTTCGCTCGTCCTTCATTGAACATCCGAACCCATTTCCTAACCATGTCATAACTCATCGCATTTTCACCATACACTTGACAGATCTGGTGATGATTCTCACTTGGTAGCACATTTTTAGCGTTCAAAAAACGAATTACACCCCTTCAATTGTCTTAAACATGTTTAACGCACAGGAACAAACATAAACATAACACGAATTTCACGAAATAGCGTCTGTGGCTTCTCAATTGTTAGAGGAAGTCACTGCACATGCGCAAAGTGACAGTGTCTAGGATGCTCGAGAGATATGGGCAGACGGTACTTACTTTCCGAATAACCTACCTTCAATAATTATATAAAATAAAGCAGTCCCAGTACGGGCCTGGACAGACCCTGACGATCCCAGATTTTCTAGACAGGCTGCACATAAAGGCGACAAAGTTGTCAAATATCAACACCGGTCGCCTTTACCCCCCATGCTATATCCTATTTCTGTTAGAGGCTGCGTCGACCCCAGGGACATAGTGCAGCCGGAAGAACTACCTCCATGAAAAATTCCAAGACCTTAACCAACTGCGCCAGTAAGTACCCCTTCAATATTAGAGATATGTTAAATACACTTATTATTTCTCGTACATGTCTACTATAACTACGTGTTAATTGACTTTAGCAGATAGAAGATTCAAGAGAAGAAAATGCAGAGAAAAGAAAAATTGTTTGAACAGTGAAAACTATAATGGCTCCTGGAATTATTTATAGCGTATTCATCGACTGTCTACTGACTTTAATGTGTGGAATCCTGATAATGGTGCATGACATTTAGAATTATTAAGATTTTGCAATTTTTTCATAGTCCTCTGCTTAAAAAAACAAAACGAAGGTAAAAATTTAAGAGCCTCATTCTGCATTTGTCCCGCTGTATGGAAACCTTCTCAATATTTTTGTTTGTTTTAATGCACTTCAAAACACTAGACGATGGGTACAGCAGAGACATTGTGGGGTTCTGAACGTCTCCCTATTCCTTGAAAGAGGAATATTATCCTCCTGGATGGAAATTGGGCTGTTATAAAAATGGCGGGGAAAAAAAGAAATCCCCATGGGGTTACGTTTATTTGATTATGACTTTATTTAACAACAGTTCGTAGACAATATTTTTGTATTGATTCAGGTGGGACGTTGATAATGTACATATAATGTACAATATAATGTATAATGATTTACAGGAATGTAAGAGGACTGATTTTGATATCCAATATATAAGAACCGAGATACACAGAACTGTAATTCTGTCTTTTGTTTTATATGGGTGTGAAACGTGGTCTCAGATTGAGGAAGGAACATAGGCTGAGTGTACAGGGGAAGGTATCAGGGCCTAAGGTTGACAAAGCAACAGAAGAGTGCAGAAGACTACATAATGAGCTGTGCTCTTTACCGAATTTTATTAGGGGTGATAAATTCAAGAAGAATGAGATGTATTGGGCATGTGACCTGCATGGGGAGAGGGGAGATGCATATAGGGTTTTGCGGTAAAGACGTGATGGAAAGAAACCACTTTGAAGGCCTAGCAATAGATACTATGATAATATTAATATGGATGTTTAAGAAGTGAAATGTGGAAGAGTGGAGTGGATTGCTGTGGGTTATAATAGGACAGCTGGCGAGCACCAGTGAATGCGGCAATGAACCTTCGGGTTCCATCAAGTGCGGGAAATTTCTTGACTAGCTGCAGACTTGTTAACTTCTCAGAGAGGAACCTGCTCCATGGAGTTAGTTCAGAATGTAAGAGACAGCGGCCATGGAATAGCAAGGTATCCCAGCGAGTACACCTTCTGACTTGTGTTAGGGAAGTGATAAATTCGAATCTCGGCTAGGACATCTGCTAGTCAGAATCTAGTGTTGTGTGGTTCTACTTAGTCTTTTCAGACAAACTGCCCAACTGAGCCACCTTCGTAGTAATCATTCCGCAGTAATATCACTTTTTGGCAATGCTTTGTGAGAGCTACTGACGGAATCATTAATAAACATCTCTGGGCCCACATTCGAAGTCCATACCTCCCAAATGCGGACCACAAGTCCTAACAGCTCATCATGCTTTGTCCAGGACTTGAAATGACATCGTGTCTTGTTGCTTTTGGTGTCGATATATGTGCAGGCAGCGTCATAGAAAGGATTGTGTTGGATTTATGCTAATGAACGTCTCGTATTAAATCATGTGGACGAGCCCAGTACATGTCCGTCTGTCCGTCACAGATTTCACCTATAACAATAGACAAGCCCAACTCTCTGCCTAGCAAGTCACAAGTCCTCATCAACATTACAATGGACAACTAAACTGACTACCCGACATAAACCAACACAAAAGACGTCACTCGGACAGTCGATATATGGATAATTTAACACACAACATACCTAGCTATAAACGCGGCACACGAATCAACAAGTAAACTGACATTCACTCCCCTCGTTCGACGGCTTCTTCCTTGATTGACATTGCGGGAACGACACAGAGTGAGGGTTTTTGTGTAAATACTGTCGGGGAAAATAATTTGATATGACAGAGATGCGATGTAGCAGGATGGAAGGTAACTGTGTAATGTAAAACATGACAAATTTTTTGCTTTTACAACGAGCAGGTTGACATAACCTGTAGATATTCCGAACTGTATTCGGAAAGTATCAGTTTCGAATCTCGGTCAAGACACAGCCCATCATGACCTACGTAGTTAGTAAGATTTCTTCAGTACAGTGACACAAACGTTGGGACAATAACTTAAACCAGGAAACGACAGTTTTCTTCTATATCCTTTATAGTTCTTTCTTTACTATCATCTAATATTCGACGGTGTGTAATCTGAGCTACTGACTACTTAAAATAGTCCGAAAATAAATAAATAAATAAATAAATTCACAAATAAATAACTGTATGAAATTGACCCATATTAAGGAGATGTTAGTTGCTCACCTAGACAAATATTTGTCCGAATTTCAAGGAACAAGTTGGACCGTCACAGTTTTCCCCAAAACCCTTCCATTGGCCCTAACCTGACCCATCTTAATCCAATCTGCACCCTTTCACCTCTTTTCCTTAAGGTCCATTTCAACATTCTCCTCTATTTTAGGCCTAAGTTTTCCAAGGGTCTCTTCTGGCCGCTTCCTTCTCTTTTATGTATACCACATGACCCAGCTATCCCGTCCAACTTGCTCTAATCATCCTAATAATATACGCTGAAAAGGACAAACCACGCATGACCTTTTAAATTCTTCCCAGCTCCTTCCTAGGTTCAAATATTTTCCTCAGCATTCTATCCTGTAGCAGCCGCAGTAGACTTATGCATCATCCGATTAGTATAGGAAAGGTAAAAAAGGTAAATCAGTCCCATTACAGTCCTGGACAGGCCCAGAGGGTTCCAGGAAGTTAAGGTTCCCAGATTTCATAACAACGGCACAGGATGGTGGTAAGGTTGTCAGCCTTACGCATCGGCCGCCTTTACCCCCAGGAAATGCTCCTGGTACTCATTTCTGTTAGAGGCTGAGTCGACCCCTGGGCCATAGTGCGATGGAAGGGATTATATATCAATGAAAAATTCCAGTGACACCAGCTGGGATCGAACCAGCGACCTTCCGACTTGTAGTAAAGCACTTTAACCACTGTGCTACCGCGGTCTCCGATTAGTATAGGAGACCAAATTTATTTTCATGTAACACGACACTCATAATTCTACCTATACCCTATTTTATATATATATTTGTGTGTGTGTGTGTGTGTGTGTGTGTGTGTGTGTGGGTCGGGTAGCTCAGTCGGTATAGCGACTGAACTACGGGCTGGACGGTCTGGGATCGAATCCTGGTAGGGACGAGATTTTCCACCCATACAGACCGGCCCCTGGGACAAATCCAACCCCCTATAAAATGGGTACCGGCTCTTTCCCGGGGGTAACATGCGGCCAAGGCGTGCTGCTGACCACTCGCTCCCTTCCAGTGCCGCGGTCATGGAACAGTAGAGCTATACCTCTACACACCCTCTGGGCCACACCGGGCCTGTAACTGGATCACTTTACCTTTTTACACACACACACACACACACACACACACATACGTATATATATACACACATATAACATACATATACATACATTAAACTTGATACTTACAGAAAGTACGCGGAGTTACATAAGGCTCTGAAAATCATAATGGCATCATGTCGTAAGTTTAATGCCTTTTTTTCTGCCATTGGAACTTGTATGGTCTTTACAACAAAAATAAAAATATGTGTGAGAAGACGAATGAAATTATATAAGCGAGTCACGCAGCAGGTACTGCAAAATAAAATTTGCTTACATTTCGACCAAAACATAAGTCAGAGTTATGTGAAGACTGGGTGCTGAGAAAATTACTTGGACGTGAGAGAGGCGAGTGAAGTGACGCTTATTTCAGAAAGTTGTAAAACGTAAAATTTCCCCCATTTGTGAAGGAAACATAGTAGGGGATTGAAAATGAGATGCTGGAGAATACGACAGGGCAGAATATTGGAGTGACTCGATATAACCTTCGGCGTAATATGTGGTTTGTAGCACAAATGTGATAAACATTAAAAGATAAATTTTTGTCATTAGCTTATAACAAGTTAAATCCCAAAGAGTAAAATTTTCGGCTTTACTTCCAGGTAAATATTTCACTCTAATTTTCCTTTAACATTTAGTAAATCTTCACAAATCTGCCAATATATTGTCAAATACGTTTTACATTCTCTCTCTGATGTTTACAGTTATGTGATACATACATTTGATTTGGTGTTCGGTAACGAACAGTAGAACAGACTTGAAACTTTAAGTCATCCGGACTGAGGCCCTGAACAACTATGTGAAACAGTACCTACATTTCAGAAAATCCCAAAACTTTGTTACAGTGGCATACCGGGGGGTTGGGGGTTCAAACTCTTCCCCCCCCCCCCCCCCCCCCCACCTCCGCGAAAAAAAACATCACCCACACCCCAACCGATCATAAAAACTATAAAAAAAAAAAAAACAAAGAAAAAACACACACAACAAAA
>Ga0123352_10003623_pt1 | contig 22427 bp, 22 predicted proteins | sample TergutLab28metaG_FD_89700 | JGI IMG/M metagenome (GOLD analysis project Ga0123352, IMG submission 89700) | Labiotermes labralis P1 segment gut microbial communities from Petit-Saut dam, French Guiana - Lab288 P1 | ecosystem: Host-associated > Arthropoda: Insects > Digestive system > Gut ...
ATACCACATCTGCCGACATTAATGCCGCTGCAAACACTCTTTACAATGCACTTGCCCGTGTTACACCGACATTTTGAACACTATCTAACCATTCTTATATAATGAAAGGAGCAAGAAATTATGCAAAATTATAAAAATAAAAAACGATTGACTGTTGCTGCATTGCTACTTATGCTCACACTTGTAGGTGGGGGAGCTTTTGCTGCTACACCTGGTGTGTTACAAGTTGCTGGTGGATTTGGTTTTGGTGATGAGCAGTTGCATATCATCTGGACAGATACAGAAGTTGAAGGTCTTATGAATGTTGCCACAACAAATGAAGCTAGAATAGTTGATCATATGACGGTTGGGGGTGCATCTGCAAATCACAGAGTAAACCACAGAGTAGAGTGGGCTGTCGGCTTTGTTTCGGAAGGTGCAGTAACTCTGACAGCCACCGCAGAAAACGTGGGTCAGCTTCCTGCCTTGCTTGCAACACCAGGCACAGCTATATGGAGTTACCTTTTTGCAGATGACATTATCCCATTCACACTTGGCAATGTTGTAGCACTTAACCATAGGAGTGAAACTAATACACTTATTGAGGCTAACCCAACTTTTCCTGTAAACATGCAGGTGGGTGACACTGTTGACGTTCAAATAACCCTGGCTTGGGATGGAGTTGCTCCGTTTTCAACCCCAGGTAGCCCTATAGCAATGCCTGCTTCCGACTTTAACAACTGGGCTATAGATGGCTGGCTTGTCGACCTTCTGGAGATAGAAGGGGACTATGAGTGGGTTGCCAACTTCTTGTTGGAACTGGTTTACTCTTTAGGTACTCCAGCCCCATAATTGATATAATAACAAAATTAGTAACATAAGCTTATAAAGCTGTAGGAGGTGAAAAGTGTGACCAAATTTTCTGAGACATATCTTGTTGTTGCAACATGTGTCGCACTTTTCATCATGCAGCTTATTTTTATGTTTATACCCGTTGCTGCCCTTGGTTTTTTTAATATGGCGGTGCGACCTGTTGTTTTCATCGTTTTGGCTGTGGCTTGTTTTGGTGTTTTGGGGCGAGATATGCGTTATGTGTATAATGTTTTCAGTATAAATGTAGCTGTTATCATAACTATCGCCATTTTTGGACTGGCTTTGCTAATTTTCTCCGTAATGTTTGGAGTTGTAGCAAACGGCATAGCTCCAGATAACGTCACACGTTTAAGCCATCTTTGGAACACAGGTACAGTGATTGTTTTTGGGGAATATATAAGGATAAAACTGATTAAATCAAGCTCACAGATAAATAGGGCAGGGATTATTGTAGCAATAACCCTTGTATTGGCATTTACCCATATGGGTGGTATAAGGGTGTTAGTAGGTGCTGATAGTATTGGACTTGATGTTGTATTTAACTCCATTATTAGACCTTTGGTAATTAGCTCAAGTGCAAGTTTTTTTGCTATCAAGGGTACTTTTGCAAGCGTATTGATTGTGAGTTTTACATACACTATGGCTACACTGCTTTTGCCTGTTATACCTGATGTAAGTATATTAACATTTTCAATTATAACTAGCGGAAGTATGTTTGCTTCAATTATTTTATACGCTTTTTTAACGAGTGACCGTAGCCGTGAAAAGCGAGCCAAAGAAAGGCGTATGGCACGGTACACACGCCGTCCTTGGGTTTCAACTACTATTATACTTGTTGTTGTAGTGGTGCTATTTGCCTTTTTTGTGGGGACTTTTCGTATATATCCCATTGTGGTGCTTACTAGCTCTATGGAACCAACTCTTCCAAGGGGTAGCATTGCATTTATAGAGCGTGTTTCGTCTAACATGGTTTATGATATGGTGGTAGAGGGGTATGTGATACATTTTATAAGTCGAGAAGGTGTAGAATTTATACATAGAAACGTGGGCTACTGGTACGACCACGCCAACGTACGCCATTACCTTACTCAAGGGGATGCAGGAGGACCGCAAGATCCAAATCCTGTACCACCCGAAGACGTGCGGGGTATAGCAAGAATGACACTGCCTTACGCAGGATTTATCTACATTTTTTTCAGAAATATAACATCAACTTTCAATTAGTATACAAAATCCAAAGAGAAAGGGGGACGTGGTGTGGAATTTTTAAGGCAATTATATGATAAAACAAAAAAACTGCATACAATTATCTTATCAGGGGCGTTGCTATTGATAGTGTTAATTTTTGTGCTATTTTTAACCATATCCAATATAGGCGAGGAAGAAGCCATCACTTTTAGCGGTAATTTGGAAACTAACTTTAGAGTGCATTATCTTCCTAATGATTTTTTCGAGACAAACCCAGTACCACATAGCTTAAACTTTCTAATGTCTTTCACAGATTTTATAGAAATTGATAATAGATTTACAGCAAGCTTTCATGAGATTGTGGATGTACAATATAGCTATGAGGCTTCAAAAAGCCTTATCATTCGCTATGTGAACAATTTGGACGGTGTGGCTACCCCCATTGTGTTTCAACAGAACACACAACTGGGCACCAATGCTGGCACAGCTTACACCGACAGTCTTTCTTTTGGAAATGATAATAGTTCATATAGAATATATCCAAAAGAATTTACGGACTCTTATTTAGAATTTATCCAAGCACAAAGGCAAATGATGTATACTGAAAACGTGATTGCCACGAGTATGCGTGGATTTACAGCTGAATTGGTTATAGAATTTACTTATGCAATCTACATACCCTATTGGGGTGTGAGGGACAGTGTAACTCGTGGGTACAGAATTCCGCTTACGACTGAGGTTTACACGTTGGCTACCACAGGTAATGGTACATCTGGCTTTAACACTAGCATAAACCTAGGCACACCACCTCTTGAAATAACAATGCTTATGGTAATTTTGCTTACCCTAGCTACTGCATTAAGTGTCTATGGGCTTTTTAGAGGGTTTAAAATTTATAAGGCAGACAGCAACGAAAAAGTGCAGAAAGCCCATGACATCGTAAATAAATACTCAAACGAAATTGTGGTGTCTAGTGTTGCTTTGCCACTGTCGGACTACCACCTTATGCCTGTAAGTGAATTTAAGCCGATTTTGATGCTTGCAATTAATCTTAACAAGCATATAATGTGCCATCATAATGAGGAGATGGCGGAGTTTGCAGTGATAGTAGATGCTAATGCCTATTACTACAAACTGGACTATAACCAAACTCCTCTACCACCAAAGCCGACTAAAACAGTAAAAAAACGAAAGCCCACTCGTAGTGGAGTTACTTAAATGATATATTGGAGTTTTTCAATAAAAATTCAAGAAGCGACTGTTATCAGAAATAAGAACAGTCGCTTTTTTGTATATAAAACAAAATCTTTAAGCATTCATTATATGTAAAAAGCATAAAATCAATATATAAGAATAGTGCAATTGAGGAGGGATTGAAATAGCAAAACGGAAACTATATAAAGTGGGTGTATATGTCCGCTTGAGTAAAGAAGATAGTCGTACAGGAGAATCTGTATCAATTGAAAATCAAAAACTGATGCTAATTAGACATGTTAAGGAAATGGGTTGGGAACTGCGAGAAATTTACCAAGATGACGGCTTTTCTGGGACAAACCAAAATAGACCCGCTTTTCAGAGAATGATGGAGGATGTTAAGCAAGGTTTTATTAATACAATTCTCATTAAAGACCTTTCTCGATTAGGCAGAAATTATTTAGAAGTTGGTAATCTTGCTGAAGTATTTCTCCCAGAGTATGGTTGTGAACTTATATCGCTTAATGAGAAATTAGATGATATGATGGTCTTTAGAAATTGGTTTAATGAACAACATTCTAAAACTACAAGTGCTAAAGTTCGCATTGGAAAGAGAATATCTGCTCAAAATGGCAGATTTACTGGTGTTTATGCTCCATATGGTTACAAAAAAGACCCTCAAAGTAGGCACAAGCTTATTATTGATGAGAATGCCGCTCCTGTAGTACGAAAAATATTCCAAATGAGAGCGTCAGGCCTTGCCTTTAGAGCTATTGCTATAAAACTTAATGATGAAAATATTATTTGCCCAAAAGAATATTATTACCAACAAAGAAATGCCAAAAATCCAAAAAAGACAACAAAAATGTGGAGTGATAGTACTATAAAAAATATACTCAAAAATGAGGTTTACATCGGTGTTTTGGTTAGCGGAAAATCTGGCACAATATCGTATAAAAATCAGAAGCAAGTTCGTAAAGAAAAGGAGAGTTGGATAAGAGTAGAAAATGTCCACGAACCTATTATAGATATTGACACTTGGAACAAAATTAAGGTATTAGCAGAAAGAAACCATAGATCTCGTAAGAGAAAGGATGGTGGAAATAATCTTTTTACTAGCAGACTATTTTGCCCTGATTGCGGATTTAGACTAAAAGGCCAAGCAGAACGTAGAGAGCGAAAAAATGGTAGCATATATACAAATGTGCATTATATGTGTTCTACTTTTGCTAAAGCTGGGAAAAATGCTTGTAGTAGCCACTGTATTAGTGAAAATACTCTTATAAAGTTAGTAGTAGAAGATATAAAGCATTATGCCATGAAAATTGCATTCAATGAAGAAAAAATTGTTAATGCGATAACTTCTTACCAGCCTAAAGATATTTATGAAAGTGAATTAGATAGCCATATAAAGCAGATTGATAAACTGGATAATCTCATTGAAAGTCTCTATATGGATAAAATTGCAGGAATAATTCCAACAAGTCTTTTTGAACGGCAGATTGAAAAATACGAGAAAGAACGAGAAGAACGTAGCCAAGTTATAAAAGCTTTAAAGAAGCAACTTGCAGATATTATACCAGTTAAAGATAATATACCTATATGGACAGAACTTATAAAAAAATATGCAAATATTGATACTTTATCTATTGATGCTGAAGCTATAAATGACTTAATAGATAAAATCATAGTGGGTGAAGCCAAATATCTTCATGGTAAAAGGGTATGCGATATAAAAATTATACGGAATTATACCCTAATGTAGTTCAAATTTAAAATTAAGGTATAATTCCGAAATTATATATAATCATGTATGTTGCATATCTAAGTTCTCATGACGAGTACTTCTTAAAATTTGTAGTCCAAAATTAGTTTTAATATATAATCTTCTAAGTGGCTATATTTTTTCTTTTTAATTTGACAAAGCACAACCTTCCATGGAATTGGATTATAAAAAGATTTTTCGACAATGCCTTCCATATTTATAAGGGATTTTACGGGGGAAGGCAAGATTGTTAAAATATTAGGATTTTTAACAGAAAACATAAGAAAATCCCAATAAGAAGACTCTATCACAATTTTAGGCTTTACATCTTCTGATTTAAATTTATCTATTAATTGATGGTGTATCATAAATGAGTCGTTAAATATTGCCATTGGATGACCATTTAATTTTTTCCAACAGATCATATCATTTTTTGCTAAAGGACTATGTATATTCATAAATGCTGCAAGTTCGTTTTCTTGTAACAAATATTCATTTATCATATCATTACTGACGTATGTTGGTTGAAGTAACACAGCAAAATCTAAGTTTTTAGATAAAAGGGACTTACGCAATTCATATGCTCCCATCTCTATAATCTCAACCTCTATATCTGGATTTTCTAACATAATATTAGGTAAAACATTTGAAAATGTTGTACTCAAAATTAAAGGCGGTATGCCTATTTTTACTTTACCACGATATTGTCCTGATCCCTCCCTAAGTTCATTTATCATGTTTTTGTAGTTATCTATTATTAAAATAGCATTTTTGTAGAAAATCTCCCCTTCTGGTGTTAAGCTTTGTAATTTGCCTTTGTATCTTTGAAAAAGTTGTACGTTCTCCTCTGCTTCAAAGTTTTTAATTATAGAACTTAAAGCTGGTTGTGATATATACAATTTCTTAGATGCAACAGATAAATTGCATTTGCAATTAACGATTTCGACAAAATACTTCATTTGTTTAATATCCATATATATTTTTAACAAAACCTCCTAACTCTATAGTAATATTGCTATACAAATTATACACTAAATTTCAGATGATTGCAATAGTTTATAAAAAAAATTTATATGGTGTATAAAAAAAATGTGCTGGACAATGTGTATTAGTATAGATTATAATTATAATAGGTGATTATATGTTGTTTTTTATATTAAATAATGGGAGGATTAGATGAAAAAATCAACCGTAGGAATAGTAGGAATAGGTGTGTATATACCAAGGACATATATGACTGCTGAAGAAATATCTGCGAAAACTGGTGGTGTCTGGAGCGTAGATGCAGTACGTGATAAGCTTGGAATAAACAAAAAAACGGTGGCATTGGGGAGTGAAGGTACTCAAGAGATGGGATACTTAGCTGCAAAAGATTGTATAGAGAGTAGCGGTATAGATCCAAAAGAAATAGATGTGATACTATGTATGGGTGAAGAATATAAAGAGTACCCGCTTACAACATCAGCATTGTATATACAGGATAAGATAGGTGCTACCAATGCGTGGGGTATAGACGTTGCCAACCGATGTTGTACTACAGTATCCGCTATAAAAATGGCAACAGACATGCTAATAGCAGACGAGGACATAGATACTATACTAATTGCAGGTGGTTACAGAAACGGAGATTTTATTGATTATACTGATAACAATGTATCTTTTATGTACAATTTAGGTGCAGGTGGTGGTGCAATACTACTAAAAAAGGGTATGACCAAAAACTTAATACTAGGTTCTCACATAATTGCAGATGCAAGCCTTGCTAGAACTGCAGGTGTTGAAATAGGAGGTATAAATAATCCTATTACATCATTTAATATAGAAGAAGCAAGTAAATCTCTAAGATTATTAGACCCAGTAACTATGAAAAATCGTTTAAATGAAGTCAGCATGAGCAACTGGTACAAATGTATAGATAAAGCATTTGAAAAAGCTAAAATATCTAAATCAGATATGGATTATCTAGCAATGCTACACATAAAACGTTCTGGGCATATAGGTATGCTAAAAGACTTAGGTCTAACAGAAGAACAAAGTGTATATTTGGAAGACTACGGTCACATAGGTCAGATAGACCAAATACTTTCTATTAAACTAGGTTTACAGGCGGGTAAAGTAAAAGATGGTTCAGTGGTATGTATGTTATCTGCTGGTATTGGATACGTATGGGCTGCCAATGTAATTAAGTGGGGGGAGCAGGAGGTACTATAATAATGGAAATATTTTTACAGTTACTATTTAGTGGACTAGAAACAGGAAGTATATATGCTCTTGCAGCGCTTGGTATTGCTCTTATATACAGAACATCTCGTCTAACTAACTTTGCACAGGGTACCATAGGTATGTTAAATGCTTTTGTAGCAACTTTTGCAATTATGAACTTTGATATACCAGTTTGGTTTGCAGTTTTAGCTGGTATGCTATCTGCTTTTGCAGTAGGCATCTTGATTGATCTTTTAATTATACGTAGGGCAAAAAAAGCCTCGCCCATGGCAAAGCAAATTATAACCTTTGGTATTATAATGGTATTATTGGGAATTGCACCTATGATGTTTGGTGTTATACCACTGAGTTTTCCTAGGTTGTTGATGCAAGGGCAAGCAGATATACTTGGAGCTTCTATATCACACAATGCTTTACTTAATATAGCTATTGGTGTGATTATTGCAGCGTTATTATTTTTATTCTTACAGTACACAAAATGGGGACTTGCGGTACGTGTTACTGCTTCTAATGAATCTACAGCAAAACTAATGGGTGTGCCTACATCTATGGTAACTATGGGTTCTTGGGCAGTTGCAGCAGCCCTCGGTGCGTTATCCGCACTTATGTTTGCACCTGCTATATCAGTTAATGTAAGTATGATGGAAATAGTACAAATTAATGCACTAATTGCAGGGGTGTTAGGTGGTTTCTCAACTTTCTATGGACCAGTTCTTGCGGCATATATGGTAGGTGTATCGCGTAACATGTTACAGTTTTATGTTTCTTCCATATGGGCCGAACCCCTGTTATTTACCCTTATCTTATTATTTATCATATTACGCCCTAACGGTCTAATTGGTAAAAAAATAGTGAAGAAAGTATAGAGGTGTGTAATAATGGAATTGATATTAAAAGCAGTATTAAAATCAAGATATACAAAATATATTGCATTTGGACTTATAATGGCTCTTATGCCTTTGCTTGCAAGCATGGGTCTTATACGAAACGCCACTATAATAACACTTGGTGCGGTTTTGTTCTACGCAGTTGTAGCTATAGGTCTTAATATTTTACTTGGTTACTCTGGACTTATATCATTAGGTACCGCTGGCTTTATGGGGCTTGGTGCATATATGTCCGCATATCTAACTGGTGATTTAGGCTTGCCATTTCTTTTGTCTATGGCTGTATCAGTTATAGTGCCAGTGCTTATAGGACTGCTAGTTGGACTTGTATCTCTTAGAGTTTCTGGTATGTATCTCGCCATTGCAACCCTTGCTGTAGCTGAAATATTCGCACATTTGTTTAGGACTCTTACTAACATAACGGGTGGTTTTGCAGGCAAGCGAGCAGCTTTCCCAGAATTTTTTGGTATAACTTTAACTCGTACTGGTACATTTATATTTATTGTAATAGTATTAGTTATTGTAATGATACTTACTGACAACTTTGTTAGATCATCTAAAGGCAGGGCATTACTTACTATGCGTGTAAGTGAACCAGCAGCATCTGCAATGGGTATAAACTTATTAAAGTATAAGTTAATTGCGTTTGCGATTTGCTGTGGTTTTGCTTCCCTTGGTGTCGTACTATATGCACATTTTATCCAGTTCTCTTTTCCTGATGTCTGGAGCTTGATGCTATCACTACAGATAGTTGCAGTAATAGTTATTGGTGGGCTTAAAACAATAATGGGATCTGTTATAGGTGCATTTATAGTTTTTGGTGTACCAGAGCTTTTCTTAAATAGACTACCTATTATAGGAGATATACCTGGGCTTGCATTTGTTTTTACTGGTGTCCTTATAATAGTAGTTATCTTGTTCTATCCTAATGGATTAATACATTTAGGTCAAGATTTAAAAAGGTTAATAGCCTATTTAAGAAGTAAGAAGGGGGTATAAAGACATGGAAGTATTAAAAATAAGTAATCTATCCATACAATTTGGTGGGCTGAAAGCTGTAGATGATTTAAGTTTCCATGTCAACCATGGTGAAATATATGGTCTTATAGGTCCAAATGGTGCAGGTAAAACTACAGCATTTAACTGTATAACACAGTTTTATAAGCCAGACTCAGGTGATATTATATTTGATGGATTGGGAGATGAAAAAACTAATCTAATAAATGAAAAAACCCACAACATAATAAAACTTGGTTTAGTTCGTACGTTCCAAAATGTTGAGTTAATAAAAGATTTAACCTTGCTAGAAAATCTACTGGTAGGAGGGCATATTACCTATAGCTCTGGTATTTTTGCAAATACTTTCAGAACAAAAAAAGCAAAAAAAGAAGAAGCAGAAATGGTAAAAAAAGCAGAAGATATTCTAAAATTTCTTAAAATAGAGGACAAAAAACACGAGTTTGTAGGTGGTCAGCCATACGGCATACTTAAAAAAGTTGAGCTAGGTCGTACACTTATGTCAAATCCTAGGTTAATTATTTTAGATGAGCCAGCAGCGGGTCTAAATGATACAGAAACACTGGAGCTTTCAAAGCTTATAAAAGAAATAAGAGATAGTTACAAATGCAGTATACTTCTTGTAGAGCATGATATGAAGCTAGTTATGGATATATGCGATAGAATATGTGTTATATCGTTTGGCAAAAAATTAGCAGAAGGTACTCCTTCTGAAATCCAGTCTGATAAAAATGTACAAGAAGCATATCTTGGGAAGGAGGAATAGTAGTAATATTACTATAATAAAAAATGCTTAAAATAAAGAATTTAGAAGTTTCTTATGGGAGTATAAAAGCAATAAAAGGAATTAACCTAGAAGTAGAACAAGGAAAAATAGTTGCCCTTCTAGGTGCTAATGGTGCAGGTAAGACAACAACTCTAAAATCCTTATCTGGGATGACCCATGTAGAAAAAGGCTCTATAGAGTTTATGGGAAAAGATATTACTAATATAGAGCCTGAAAAAATAACTAAAATGGGTATAGTACAGTCTCCAGAAGGGAGGCAGGTTTTTGCTGATATATCTGTAGAAGAAAATCTAAAGATAGGTGCTTTTACAGTAAAAAGTAAAAAAGAAATAGAAAACAACTTTGGAAGAGTATATCGCTATTTTCCTGTACTAAAAGAGAGGAAAAAACAAATAGCAGGTACCCTATCTGGTGGGGAACAACAAATGCTCGCAATTGGACGAGCATTAATGGCAAGTCCAAAGCTTTTACTATTGGATGAACCATCTCTTGGTCTTGCACCATTAATTGTTAAATCTATCTTTGAAATAGTAAAAGAAATAAATGCAGAAGGGCAAGCAGTTCTTATAATAGAACAAAACGCCCTGTCAACACTAAAAATTGCAGATTATGCCTATGTACTAGAAGTTGGAGAAATAACAATGCAAGGTGCTGCAAATGAACTAATAACAAATAACAAGCTTATAGAAGCATATTTAGGAGGATTAAAATAATGAATTTTTTAAAAAATAAATTAACGAAAAAAATGACAACATTGGCTTTTGCTGGTGCATTAATGTTAGGTATAACAGCATGTGGTACAGATAATGATGGAGCTACAGGTAGTAGTACACAAGGCGTAACAGACACAACTATAAGAATAGGGAACTCTGTAGCAACATCTGGAGCATTAGCTCCCGTTGGTGTTCCATTTCAAGCAGGACTTTTAGCATATATTGAAATGGTAAACCAAGGTGGAGGTATAAATGGTAGACTTATAGAATATATACACCAAGATGATGGATTCGACCCAGCGACTGGTATAGCTATATTAGAAGGTCTTATAAATGACGATGAAGTTTTTGCTATAGTAGGGCATTTTGGTACACCAGTTATAGGTGCAACAGTTCCTATGCTTATAGAATCTGGGATACCATCTGTTTATTTTGCAGCAGGTACAGGTGTAGTATATAATGAAAACGCATTACCAGGTCAAGGACATAACTTATTCCCTGTTCAGCCTGTTTTCCCTATGGAAGGTCGTATAATGGCTGCTGTTGCAAAAGGTGAGTTTAATGCAAGCAGAGTAGGGGTTATATTTACAAATGACGATGCAGGACTTGATTTAATAGGTGGTATAGCTCAAGAAGCAGAGGAAATTGGTGGTTTGGAAATAATATCAGCACAAGTTGCTCCTGGTGCGGATGATGTTTCTGCAGCTGTATTAACAGTATTGGCAGCAGATGTAGATATGGTTATAATAGCAAGTATACAAGGAACTTTCCCACAAATAGCAAGAGCATTAGCTAACCACGGAAATACAGCACCTGTTTTAACATCTTATGTTAATGTAGATGCTACAATGACAAATCTAGTTGCAGATGATATAGGAACACAATATCAGCTATTTGGTACAGCATGGGTTGATGTTGATTTACTTGTAAGTTCTCCATTTGGACAATGGGTAAACCAAGTACACAATGATGACTTTTCTGCAAATGCTTTTGCGATGACAGGATGGATAGCTGGCAGCTTCTTCGTTGAGGGATTACGCCGTGTAGGTTCAAATGAGTTAACATGGGAAAGCTATATTTCTGCAATGGAACAAGCTCCAATAAGAAACCCATTTGGTGGTTATATAGATTTTTCTAATGGTTCTCGTGTTGGTACACAAGAGATGATGGTTTTTGCTATGGATAGAAATGACCCAACTGGTTGGACAATGTTTATGCCAATGAGAACTATGGCAGAAATATTAGGTAATTAGTCTCTAATCATACGATTAAGGAGGAATGTTTATGAAGAAGTACAAAATAAACAAATTAACACTAAATAATGGAGAAACTATTGCTTATAGAAAAGCAAAAGGTACAGGAGAAACACCCAAAAATATATTGCTTATCCATGGAAACATGTCATCTTCAGTTAACTGGCAAACAACTATGGAACAATTAGAGTTGCGTGGTTATACCGTATATGCTCCTGATTTACGTGGCTTTGGTGACAGTTCTTATAACACTCCTTTTGACTCACTTAAATCTTTAGCGGAAGATATAAAAGAGTTTACAGACCAAATTAATTTAGATAGATTTGTTTTAATAGGTTGGTCTACAGGTGGTGGTATTGCACTTGAGCTTGCGGAACTAATTCCTGATAAAGTATCCAAAGTGATTACGCTGGGTTCTGTTCCTGTAACAGGATATCCTATTTATAAAAAAGATGAAAAAGGTCTTCCTATCCTCACAGAACTTTACACAACAAAAGAAGAAATAGCCAATGATCGAGTACAAACTATTCCTGTACTTAACGCCTTAAAAGAAAACAACCGTGATTTTATTAAATTAGCCCTTGACCATTCGATGTACTTAAAAAGTAAACCACATGATGATGACTATGAATACTATATAGATGCTGTTTTCAAGCAAAGATGTTTTGTAGATACCATTTATTCATTATTAACTTTTAACTTTGACCCAAGTTATGTTACGTATCCAATCATTATGTTACATGGTTCCGAAGATCCTATTGTGCCACTTGAATGGGGGAAAACGTCTCAGCAAAATATAGGAGGTAGAGCAGAATTGATTGTTTTGGAGGGAATGGGACATTCATTACCAACGGATAACCTAGAACGATTCATAGACTGTCTTATGGAGGTTGGATTGTGAATGTGCAAAAAATTATAAAAAACAAGATGATAACTGTAGAAAAGGCGTTATCCCTAGTAGAGGATAATTTTTCTATAGTTACAGGCATGGCGGCTTGCGAAGGCAAGCTGTTCATGGATAACCTGCATACTATAGCGGACAAAATTAAAAATGTTACTGTAACCAACTGCCTACCAATGGGTAATGGAGAGTTTTTAAAAGAAGAATATAAAACATCTTTTAATATAGATGGGTGGTTTTACTCTCCTAGCCTACGTAAGGCACAGGCAAATGGTAACGTATCTTTTGTGCCTAACCATCTGCATTTAGCAGGAACTAAGCGTTTAAGCCACATAAAGCCTAATATTTATGTAGGAGCGGCAACGATGCCGGACAAGCACGGTTATGTATCTCTATCTCTAAGTAACACATACGAAAAACGTGTAATAGAAGCAGCAGATATAGTAATACTAGAAATAAATCCTAATTATCCAAGAACTTTTGGTGATTTAGAACTGCATATAGATAACATAGATTATATGATAAAAGCAGATTATGCACCACCTGCACTACCAGATGCAGAGCCAAATGAAAAAGATAAGATAATAGGCAATTTAATTGCAGACTATATAAATAATGGAGACTGTATTCAATTAGGCATAGGTGGTATACCAAACGCTGTTGCAGATGCTCTGAAGAATAAGAAAGATCTAGGCATACACACAGAAATGCTAAGTACAGGTATAATGAAGCTTGCTAAAGCTGGAGTAATAAATGGAAGTAGGAAGAGCCTTCATAGAGGTAAAATAGTAACGACCTTTGCTTTTGGGACACAGGAACTATACGATTTTATAGATGACAATACATCAGTTTTAGTTCTAGATGGAAACTATGTAAACGACCCTTATACAATATCTAAAAATGATAACCAAATATCCATAAACACAACAATAGAAATAGACTTAACAGGACAATGTTGCAGCGAGTCTATAGGCTATATACAGTTTAGTGGTACAGGTGGACAAGCAGATACAGCAATAGGTGCAGTTAAAGCGAAAAATGGGAAGTCATTTATAGCTCTATATTCTACAGCTAATGTTTTAGATAAATCTACAGGTGAGAGAAAAGAAATAAGCAAAATAGTACCTACCTTAAAAGAAGGAGCAATTGTATCTCTTTCACGTAATGATGTAGATTATGTTGTTACAGAATATGGTGTTGTAGCTTTACGTGGTACAAATGTAAAGGAACGTGTAGAAAGGCTAATAAGTATAGCTCATCCAAATTTTAGAGATGAATTAAGAGCTAAAGCCAAAGAAATGATGTATTAGGAGGAATTATGCCCCTAGAAATACAAGGCAAGAAGATACACTACGAAATATACGGTGAAGGTAAGCCCATTGTAATTCTAAATGGAATAATGATGTCAACTTATAGTTGGCATCAGTTCTTATCTTCATTATCTGCTAATAATCAGCTTATATTGGTAGACTTTTTTGACCAAGGTCAATCTGACAACTATGAAGAAGAGTATGACCAAATACTACAAGTAGAGGTAGTTAAAACTCTACTGGATAAGCTAAAGCTGACAGATATAACCTTAGTAGGTATATCATATGGTGGAGCAGTTGCACTTAAATTTGCGGCAACGTATCCATCTGATATTAGTAAGTTAATAGTATTTAATACTGCTATACAGTCTGGAGATTGGCAAAGAGCTATTGGTGATAGTTGGATTCTAAGTAAAAATGACCCAGATAATTTTTATGCAACAACAATTCCTTTAGTGTACGCAACAGATTTTTATAATAATAATCCAAGTTGGATACGAGAAAGAAAAAAGTTATTACTTGACAAAGTTTTTACAAACCAAACTTTTATGGATAGAACAGAGCGTTTAACAAATAGTGCAAAAAATTATAATGTAGTAGATGACTTAAAAAATATAACTGCAAAAACAATGGTTATAGGTTCAGAAGATGACTACTTAACACCAGTTAAAGCTCAGCGAAAAATAGCAGAGGGTATAAAAGGATCAGATTTAATAATAATTGCAGATTGCGGTCATGCTTCTATGTATGAAAAACCTGTTGTGTTTACATCTCTTATATTAGGTTTTGTGAACCAATGATGTTAGTATGGGAAAGAATAGGAAGGGATAGGAAAAAGTGAAATGAAAAAAGTATATATAGTAAGTGCAAAAAGAACTGCTATAGGTGGTTTCTTAGGCACTCTTAAAAATGAACACCCAAGTGATATGGGTGCAGCACTAGTAAAAGCTATTTTAGAAGAAACGAAATTAACTTATATAGATGAAGTAATAGTAGGTAGTGTACTACAAGCGGGTATCGGTCAAGGGATTGGTAGACAAGTATCTATAAAAGGCGGTATAAAACCTGAAACCCCAGCTCATGCAATAAATAATGTTTGTGTTAGTGGTATGAAAGTTGTTGGTAATGCAGTAGCTGCTATACAATCAGGTATGGCAGATATAATACTGGCAGGTGGTACAGAAAGTATGAGCGGAGCTCCTTTTGTATCGGCTAACAACTTAAGAGTTGGGAATAAAATGGGAGATTTAAAATTAAATGACCATATGTTATCTGATGCACTATTGGATGTTTTTGAAGGTTATCATATGGGTGTAACTGCGGAAAACATAGTAAGAAAACATAACATAACAAGAGAAGAGCAAGATGAGTTTGCAATTAATTCTCAAAAAAAAGCTATAGCGGCTGTAGATAGCGGCAGGTTCAAAGATGAAATAGTACCACTAACAGTAAAAGTAGGCAGAGAAGAAGTCCAGTTTGATACAGACGAATACCCAAACAGAACTACAAGCCTAGAAAAATTGCAAAAACTAAAAGCTGTTTTTGAAAAAGATGGCACAGTAACAGCAGGTAATGCCTCTGGTATAAATGACGGTGCAAGCATGACTTTAATTGCAAGTGAAGATGCAGTTAAAAAATACAACCTAACTCCACTTGTAGAAATAGTATCATATGGTCAAATGGGCATTGACCCAGCTATAATGGGTCTTGGACCTGTAGGTGCAATAAGAATTGCACTAGATAAAGCTGGTTTAAAACTATCTGATATGGAACTGCTAGAGCTAAACGAAGCTTTTGCAGCACAGGCACTTGGTGTAATTACAGAATTATCACAAGAGCATGATCTAACAAAAGAAGAAATATTAGATAGAACCAATGTAAATGGTGGTGCAATAGCACTTGGTCATCCACTAGGAGCTAGTGGTAATCGTATAATGGTTACACTTATACATGAGATGATGAAACAGCAAAAAACATACGGTCTAGCATCTTTATGTGCTGGCGGTGGTATGGGTACAGCTATTATTTTAAAAAGAGTATAACAGGAGATTAAAAACATGAGATTAAAAGATAAAGTTGCAATAGTAACAGGTGGAGCAAAAGGTATAGGACAAACAATAGCACAACTTTATTCTAAAGAGGGTGCAAAAGTTATAGCAGCTGACATGATGGAACTAAGCTACACAGACGCAAATGTAGAATACTTTAATTTAAACGTAACAGATTCAGCAAAATGTAAAGAACTATTCGACTATGCTGTAGAAAAATACGGTAGAATAGATATACTTGTAAACAATGCAGGTATAACAAAAGATGCACTAACAAGAAAAATGACAGATGAAGATTGGTTAAAAGTTATAGATGTAAACCTAAACGGTATATTTTATCTGACAAAACACGTAGGACCATATATGCAAACACAAGGGACTGGCTCTATAATAAATATGTCTTCTGTTGTTGGTGAGCAAGGTAATATAGGTCAAGTAAACTATTCTGCAACAAAAGCCGCTCAATCTGGTCTAACAAAAACATGGGCAAGAGAGTTCGCAATGAAAGGTTCAAAAGTACGTGTGAATTCTATAGCTCCAGGTTATATCATGACAGATATATTAAAAACTGTGCCACAAGAACTGTTAGATAAGTTTGCAGGTACTACCCTCTTGGGAGAGCTAGGAGAGCCAGAAGATATTGCAAATGCTGCACTATTCTTAGCTAGTGATGAATCAAGATATATAACAGCTCAAACACTTAATGTTAACGGTGGTATGAGGCTGTAAGTATTATGATTGATAAATAAAAAGTACTCTTTAAAGAGATTTTCAGACTGTCGACAACTAAAAAAGATCGGCAGTTTTTTTGTAAAAAGTATTGACATAATGTCGATGGATGTGGTATACTATAAATAGAAAAAGACCAGGAAGAGCATGGAAAGAAGCCATTAGAAGATAAGAAAGTTTTTGAAAACACAGCATGCAGGCATAACTATATACTAGGTTTTGAAGCAGTACTATGAAATAGTTGACCAGATAGCAAAGAAAAATATATGCTCAACGAGGTCAAACTATAGAAAGAGTCTTCGCTGATGCTAAAGAACTTCATGGTATAAGGTATGCAAAACATAGAGGTTTAGACAAATTCACCATGGAGTTAAACCTCTTATTTACTTATATGAATTTAAAAAAATTAGCCAATAGATTTTGGAGTAACTCTTTCACTACATTTTTCCAACATTTTTCACCTTTATATGTTAAATGATAAAACAGCCTTTCGAGAACTTTCGTTCCCTAAAGGCTGTTTGTCTTCAATCTGAAGTCCTTTCTGAAGAGGTTTTTTTATTTGTATAGTAATTTCAATTCTATAATACATGCTTTTTAGAACATGCAAACAAAGATTGAATTAAATGATTATAGAATAAGAATAACACATATAGCATAAAATTAATATATAGGAATATAGCAAACAATTATGGAGGAGATATGGCCATCGAAGATAAAGAAATTAACTGCCTAGACTACACGCTAAGCACCAAATCGGAGATTTGCGACCAGACACAAAAATATTACGAAAGAAAAATTGGTAAGACCATATATCGTGTTACCAATATACATAAAGGAGAAATTGATATTGCTAAAGCATTGGAAAATCTTATTGTTAGACAAGTTTTAAATGATATAGCAAAAATTGATAAGAATTAAAGCAAAATTGGGGTTACATTAAACATTTTTTATTCAGAGGAGGGGTTGAAATAGAAAAAACAAAGGTATATTTTCATGAGTAATAAGTTTTATAATGTAGGTATATATTCTCGTATAAGTCGTGAGGATAATGAAACTTCTATAGAAAATCAGATATTTATGCTCGAAAAAGTTATAGACATGATGCCTAATTGGGAAAAGTACCGAATCTATGTAGACGAAGGTGTAAGCGGAGGAAATTTTAAACGCAAAGGCTTTTTGAATATGATAGAAGATGTTCAATCTGGTTTCGTAAATCTCGTTCTAGTTAAGGATTTGAGTCGATTTGGTAGAAATTATCTTGAAGCAGGAAGGTATTTGGAAGAAGAGCTTCCTGCTTTTGGTTGTCGTTTTGTTGCTATAATAGATAATATAGATACAGCGAATGATGAAAATGATATAATAACATTTTTAAATGTAATAAACGACTTTTATTTGAGAGATGTAAGCGGGCGTATAAAGTCTGCATTTATTGCGAAGGCAAAAGAAGGACACAAGTTAACAGGAGCCGCTCCATATGGCTATATCAGAAAGTCCAATGAACGTTCAAGGCTTGCTATAGATGAATATGCTGCCGGGGTGGTTAAGCACATTTTTCAGCTTAGAGTAGAAGGCTTTGGCTATACTAAGATAGCTTCTGTTCTTAATAACGAAGGAATATTATCTCCAAGGGAATATTATTTTCATAGCCAAGACAAAATTATTAATATAAAAGATAATAGTACTTCTAGTTGTTCTAAATTGTGGTCTATAAGAACAATTAAACTTATTTTGAACAATGAAATTTATATTGGCAATACAGTATCCTTAAAGCGTGGGACACGTTCTTATCGTGATAGTAGTGAATATAAGCGAAATGAAAGTGATTGGATAAGAGTAGAAAATACTCATATACCAATAGTAGAAACTGAAATATGGGACAAGGTACAAGTCATAAATAAAGTTGCTAGAGAGAAGGTTATTCGTTCTGAAAAACCAACCCCAAGCTTATTTTCAGGATTGTTAATCTGCCAAGGTTGCAATGGCAAGATGATTTTTCATAAAAGAGGGTATTACTGTTCTGCATATATAAGGAGTGGCAAAACTTTTTGCTCATCTCATTATATTTCTGAAAAGAACTTGAAAGAAATTGTTATTTCTTATATCAAGAGAATTTTAGAAAAAATAGCTTTAAATGAAAATGCTCTTGTTGAAAATGTAAAAACAAAGTTGATAAAAGGCTATAAAGAGAGAATGATAACTTTTATAAAAAAGCGACGAGCATTAGAACAAGCTATATATTCCCTTGAACTTCAAATAGACCAACTATATGAAGATAGAGTAGAGCGGATTATATCTGCACAAACCTTTACTTCAATAGCTAACAATATAGAATCAAAAAGAGTAGATGTAGAAGAAGAGCTTAAAAATTTAAATCAGGTGAGCCGAGAAGAGATGACAAGATTAAAAAATGCCGATAAGTGGACAGAATTTATAAAAGAAAAATCTACCTACCCTGAAGTAGATATAGCACTTCTTGAATCTCTAGTTAAAAAAATTGAGATTAGAGAGAAGCTTGAGTTAGAAGACAAAAATCACCAGGAAATAAAAATAATTTTCAAACACATTGGAAGTTATTAATTTGATATCTATATCAACGAATTACTACAGAGTGGTACAGAGGCCAGGGAAAGAATTTCACTATAACAAACTCAACTGCATTCGATCAAGCTTTTTCTTACGGTAGAAATATTTTCCAAGAGATTTCAGACGTTGTTGACAACCTATTTACAAACTACATAACGAGAGAGGGGATAATGCAACCGCTTTTCAGCCAATATTGTGATGGTAAAACTGTAAGCTGCCCTGGTTGGCTTTCGCAATGGGGTTCTGCAAGTTTGGGTGAGCAAGGTAAAGACTATTTAAGCATCCTGAAAAATTACTACGGCAATATTTATATAGACCAAGCCCCGATTGTTAGCGGAGTTCCCGTTTCTTTTCCTGGACACACATTGCAAGTAGGCAGTACAGGTAACGATGTGCGTACTATTCAAAATCAATTAAACTCTATATCTACTCATTACCCATCTATCCCGAAACTAAGAGCAGATGGTATATACGGTCAGCAAACAGCAGGTAGCGTAAAAGCATTCCAAAGAATTTTCAATATGCCACAAACTGGAGTGGTAGATTTTGCAACTTGGTACAGAATTTCTCACATATATGTGGCTGTTAATAAGTTGGCTGCTTTGGTTTAGACCTGAACTTTCTACTGCTGATAGATAATAAAAACTGAGAGGGTATATAGAAAATCCAAATACTATATCTCAAAAAATGCAAAAAATCATCACTAAAATCAATATTTAGATGGTGCATGTTATACATAGCTACAGATATATCGCAAAGCAAGAATAAACTTAGACCTATTAATATTAAATAGCTATTAATACTAAGGAATTTTTGGTGAATAAAGTTTTTCCAAGCATAAATATAGTTAGTAAGAAAAAGAAAACCGTAGAATAAAGCAAGTATTATTAGTGTTTCGTTTAAAATTAAAAAAAGAGCTGTAAATATAATTGGATAAATTAAAAATAAATGTCTCTTTATTCTAAGTCGGATAGAGTAGCATATTTGCACAAAAATAAAAACAAATATACCTATTCTTTCCCAGTTTACTATTACTAGAAAAAAATCAGATACAACAGTTAGAAATAAGGCCGTAACTTGTATATTTCTAACTGTTGTACTGATATTTTTTTTGTGAGATAAACTTATGATAAAACAGAAGAATATTAATGCAAACTTTATATAGTTCGTAATCATACTTATAGTATGTGCCATTGTAAAAATTTTTTTCAAAAAATAGACTTGAACTCTAATGCATACTTTCCCATAAATAAAGAGAAGCTATAGTTCCATATGGACTATAACGTTTTTTATAACGCAAAAATCTTTCTTTATTAAGCTCTTTATGGTTATAAAGTTGCATAATCCCTTTCTTTATAATTAAATCACCGTAACTTAAAATGTCCATTCTGCCTAAAGAAAAAATAAGAAGCATTTTTACAGTCCAAATGCCCACTCCCTTGATTTCAGTTAGCTCTTTTATTATTTCTTCATCTGTTTTATGTTTCAAACTTTCAAAATCAATATTAGCATCTGCTATATTTTTTATATAACTCGCTTTTTTTTCATTCATACCACAAGCACGTATTTCTTCTATAGTTAGCTTTCTAAGATCATCAGGAGTTGTACTGGATAAATCGCAAAGCCTAGAGAAAACAGTCTCTGCTGCCTTCGTGCTAATTTGTTGCGCAACTACACTTTTAATCAATTCCTCAAAAACATTTGGATTTACAGGTCTTTTGATTTTACCTATGCTATCTATTAAAGCACTCAATTTTTTATCCTTCTTTTTCAAAGAATTCAATTGTTCTACAGTATATTCAAATATCATTCAACAGAACCTACTGTAACAACATATACCGTATATTCGTCCATACCATCAAAATTAAGTACTTCATCACATTTCTTTTGGTCAAATGCAGCTATACAACAACTACCAAGCCCTAGAGAAGCTGCACTTAACATTATATTTTGACCTATATGTCCTAAATCTATCAGCATTACACGGTGAGAAGCAGTATTATAACGCCATTCGGCACGATAAGGTATACAACTTACAAATAGAATAACTGGTGCTTTTGTTGCCCATTTTTGACCAGCCACCATAGCAGATATTTTTTCTTCATAATGTCCTGAATTGTCCAGTGAACAAATAAATTCAACAGTTACTCTTTTTTCTCCTACATGTTTTGTTGGACAATAGTGATAAATTCCTGACTCTAACCCTTCTACATTTTTAACTACCACATATAATTCAAAAGGGTGTCTAGCCCCGCCACTAGCAACTGGTCTAAAAGTAGCAATGTTGCCAGCTCCACGATATTCCTGAATTCCGTGGGCACTCCAAAGCATAAATGCTAATTGCTCCTGTGTCATTTTTTCATCTTTATACACACGCCCACTTCTACGAATATCTAAAAGTTTCATATAAGAAAGATTTTCTAACTCTTCTGTAAAATGCTTAAGTTCTATAAAATTTCCTGTCTTTACAATTTCATGTTCAGGGTGTGGAAGTCCTTTTTTTTGATCGCTTAAACCCATACCTTTTTCAAATGATGGGCAGTGCATAAATGTTCTATTTTTTTGTATTTCGTTCATATTTTTTCTCCTTTTTTTTTTAAATTAAATTTTTATCTTAATTATAACAAATTTTAATAATTTGTCAATAGTTTTTAGTAATTTCTATTAACTTTTGTAACTCCAAATAAATCAAGACATATTAAAAACAAAATGATTCTTCGGTCAAATAGTTACGGGAATAGCCGAAATAACTTCAGTTGTTACTTCTATAGTCATTTCGGAGTAAAACAATACACCAAAGCATCATCAAAAGAAGAGAAAGAAGGTAAATATTTTTTGAGATTAGCCTTTAAAGAAGCCCAGAAATTTTCAATAGGATTTAATTCAGGAGAATAAGGAGGAAGCTAAATAATGTTATAGTCAACGAACTTGACAAAAGTGAATTATCATGGTAAAATATCTCTGTGAGATACTCAAT
>Ga0123352_10003626_pt1 | contig 22421 bp, 13 predicted proteins | sample TergutLab28metaG_FD_89700 | JGI IMG/M metagenome (GOLD analysis project Ga0123352, IMG submission 89700) | Labiotermes labralis P1 segment gut microbial communities from Petit-Saut dam, French Guiana - Lab288 P1 | ecosystem: Host-associated > Arthropoda: Insects > Digestive system > Gut ...
CAATTAAAATGCCCCCCAAAAAAAAGCTACTCATTTAACAAAAAACAAAGGAATTGGTCGCCAAAAAAGGGGGGGGGGGGAGTAGCCCACTTTTTAAGTTTTAATGACGTGACTGTTCTTCTGACATTTATCCCAGAGCAGTTTCACCACAGAGGGCGACAGACAGTGCGATTCAACGCTGCATTTATTTACAGTCGGTAACACGGCACTCAGACGTTATCAACACCTGAGTTTATGTGAGGGATTTAAATAAGAGAAAGTTGCCCTGGATCGAAGCAACGTGGGGTGACGGAACGAGAACAGGTGCACTCGAATTTGAGACCAGTGTGGAAATTCAGATTTGGTGCAGACGTTTTAAATCGAAGTGTGTTGCAGACATTATGTGATTAGTCCCTTATTCAAGAACTGAACCGGATGTTCAACCCTGCCGTCGACTATAACTGCACGTGAAGAATTATTTTATTTTCATCAAGTATGCAGCCAATAAACATTTATTAAGAAGAGCACCCGGTATTATTCCTTTCTTCGTCGCTCTGGTAAAGTGCAGATCATCGATTGAAAAGTGGAAACTACGCGTGTCAAACATATGCTGTGGTTCAGTGCTGTACGCCTTAGGCCTATGTAGCCTGCACTTATTCTAAACCAGGGATATCACACATAATGGCCGTATGAGGCCCGCAAGTTCATGTTATGTCCGCCAGGTTAATCTCTTTCTAATTACAACTGTTGACTCGCTTAGGGCATGTTTGTTAACTAAAAACTTTTCTCGTCATGGACTGTAAAGGCTCAAGAAGTTTTGCTGTCCCTGCATTGTGACTGCTATAACACACGTCAACATACACATAACAATGATATCGAGTTTAAAATGCAATAATTATAGATATTTCAGTTTTTAGGCGCTTTCGCAGAGTAGAGAAAAGCGTCTGTGAAGTTTCGTCAAATCTCTCCTTCCGTCTGTCAGCATGTAGAGTACCAGCGCGGCTCTCACTCTGGACGGATTTACGTGAAACTTCATACTGAGGGCTTACATAAAAATCTGTCGAAAAACTCAAAATTTAGTTAAAATCGGGCAAAATTATCGGGCACTTTACCACTGGGCCTACGCAGACTAACATTATGTTGCTGCAGGCTATACAAATTCGCCATTAAAACTTTTCGAGCATCACTCAGCAGGTTTATATTGTTGACAGCGACACGCAGCCCGACAACAATTACACAACGCTCTGTTGCATTTCCACAGCAACAATGATTACACAAACGGGCCACATGCATTGCCTATATGACTTCATTAAGAGTAAAATACAATACAAATTGCGGGTTAAATCTCAAACAAAATATACCATTCTCCCCTGCTTTAAAATGACTCGCCGTCAGCAATAATTTTCAAAATCAATCTTTTCTCCTGCGTAATATTTCAGTCCGAAAGTCCTGCTCTAGAATTTTCTGATGATCCTGTTGGCTAAAATAAAACTGACAGCTGGGTTTCAATTTCTCATTTCTCCATATTAGCCAGTTCATTTGAACAATGAAAGTTGGTAGCGTTTCACGTCTTAACCCTTACCCTGCTAACGTGGTGAATATGGCGAGCTCCTAATAATGCCAACAGATGCCAGGTGGGATTTAAATAAGCGTTTATAGTGTTAACTCACCTAATCGTAATCCAGAACACTGTGACGGTCTCCTAAGGACCCCCTAGCATACAGCCAACCCTGATACAGATCGTCATTTCCAAATCTGACGTATTTATTAGCTATCCCAGTCTCTGGACTAGAAATAGCGACATAAATTTCGAATAAAAGTGTTTATCGTTCTTTGGATTGTTTTGAGTTCAACAGGTTTTGTGAAGTACATTATCGCCTTGCACCGCCCGTACAAAATTTCTGTTAATAAAGAATCACAAGGCATCCACAGTACCATGCACTGCTGATCCGTATTGATTTTTATCAACCGAACTCTACTTGCGAAATGACTCAGCAGCCGGCCTAGGTACACTGGTTATCCCCACTCTCAACATCCCCCTGTGTATACACAACTCTCCCCCTCTTTCGCCCTCTCCTCGCTGTTCCCTGGATACCATGCTTGTGTCAACAATGCTTTGCCTGCCTTTCTAGTGTACTGATGCAGTCAGGCCAATCTGTGCAAAATCGGGAAGGCAGTGGATCTGCGAAATACTGCCCCACAAAAAAAATCGTTAAAATTTAGTTCTATAGTAGATTGAAATACCTGAATGTCACGTTCATACCCGTTAATATCTGGACGTCGGAGAATCTCTGTAATTAAAATTAACCGTTTAGCGTGTTAAGATTAGTAATTCTGCAAAAATAAATCGTTACGGTGACTAATCCCAACGTACTGTAAATACATGTCATTATTTATTGATGTTACACAAGACTATTAAATATTAGCGAACCCGCACCCCTTACTTGTAAGCAGAGCAAGACTTAGTGTACAGCGCTTGCCTCCACTCCTCCATACGCCATCGCGGATTGATAACCTAGCACAGAAACTGCACATTCGCTTTTCCTGAAACAAAATTTAAATTTATCGCAGCGGTTCCCATAAAACCTTTGACGCACGTGGACGAAAATATGCGTCACGACATGGAGAAAATTTACGCGATCAACTGACCTCCATAAATACATCAACCGGGGCCGGGATAGCTCAGTCGGTGTAGCGACTCGCTACGGGCTGGACGTTCCGGGGATCGAACCCCGGTGATGGCGAGATTTTCCGCACCCGACCACACCGGCCCTGGGGCCCACCGAGCCTACTGTACAATGGATACCGGGTTTTTCCCGGAGGTAATGCGGCCGGGGCGTGGCGTTAACCACCCACCCTCATCTAGCGCCGAGGTTAAAGAAACAGAAGAGCTATACCTCTACTCTCCCTCTAGGCCTTCGTGTCCTGTACTAGGGTGATTATGTTTTATGATATTTTCTTTTATTGTTTTTCACGAAGAAGACAAACTGTGTTTTCTGCCAGGTGCGAACGGAGGTTGATGAACAACTAAGGATCGATGCATAAATACTGTGAATTATCTACTCATTTCCGATATCTCGACGTCTTCGAGACATCGATTATGATCGATTATACATCTGTTCCTAAATACGAAGAAATGTTACAAGTACGACATCCTCCAAAGTACTTCCGTTTTACTGTTCTCGAAATTATTCACGAATTAATAGCTAGGAGACAACAATAGAAAGAAATCGCCCCAAACATTGCCCTTTGAGAACATTTCCTAACATGCCTGATTACCTTTCACTTTTCCTTACATATTCTTAATCTGTTCCGTCTTTATTCCTTACCACTTGTTGTTTTTATTTGTCTAACTAAGCAGTAGACTATCTATTCAGCTTGTAGGGGCCGATCCTGCCGCAGGACTTTACCCAGTTAGTCACTTTGTTGCTGGCGACTACAACAGTTGACTAATCTCGGGGTTTTGTCCTTCTGAACGTTGAATTTTGGGGTTCAATCCCACCATAAACATGCGTGACTGTGATAGGTGAACCTATGGTCTTTCGGAACAGCCGATCCTCCACCTTAAGGGTCCACTTACGTAAGAAAATGTCCGCGGACCGTCCGTACAGTGCGTGCTGGCCGTCACGGACTCCGGAACAGCCACACTGGACGGATCGAAATTCATTAGCCTACACTAAAAGTGAGAGAGAAAACAGCGTTCCTGAACGAAGGTTTTTTGTGGAAGGTAGTAGTAGCAGTAGTAGTTGTAGTAGTAGCAATAGCAGTAATAGTAGTAGTGGTGGTAGTAGTAGTGGTGGTGGTGGTGGTAGTCGCACATCCTCTCGTTCCATTAGAACATGAAGCGTCTGTGAAACATCTCCATCTGACTCTGTCGTCCGCCAACCTCTACATCTCGCTCCACATTTTGCAGCATATTTTTCTTCCTCTACAACAGTCCTTTTTTCGGGTTTCTCCGGTCTTGCTCTCCTTCTGGCTCCCTGGAGGTTCGAGTCCATTGCTTGTTTTTCAGTGGATTAATCCTCCTTCCTCAGAGTATGACCCATTGATCACCATTTTCTCTCTCTACTTTGTAATGTTATAGGGTTCTCTCCAGTAGCTTCCCACAGGTCGGTATAACTTATCTTAGGCCATTTATGCTCATTATTCTTCACAAACATCAATTAACAAGAGTCATTAATTTATTTGTTTGTGGGTGGTCACTTCCCATGTTTCGCACCCATACAGCAGTTCCGATTTAACAAAACTCTCAAAAATAAGAACTTTAGTCTTCATGAGTAGTCTGCATTATTATTCTTCCACAACAGGTACATTTCTACGAAGATTCCATTTGCCTTCTTGATCCCTGCCTGAACGTCTTGCAGTGTTGCTCCGTCTACTGTCACAGCGACACCCAGATATCTAAATTGTTCGACTCGTAATGACTACATTATTTACATTCATTTTTTTAGTAATCTCTTAATTCATCCGCAGTTCCTTTGCTTTGTGGAAGGAATAAACAGTAAAATCTTCGAACGAACGCCGCTGACGGCACCGTCAGAAACACCGTGGCCTGAATGTATTAACAGAATTAAGAGCGTAATGCTATCCCTTACCGAAGTCCAACTCTGACAATAAAATCGGCAGCCCCACACCCTCTACAATCCGTGATTAAATGTCTGTTAACATTATTAGTGGACGGGTAAGGTTAACACGTGGGCGAGGCACGTGTCTGAACTAGGGTAGAGGCAAATCTGAAAGGCGCAACTCTTTGTCCAAGAAACGGACGGCATTTGTCAGCTGTCGGAATGACACAGATGGCTTAATGCATTAACGTCTTCCCAAACTTGAACATAAAAATTTGGCAATCCTGACTGGATGTCATGCAGAGATAACCGGAAAGGCGATTTGCTGTTTCTTGGTTTTGCACTTGAATGCCGTGCATCCGTTGAGGAAGTTCTCTAAGCGTCACCTCCTTGCTGAATTTGAACAGCCAATAAAAGTCACAACCGTACACACGCAACTCACAGAACTTAGCGAGTGGCATATCACTTCCTAGAATGAATGCACCTACCACAAGAGGGTAGTGTCACCTGCCCCACAGGCTGATACCGCGAAAAAAATAACTGGCAGTTGGCAAGACGCGAGAAAGACAATCCGACAGCGATCTTGGAAGCAAGAAGACACAGGTTGAGCCTCACCAAAAATAATAATTCATTGAATAAATTCCAGGAAGCAGAAATAGAATACATAAACCCCGTATTTGAACAAGTTATAGGGCAAAGTTTTATGTCGTGTTAAACTGTGACGGTTTAACCAGCCCAGAATAGTGAATGAAAATTCTACTGCCACGTAGCTACATCCAGGTGCATAACACGCTACCCAACACGTCCCGGTGTCACCCCACGACATTCACAAGCGTGAATATTTTAAAACCATGACATATAAGCCGAAACAACACCCCCGAACCCATCTCAAACAGGCAAATTTACATTTTACGAATTTGTTACAAGCCAGGTAGGGACAACCCCCAAACCTGATATGAGCCCTGTGTTTGTGCATGGACATAAATATCAAAAAATCGAATTGTCGCCAGGCTGTCACCACGGAGGCCCGGGTGCAATTCCAGACCAACCCAAGTGAGATCTGTGGAGCGCAAATTGTCATTGGTAGAGATTTCTCTTCGATTACTTCGTTTTCCCTCTTGTCATTGTCACTCCACCAACGCTCCATACTGATTCATTCATCTGTCACTGGCGTTATGTGACCTAATCTGCGCAACTGACAAATGGCGATAATTAAAAGTGAGCAAGACAAATTTGAGAACAATGAAGGTTTACACAAATCAGTCATCGAAGGAGAGAGATTAATACAACAAAAACCCTTTAAGGATCAACATTAATCTAAACTATACATAAATATTCAGCTTCTACCGCAAAGAGAAGAGATTTTGACTTCATTATAAAAGAAAAGTTTACTGTATGCGGACACAGTCGCTACTGAATTTGAACAATGTACAGAAGACTCGATATATTTTTAATGTTAGCCACGTGGCAGCCTGCACACATTAACGACTGAATTGCGAACGGTGCAAATTCTTACCAGTTTCAGAGCAGTTATGAAGATCCAAAATCAATTGCCTGAGTACGTCGTGGCCCACTTCCAGGTATTTGAGGCGTTCCTGAAGGAGCGTGAAGCGAAAACAGGCGGCTTTACGACAATTCGAAGAGCTCCATACACATTGAGACACGTGTTCGCGAAACTTTTCGTACGTGGATGGTCCACTGAAGGCAGCGATACGCATTAATCGGCCACCTTCAAATTCGGTACGGCCACCGAAATAAACATGGGAATTCGGACCAGCAACGTCTTCCGCTTGGGGCAGATAATAATAATAATAATCATCATCATCATCATCACTCCGTGGTCAGTCTTACGCCAGGTCCATAAATTCTGCCAAAGCGAGTTCTCCACAGAATGCGAACTAGTGCTTTCTCTTTAAATTTCTAGAAGCCTCTTGTTTCCGTAAGGTCATCCAGTAGCTGCTTACTTCTCTTTCTCGTCTTCCCGCCACTTACCTTAGATATTTCCTTTAATAAAGTGTTGTTTTACAAGGCAGTTCCCATGCAAGATGTGACCAATCCAGTTAGCCTTCTTCATTCTTATCCTAAGTAGGACGTTATTTCCTCCCTCGACTCTAAGTAACACCTCTTTATGTTTCACACGATCAGTCCAAATGATCTTATGCATCATCCAGTACCACGTTTCAAAACTTTCCAAGTATTTCTGATGTATTTTCCGAAATGAAAGTTTCAGCACCACACAAAGCCAGCTCCATGTGTTACACTTACGGCACACATCCTTTTTAATTTCCACTATAATTTCTTTAGAAGTTTCCAAAGCCCTCTGGTTGTTGTAGGAGTAGAATAGGGCACACATATAGAAAGTTTGACGGAAAACTCAATTTTTAGAAGCGTTCGCAAAATTACGACAGAGTATATTTGCTTCGTCATTTCTGTCTGTCTGTCACCCTGTCCATCCGCAAGGAACAACTTGTTACTTATGGATTTTTGCGTTATGATCTCACCAAAATGCATTTCGACTGTGCTGCTACACGCAGGGCCACAGTGCGACTGCTTGCTGGCGTCCATTCGCACGCTGATACAACTTTTTCCTTATTCATCTCTGGCTTATGTGATTTAGCTTGGTCCGCTCTACACAGACAGACGAACTCTGAATATTTAAAATTAATATGTAAAGTGTAAGGTGGACTGAAGAAAAAAAAACCAACTAGATACCACTTATTATTTTATTGTACTTCTTATAGGCTCAACATGTTTAGGGCATTACTATGCCCGAAATATTTTGAGCTTATAAGAAGTACAATAAAATAATAAGTGGCATCTAGTTTGGTTTTTTTTTTTCAGTTATTACAATGATGCACGGTCCAACAAACATCAGATTGTAAGGTGGACATTTTCAAGAGTAAATTCCCCTCCCCCTGCAGTATTGTACTGAAACATGTGTCAATGTTTGAAGAAACACCTCTGCAAGGTAACTTCCAGTAAACAGAAACTTTTGTATTAATCACTTTATTATCCAAATAATGCACAAATATATAATTCGTAGATACAATTAAAATGATAAAATATTTAAAAGTGCTCCGACATGTTTCGGATCACAGACGAACCATCATCAGGGAGAATTAAACAGTGTTTGGCTAAAAATTACTAGAATGGTTCTATCGTGTCCGTTGACATGGACATGGTCGGTGTTATGGCAGCATACTGTGACCCGTTGTGCGTGTGTGTGTTTCACTGTATACGAAGGCACAATTTTAATCGTATCTACTAATTATATATATATATATATATGCGCGCGCGCGCGTGTGTGTGTGTGTGTGTGTGTGTGTGTGTGTGGGCCGGGTAGCTCAGTCGGTATAGCGACTGACTACGGGCTGGACGGTCCGGGATCGAATCCCGGTGGGGACGAGATTTTCCGCCCCTCCAAACCGGTCCTGGGGCCCACCCAGCCTCCTGTAAAATGGGTACTGGGTCTTTCCCGGGGGTAAAGTGCGGTCGGGACGTGCTGCTGACCACTCACCCCCTTCTAGTGCCGCGGTCATGGAAGAATAGAGCTACACCTCTACCCACCCTCTGGGCCACACCGGGCCTGTAAAGGGAATAACTTTACCTTTACGAATTATATATTGTGCATTAGTTGGGTAATGAAGTGTTTGTCTTTGATGCACGGTGCAAACATGAAGAAACTTTTGTGGCATTTGTAGATTATGCCATTCGGTTACTTTAAATACTGTCTATCGGTGAACACAGATACAAGTAACGTGTAGCATCGACATGTGTATCAGTTGATGACTACGGTGAAGTGACTGACCCATTAAGGGAAAAGTGAGTTTGCAGTACGACGGAGTTCGAAACTACACCAAATAAAACCACCGCACCGCAATTAATTATCTACATTTGAGATAGCCTTCTGCAATTTCCTCTTTCAAAGAAACCATCAAACCTGAAGTATTTGGAAAAGTACAGCAGAAGTACCGACAATAATCGTAAAATCAAATTCATTCGGTAAATTGTATGTCAGTATTCTTCTTTAAACGTAATTAATTGCTAATTAGTGCCGGTCCCAGTAGCCGAGCGGTCTAAGGCGTAGGCCTAAGGCCGCTCGCCTGCTGCGATAGTAGGTTCGAATCCCACCGGGGCATGGATGTCTGTCTGTTATAAGTGTTGTGTGTTGTCAGGTAGAGGTCTTCGCGACGAGCCTATCACTCGTCCAGAGGAGTGCTACCGACTGTGATGCGTCGTTGTGTGTGATCTGGAAACCTCAAGAATGAGGAGGCCCTGGTCCACGTTGGGCTGCAGCGCCACAGAAAAAAAGCTAATTAGTGTCAGGATTAGATTATTACCGCATAATATATGCTACTTGTCTCCGTTCGCCACGACCAATTTACTCTGTAATATTACAGTAAAACCCGGTTATAACGACATCGGTTTATGCTATACCTCTTCAATTCCGTTCGGTTTTCTGTGGTACCAATTAATTCTTCGCTGTTAATCGTAGCATTACACTCCTAAGAACAACACCCGTTTACAACGACACAAAATATTCAGTTCCTTTTATGAAGCTCTAACAGATTTCGTCTGTATTTTAAAAAAACACATTCTTAAACATTCAGATAATCTTACCCTTCAGCTGTACAGTTTCTGTTGCATTCTCCACTTGCAAATTCAGCAACTGTTAGGTTGAAGCGTGTACTAGAACACTATAAACATGTGACTGGTCTTAACAAGATTTCTAGAATACCAGAGGAGCCCCATTAAATGTCTAAAGCTTGCGTAAATATAGTTTCAAAATTCTAAATCGGGAATAGGCCAAAATAATTCGCGAACGCTGAAGATCCGTTCGCCTGTCCGTTCTTCAAGCTGTCAACACACCGTTATCTGCGTACCCACATTGCCACTCTTCCACGGCAAACTCGTGCCACCTTTCCCACCACAAAGAATCTTCAACTGCCCACAGTCCACAAGACTGATCTCGAGTTGTTTCCTTGTTGCAGGGAAGAGCTTCTCACTGACTATAGTCATCAGTTCGACACCCTTCCAGGTCGCCACGTACAACAAAGCCATCAAGGTGACTGTGGACGGACCCCGGGAACCTCGCACAAAATCCAGTAAGTGCAGCGGCTTGGTGTACAACTAAGTAAAACTGATTAACCTTTTGACGCCTAATGTCAACTATAGTGGTCGTACCGCACCGCTAACCTCTAAAGTTGCATTGTATATATTTATTCAAAAAATATAGGTACTGAATATTTTAAACATGGTACATACTCTCCGTTTTTTTTTTTTCTTTTCAAAATGCAGTTTGTTTTAATAATTCTAACGTATTTGGTTCCTGTATTATTCACATTTTATATACAGAGTGTGCTAAAATTAAAAAAATAATTCCGGCGCCAAAAGGTTAACCACTTCAATGCATCCTGCCTTATGCTGATGACTTTCAGAAATTAGTGTTGGAGCTCCGCAGTCAGTAGAGCCGCTATGGGCCATAAAACATAGTAGTCGTGCCTCGATTACCAGCAGATGCAAGAGACAGGCCCTATTTCTTTTCAAGAACCGTCTCGATAGGCTTTGGGTCCCCACATCAGCCTGCGCTCCCCACGGTCTAGTGATATCACACTGCAGGTACAGTCGGGGTTAAGGCTTGGGGAAGTTACAATTAAACCCCTGCATAAGCCTTCATAGTGCAGTGTTAAATTAAGTACAGGGACTGTATCTTTACCACGTGTACAGTGTATGATTGTCATTCTTAACAAACGAAAATACAGTCGTGCTCCTGCGTAGGACAGGCCTGCAGCGCGCAGCCGTCTCACCATTGTTGAGTGCGGAGAGTTTTGTAATGAGGAAGAAGTCCCTTATAGAACACTGAAACAATTATGAAAATTTGCGAGCTGGTTGTTTGTGTAGAAATATATTCCACTGCTAATTCATTCTGTAAGAATGTGTTACGATAGCAGCACACTAGTCTAGGTAGTAAACTGAATTTTTATAAATTATCCTATCATTATCGGTATATTTTTACCCCGCACGATGTACAGAAAAATACTCTGATAAGAATATACACAATACGATTATACATACAGGGTTACGTATGCATTTTGTGTACTGAATTTGAGGTTGCTTGCATTCAGACCAAATGTTACCGAAGTTGCCCGCATAACATGAAGTGTTAAGCAGGACTCCTGTAAAGGTACATAAACATGACAAGAATTCATGAGCAACAGGAAATCTGCTTGTAGAATTATTGTATTGAGAAATTATTCAGACAAAAGAGGGAGAGAGCAACAGCAGACATTTGCGCAGTGCTGATGTTCGTCGTGCACATATAATCACGATAAACAAGTCTAGAAAGATGAGACAGAGGAGGCATGTGGCACGCATGGAACAGAACAGAAAAACATACAGGATTTTGGTGTGAAACCTGGAGGAAAAGAAAACTTGAAGATGTAGGCGTAGCTGGTAGGATAATTTCAAACCCGTTATTAGACAAACATAATTGAAGCGTATGGACTGAACTAATTTGGCGTGGGACAGGGACGGGTCCCTTGTAAAACGAATCGTGTTCTGTGACACGTGGGTAATTTATTGAGTAGCTGAGAATCTCTCAGTCTGTGTCTAGCCCTTGGAGACAGTTTGTTCGTTAGTTAGTTAGCTAACTACTGTAGCGCGATCGTTCCACTTCCTTGCAACAATCTGTCACAGCGCATTCGTTCTGTGGACCTTCAGTGATACAAAGTTACAGACGGCATTTCGTAATTTCATTTGGACGTCTTCCATTTGTGTGCGTTCTGAATATTGAACACAGGGCAGGTATAAGCTAAGTTGTTTATTCAGTTACGTACGAAAACAGGAATTATTTACTCCCGTTTTCAGGTTTGTTTGAATATCGTTGGCGTTGTACTAGTCTCGGTCCCCCAATATGGTTTCAAATATTGACCAAATACCCAACCCTTCCTTCAGTTGGACAATAGAAAGTAATAGAGAGAGTCACGACATGAAATGAGTAAACATGGCTTAGATATAGTACAGATCTTTACTCAAGGGAATGCCATCGACCCACACAACGTGGATAGAATCTGTTTACACTCGCGACGACGGTCGGGGAAAAAAACAGACCCGGTCAAAATCATGAGTCTTCATGGTCTTCTGCCCATTGATCGCCGTTTGTAATTTTTTTTTTAATTTGTAAAAAATCCTAAAGTCAAATTCATGCATAGTTCTAACCACACAGAACACCATAGAAAAAAGTTATATATTTCACATGCAGGAAACGTGACTTCACTTCAGACAAACTGGAACACATCGGTTACTCCTCACAAACAAGGGACGGTCTGCTCTCGCCGGCGCAACACAACTGTCAAAGTCAACTACAGACTGTTCAGTCAGTATCAGTACTGGTGTGGCAGTTATTGGCTGCGACGATCAGACGTATAAATGTCTTACAAGCGCTAACCACGCGCACAGTCCTTGTTTTAAATTTTAATTCTTCCGAAGAAGACACGTCACTATTAGCTTTCTCTTTTTATAAACTACACGATTTTTTTGTACTCTTATTGATCCCAGCAGCACGCGGTTAAAGAAATGCAAGATCCAGCAGCTCAAAATCATTGGTGTGTCGGGTTCAAACCTAGCTCGAAGTGTTTGAGTTTCTACGCCATCTTTGCAGGCGTCTATCAATTACTGGTCTAAGGAACAGATGAAAACTGGGAAAGGATAATCGTACATTATGTCAACTGAAGGGCGCCAAACGTGTGGTCGGGTTCCACTGTTAGAGGTGCAAGAGATTCTTCCGTTCAAAACGTCCAGACTCGCCATGGAGCCAATCCATCTTCCTAACCCTGGGCACTGGGATTGTTCAAATTAACTGAACGCGCTTTACATGTGGCCCTAAACCGAAATATATAAATGTAACATGACAATATTAATAAGTAGTTCGGACATGACAATATTCCGACTCGATAATTCGAACTTGGAATAGTCCTACTCGATTATCTCACACGTCGTTAAAAGTAAAATTTCAAGCCCTCCCTGTGCAATTCATAAACTTAAATACGGGGCTGGAGACGTCAATCCATTCATTCTTTACATCTCCAATAGATGAGGTAAGCGGTCGGCTTCTACATCCAGCCGCTTTACCCCCAGAAAGGAACCCCGGATGCACCGGATAGGAGGATGAGTGGGTTTAGAGCCCATCTAGACGGTTGCGAGATGAGATGTGTCTTGCACCTAACGGGAATCGAACTATGACTCCTCGGTTGACCAACCCGTAGCCTAGCGACTATACTGACCGACCTATCCCAGCTCTTTTATCACGAAATGTGGAAATTGTGAGTAGAAATATGAGTCTTTTGCAAAGAAGACATGAATATATTCTGTGGACAGGATTACAGCCACCCGAGCGGCTGTAGTGACAGACACTGTTACAGTTCCGTGAGAACCACGAAATGGTTCATCCTACATCAAGGTCAAGGGACTGATTTACTTAGTCTCCATACGAGACTTCGTGGTGTCATGGAAAAAGACGAAGACATTTGTAACGACGATTCCCATTCCTTGTATTTCCTTCAAAACCTCAATGTCGATCTTTCTTCAGCTGACGCGTTTCTCCTCCTATTATGTTATCTTCGTATTTCATGTAAAGACAGAATTGGTAAGAGAATAATTTAGGTCTTCATTCTTCTTGGATGTTACGCAGCGTAGCTTGCTAGTCACATACAGACGTTTCGAGAGAGCCAATCGATCCCATCTTCCTGACCAGTGAAGAGCAGACATGGGAGATAAGAACTCAGATCTGATTACGCCGTCAGATTATGGAGGTTAGGACAGTATAAGTTGCTGTGGACTTCGTTGAACTGATTATCAGCACGTTGACTTCTCTGCTCACAGTTATTTAAAGGATCGTTTTCTAAGTTGTATAGCGGGTGCTTAATTCAGTCATCCTGTAGCACTTTCTACAGAAAAGTCGCAACAAATGTGAAATCAGGGTGTTAGAGCCCAGGGGACAATAATTTGCACTTTGGTGTAACAAAATATCACAAAAACAAAAAAAAATATGTCTTTTCAGTGCCGGCTGGGAAGAAGTGTGTGTGAAGCGAAAGTAAGGAAGGCCATGTTACATTCATTTAATGTTTGGCATCTCGCCGCGTTATATTAGCAGTGCTGATAAATATACAGACTTCCCGCCAAAAACAATTTGTCTGCATTTTGCCTTTCTTCAATGTTTTTATTTGACAGTACGATGACGGTCCTATAAATAGACCGAAACATGTAGCTGTATTATAACAAATGTTGGACAGAAGTTTGTATGATACACCAATCAGTATTTGTTACATCGTCCTACCGCAGTAAGAGCTGACAGTTGCAGTGCGACTGACCATCACACAGTGCAACGCCTGCCTAAACCTAACCACCCACCACGAGAATCCGCAGTGACAGACATTAACACCCGATTCACGTCGCGGAGAGCGTCCCAACTTAGGCAAAACGTAGGCCTAATATGTTACCACGGCGCACGCAGGAACTGGTCACCCTTGACACTGCCGTACACGATGTCTGTTATGCGTATCGGAATGCCATCTGGTAGCCGGAAATGGTCATAATTGAACTTGAGGGAATCTGGCTCTCAGATAAATAATCAGTTTGAAACAAATCGCAAAAGATACACGTGAAGGCGTCGATCTGTTGTTTTGCATTTCGAAAGTCTGCTTCTCACACAGCACACTAATTTCTCTAAATCTTCTGCTCATGGTAGCACAAAGTGTTAGACCTTCATTATTCGCACGCAAGGGGTAATTTTGCAGTCACAAGAGTAAAAAAAAAAAGGTCAAAAGGCCAATAATTTCACCCTTGTAGTGAAGAGAGGAAAAGGGTGGATGGAAGGTAGTTGGGGTGTATGGAAGAACACAAACGCCTATAAAAATCTATTCCTTTCATACGTACGGTTATAATCTCTCTTAGAATTTCGTCCTCATTCCAAGCGAAGCTATATGCATTGTCTTTTATGTATGTGAAGCCGTACAGTAGTATCGCCCAAGACAAGAGAAAAGGGATGGAGGGGTGATGGCTTTGAAGGTACAAGTGGAGTGCTCTTCACTTGTGCCTGGTATTTTCAGTAGCCTACAGTAGGTGACTGCCGCTGGCCATTCTGATAGTAAGAGAGAGACAGAGAGAGAACAGGCAATTTTATCCACCAACCACCCTCCCTCGTCCCAACCAAATCCCACCCCCAATCCCTCTGACCCTTGCTCGTCTAATTGCCTTGTACGTTTCCATGGTGATAGCTAAAACACACACGGAGTGGGAGTAATTAGTAGCACATGAGGTGGCAGGAGTGTCGCCCTGTCTCTCTCGCACTCATTCAGAGGTACTGAACCAGCTACTTCCGTGTCGCAATGAGATGGACGCTGTCTCTCATCCTATCCTTCTCCAACTCTGTCCTTTTACGATTTTCCCTCTCTCTCTCTCTCCCTCTCTCATCCCTTTCTGTAACCCAGTGGGTGTACCTGGAGGTTGGAAAAGCGTTTGTAAGGGTAATACTCTCTCTCTCTCTCTTTCGTGGTTGCTCAAAAGAGAAATCATAGCAAATTGCATGGTGTCGAGAGGGACTGGACTGATATGGGGCAGGTTTAGATACTGAGAGAGAGACAGAGACAGAGAGATCTATCCCCGAGCAGGAAGCTTTACATTTTTACGGACTAGACAGGGCGACCTTATGAAGTAGTCGGCTACTCAATTTGGTTGACGTAAGAGAAGCAGGAAATCGTATCCCGGTGAACTGCCCACTTCTGCTTCTTGTAGCGCACTAACAAAGCTGAGGTAGACACAAACTGCTACTGGCTAAGACACCGGCTGATTGATTGAACGACAGTTTAACTGAGCAATCAACAAACTCACTGGCTGACCGACTGGCCTAGCTGCTAAAAGACCGACTAATTAGTTGGCTAGCTGGTTGGATGATTGACTAATGGACTGTTAATGGACTCACTAGCTGGTTGTTTGACTCAATGAGCTAGCAACCAGCTATGTGGCTAAGTAACCAAACGCAAGCGGTCAGCAGTCGGTTGTTAAAGCAACCGACATAAATGTTGAGCCGTAGGTACCCGAATGGTTTTGCGTGTACACGAATTTTGCTGTCCTGGCCTGATAACAGTCTATTCCGTTTCGCAATTTCAGACTTTACTTCCATTAACACCAAGGATTGGTAGGGCACACGGCACGTAGAGGGCAGAGGAGAGAAGTGCACAGAGGGTTGTTGTATAGAAAACGTTGCTAATCCCCATATTGGGCCTACTTAACGAACGTGGTTTGCAATAGGGACTTCGAACAATTTAATCGCTCAGCTCACTCTCCACAAGTGCTGAACAATGCTGCACCACAAATGAATACAACAGTTCGGTTTAAACGAAAAAATATATCGGTAAAGCGATAGACTTCACAGCATTTTTAAACCAAAATCAGAATAACATATTTTACTAACGCTACAAAATGTTGTAATCGATACACTTTATATTCTGAAAGTGAAACTCCTGTGTTTTTCTTCATCGCTCATGATTCATGATCCTCAGTGAAAGGGTCCTGGACCTGACAGGCCCTTCCTGTCTTCAGGAGGCCAGCGGCCGCTGCAGACCGGCAGTGACCAGCTGACAGGTCGAACTTTCTTAAACTGGTTTCATTCTGCGCCACTGACCTTGTTCTTTAGCCAAATTGTGGAGGACTTTCTGTGTAGAATATTTAGCGCAACCGGCATAACAGAGACAAAGACGCAAGGAAGAAAAGAGGATGTAAATGATAAAGAAAAAGTATACGAAAGGGAAGGAATGAATGGAAAGATAGAAGTAAAACGAGGAAAGGAGGCACAGTTAGTAAAAAATGAGAAAGTAAAGAATTAAGTACAAAGCAAAGTGATTGCAGACATCCGTGGCGGTGTAAATGAGATATTCGCTCTTCTGGGATGTCAGGTAACATTGATACGTAGTTTGTTAGCGAGGTTTCGGGACAACCAATCGGTCCCATTTTCACAGTTCACTCGGTTCAAAAAGTCTTCAACGCTGCGTAACATCCCAGAAGAGCTAAAGTCTTACTAACACGCTTAACCGGACATAACAGAAGAGTTATTTCATTACGCAAAGCAAGCAGCAGTGCCCTAATGCAGAAAACCTCGCGGTCGGCAGCAGAGAACTGAAGCGGAATAACCAGTGTTGTGACCGAGCTCTAGCCGGGGGATTTGGGCTTCCAGATATGTTCTGTTCAACTGTTAATGAATGACAGAAATAAGAAATCCGTACAAAAGTTAATCTGTTAAATCCTTAAGACAAGCGCCAGTCTGTGATTCCAAATGCGAGAAGACATATCTAGCATGTAATATAGGATAATTACCAAACGGCGTAGGAAAGGAACTGGAATGGATCTGTTTAGGATCCAGCAAGGAAGCCTTGTGTTTTGGGGGAAGCCAAATGTATATTGGGGTAACTTAACATAACGGTAATTACGTCTCGTACAATAATTTTTTTTCGCGGATGAATGAGTGCATTTAAGACAAAAATGTACAGAAAAACAGAACAATATATTGATAGAAATATTAGTAAGTGGATAAACGAGAAATAAATGAATGGATAAATCGAACAAGGAATATACGTGGAATGATGATTGAAAAGATATATTAATGAACGACTTATTGGAAGACTGAACGAATTCTAGGATGAATATGTTGATGAGTCAATGGATGAAGAAAAAGCTGGGAGAAAGGGCGAATGACTAGATGGGTAAATGAAAGCAAGGAGAGATGAACGAACAGACGTACTGTCAGACGGGAGATATGTATTACCACGTGTCATTAATTCACCGTTAATTATTGACGTACGTGTACACGCAGACAGACGGGGGCTCGGGGTCGAGTTTGGTTTTGGGGGTGCCAGCAGTGAGACACAACCATCCCTACACGTAGTCTAAGGGGAGATTAAAGGGAGAGAGATTTGAAAAGTCTCCCTCGTAATAATAACTCGCCGTGTGTGGCGATGTTTTGAGACGTGTGAAGAAGAAACAAGAAGTCTAATCGCTCAAGACAGACACAAAGACAGACGACCTGCTCAGGGCAACAGCGGCCTATGCGATTCTTTCTTGAGGCAGACTTATGCGTTCATACATAGGTTGTTTTGTTCAGACTGTTCGGAGCAGAACTGTTATCTTAAAATACTTTTACATTGTCAGCTTCCGCTATCACAGAATATTACAACTTTCAGTAACCACTATCAAAGATTCTGCACAGGCCTCTATAGAATATGTATCTGAATAGTTGTAGAATTATCAATTATGGTGTGAATATTTGTTTTTAAATTGGAGTTATGCCGTTGTCATATATTACGAGGACCGCCATTTCTTCCGAAGTTTCTCGAATTTGCCACCAGGCGGCAGCTGCAAGTAGCAAGACAAAAATGGTGGATATGTAAGATAAACATGGTAAACATGACGGAAGTCAGCACTTGATTCATATTTCTGAAGTCAGTTGAGTAGCTGCTTGTAACGTAAACGTTAAATTATAACGAAAATTCCCAACGGCTTATACCTGTGACATATTCCGTGACCCCAGCGTTAGTTGCAACAAACTATAATGATGTCAGCAAATCGGTAACATTGTTGCTAAACAAAAAATGAAGGATTACGCAAATTGTGAACCTAAGCCACGGCGCAACCTTCTTTCAGTAGTTTACAGTCACGTGATTAGAAAATCCCCTGCTTTTATAAAACCCGGAACTGATAATTGTATCCGCTTTTGCCAAAATGCACTGCAATCTGTCCCAATCCATTCCAGACAACCCTTCACACGCAATTTCTCCAAACCCAACAGTCAATTTTAAATTATCCCATCTACATCTAAGTCTTTCAGGTGGTCTATTTCTTTAAGTTTTTATCATAAAAGCTGTGGAGGCCAATTATCAGTTCTTCATGCGAGCTACGTATAAACGCAAATATATTACCTGGTCCAGTGAAAAGGAAAATATTACAGCGGATTAAATAACGAATGCCCTAATGGAGCCAGTTTTTCAAGCCTTCTGTTATTTCCTCTTCCTTAAAACCAAATATCTTACGTAGCAATTTATTCGAAGACTGTCTCCATCTCAGCTGATTTTCTCACCCATAATATTCAGAGCCCCAACAATAGCAATGCCAACACAAGGAAGTGCACACAACTTATAATCCACAAATGCACATGTAAAAAATGTCGGCCCCATTTTAATGCAATCGCCCATATTTACACTTGTCATCCTTTAAAGTATTAAAAAATGGTAAGTTTTTTTCTGTTCAATGCTACTCATTATCCGAGAGCATTGCTTTGTTTGAAGTTTAACAACGTTTGCCCTTTTGTCTTTCTGATCAGAGTGTTGATAAGATAAAGTAAGAATGGCGCATTTGAGAATGATGGTGACAGGGAAAAACCGATGCCCCTGGAGAGAAACCCGTCCCAGGGTGACTAATCCACCACAAATCTATATGGAGTGAACTCTCGCCTCCACGGCGACAGACGTCTATTAGGCGCCTCAGTCCAGGCACAGCCTTCCAAGACTGCATTACATTAGAGATTTCATTTCGTACTGCACAGTAAGCACACTACCTCTTTAATACAAGGACCAAACGTTTAATACTTATCCAGGTCTACGGAATACGTCTCTTCCAAGAATCTTACGAAATAAATTAAATAAAATGTGTTGGTGAAATGTGGATCTTTGAATTTTAAACTCGATGGTATCCTATATTCTGGAACTTTAGCCTTTTGGCGCTGGAATTATTTTTTTAAATTTTAGCACACCCTGTATATAAAATGTGAATAATACGGGAACCAAATACGTTAGAATTATGAAACAAACTGCATTTTGAAGAGATAAAAAACGGAGAGTATATACCATGTTTAAAATATTCAGTACTGTTATTTGTTGAATAAATATATAACATGCAACTTTAGAGGTTAGCGGTGCGGTACGACCACTATAGTTGACATTAGGCGTCTAAAGGTTAAGGGTTAGTCAAAGTAGGATTTTGGAGAGGTAAAGGAGAATGGCCGCGTGCCGGGTCGGTAGAGGCCGCGGTTACGACAGAAGGAGCAGTCGCATGTCGAATGGTCGCGGTTGTCGCAAGCGCCACGGGAGGTGTCGGACGAATATAGGAAGAGCCGAGAAACTGGAACTGACAAGGAAAATCTGCAGCAACCTACTTGAGGAAATACCTGCACCACTGTCAGCTTTACCCGTCACAACTTGTACACAGTCTGCTACAAAAGCCAATCAGGGAGGAGCTTCCACTGTGGACATTTTGGGCCTCAACCGTCTAAGACAACACCAGTAACATTCCTGTTATTACGACAGCCCTGGGCTATTACTAGGGTCCGTTATTTATGTTTACCTTTAGCATACTATGGTAATTTAGCAACAAAATTGTAAACAGACAAGAACCTAATATTCAGGGAAACAACACTTCCTGGCTTTCCTCAGCACAGAGATCTCTCCCTAGTCATATCCAGTGACAACACACAGTCATCATTTCACATAATTCAGTGCTACAAAGCCTTGCAGTTGATACACCGTCATTACTAAATGTAACACGACGGCAAATATTAGAAAATACACAACTTGTCTATAGATGTTTGCTGCCTGTCTCTATTCCCTTAGTTATTTATACTCTTATCTCTTTCTTTTCGTATCTTCTCATTGCTTTTCACGTTTCCTTTTCCGGTTTTCGTTTCAGTATTCACTTCCTTCCTCTTTTATGTTTCGCAAAAATGTTCCATTTATATTTTTTATCCTTTTTTTCTGTTTTTTTCTTTCTAACCTATGTTCGCATTCTATCTTCTTTCTTTCTATCCTCTCATATCTCCTCATTTCTTACTTCCTTCAGACCAAAAATACCATCCTATTCTACCTCCCTTTTTTGTGTCAATAATTCAGGTGAACGTTAAACACGCAGGAATGTTCCGAGGCCTTCAGTGTTGAAGTTAATACGTTTCATCGTCTAGTAATAAGGCAGCATGCAGCAAAATAATATACTCTTCTGAATGTGTGTGTGTGTGTGTGGGAGGGGGGGGGGTGAAGTGGGAGCATAGACTGTTACAGTATCGACCTTGCCAACGAAGAAGGCAATCGGCACGAGTGCTGTCATCTAGTTGCCAGTTTTTCAAAGATTTCGTTTAAATATTAAAATCTTTGGGACTTGGCGGTGCCGCGTCAATTGGCGATTAGTGACTGAGCTTTCGAAAGAGTTTCCTGCCTCAGTTCTCAGGGTAGTCCAAAAAGAGTTGAAAAATAATTACCATTCGATAAGTCATCATATCCCGGAAGAATCGTCTTCGTCAAGAGCCCTACCGAGAAACTAATGATGCAAATTTACCTTCCAGCAGGTTACTGCACTGTAACTATCAGATGTGTGTAATTTGGGGCTGTGCTCTGCAGCTCTGTTTTCCACACACATTTCACCCCAGTGTGTCGGGCCGCGAAACTGAGGCCCGAACTACGAACAAGGCTGCAACGGGCGCACACTCTTCCGTCAACTAGCTATCGATAAGGCCCAAACACTTAGTCCCTTGTTTCTCGTATCACATGTGACATGGCATAGTGTTATGCGCCGATACATTCTAAGCCAAACCGCGCTGCTGGCAGTAAAACTGCATTTAATTGTACCGCCTTTGAGGCCGCCCTTCTTCAAACATCCATCAGATACTAAAACCCTCGCTCGACACGCAGCTATAACCAAACAGAATCAAGTAAACACACGATAATCTCCCTACACTGCCTCTGATATTCTGCCGCCATGCTTGTACAATATGCGGCTGGCGTCCCTCGTTTTGGTACAACTAACCTATGACACTGGATGTCAGTATGGATCCATGCGCCTGTACCAAGTTTCACGCAATCAGCATAGTAAGGGATAATGTACTGAATTATACGGAGCGAAATCTTTCTTGAGATACCAACCGTCGATCGGGTACTCAAGAAATTTCCCACCTCCTATGATGTTCGAAAGTTCCAGTGACATGGTGACTAGCGTTAACAAGGTTTGAACACTGGCAGTAGTAGATATAGCACTACTGTATCACGGACAGTAAAGGTACAGGCTACAAGAGGGTGAAGTTCACGATAGGGTTCAAAAATAAGCCCTTGTAAATAGTAAAGCAGTCCCGTTACAGGCCCGGAGGGGCCCAGATGGTTCCAGGAAGTTAAGGTTCCCAGATTTCGTGACAACGGCACAGGATGGTGGTAGGTTGTCAGCCTTACGCACCGGCCGCCTTTACCCCCAGGAAATGCTCCTGGTACTCATTTGTGTTAGAGGCTGAGTCGACCCCAGAATTATAGTGCGATCGAAGGGATTTTATGTCAATGAAAAATCCACTGACACCAGCTGGGATCGAACCAGCGACCTCCAGATTTGTAGCACAGCACCTTAACCACTGTGCTACCGCGTTCTAAATAGTAATAATAATAATAATAATAATAATAATTTCATCTTTCAGTCTTCAGTGTTACTTAAAGTTTAACTCCTTGTTGTCACCATTAAATCCATATATTATTTATATGCCTTTAACTTACTAAACCAATAATACATATTTAACTTTCTCTATATATTTACCTAAGTCTATAATCAGAACTTTGTTATTACATCGTAGCATTTTTATTATTAATTACTTCCTCCGTATTAAACAAATTTACACAAAACTCCCGCTCTAAATTTCTTAGTTTTTTCATATTTTTTTTTTTAAATTCGTTAAACTACCGAACACCTGTTAGCACCAAACTACCAAACTCCTGTTAGCACCAAACTACCAAACTCCTGTTAGCACCAAACTACCAAACTCCTGTTAGCACCAAACTACCAAACTCCTGTTAGCACCAAACTACCAAA
>Ga0123352_10003627_pt1 | contig 22421 bp, 12 predicted proteins | sample TergutLab28metaG_FD_89700 | JGI IMG/M metagenome (GOLD analysis project Ga0123352, IMG submission 89700) | Labiotermes labralis P1 segment gut microbial communities from Petit-Saut dam, French Guiana - Lab288 P1 | ecosystem: Host-associated > Arthropoda: Insects > Digestive system > Gut ...
GAAGTTAAGGTTCCCAGATTTCGTGACAACGGCACAGGATGGTGGTAGGTTGTCAGCCTTACGCACCGGCCGCCTTTACCCCAGGAAATAACCCTGGTACTCATTTCTGTTAGAGGCTGAGTCGACCCCAGGGCCATAGTGCGATCGGAAGGAATTTATGTCAATGAAAAATCCAGTGACACCAGCTGGAATCGTACCAGCGTCCTTCCGATTTGTAGCACAGCACTTTAACCACTGTGCTACCGCAGTCCCCAAAGGAAACAGGGCTGGCAGTAAATGTAGTATGCGAGAGACAGAACACTTACATTAGTGAGAAAACATACAGGGAAGGGAAAACTTAATCATGTTAGGCGTGATTTAGATGAAGATATTAAGAAGAATTGAAGGATAGGGTGAGAGGTTGTGTTTGTGGTGTGTTGCGTGGTGTTGTGTGTGTGGTGTGTTGCGTGGTGTTGTGTGTGTGGTGTGTAACGTGGTGTTGTGTATGTGGTGTGTAACGTGGTGTTGTGTGTGTGTGTGGTGTGTTGCGTGGTTTTGTGTGTGTGTGTGTGTGTGTGGTGTAGCGTGGAGTTGTGTGTGTGTGGTGTAGCGTGGTGTTGTGTATGTGGTATGTAGTGTGGTATTGTGTGTGTGTGGTGTGTAACGTGGTGTTGTGTGTGTGGTGTGTAACGTGGTGTTGTGTGTGTGGTGTGTAACGTGGTGTTGTGTGTGTGGTGTGTTGCGTGGTGTTGTGTGTGTGTGGTGTGTTGCGTGGTGTTGTGTGTGTGTATGTGTGTGTGGTGTAGCGTGGAGTTGTGTGTGTGGTGTGTAGTGTGGTGTTGTGTGTGTGTGTGTGCGCGCGCACACACACACAAAACTTTAAAATTGGCATCCGTTTCAGAATTATGACACAATAAGCTGCGTCGCAGTATGCATATTAAATCGGAAGAACTGCGCTTCGTTCGGTACTGCAGTGTCATACATTGTCAAGAAAATCAAGCTCTCACTTTTAATATTCTCAGAATCATGACGTGCATATTCAGTGACATTCTGACCTCAATAAAGTCCTTAGTACCCTTTCATAATACAGATATATTACAGCTACACTTCCTTCTCTTTTATCCGCGTAATAAAAGAAGCCGTCTGTATGTCTATTTATGGCAGCCGTAATGCCTCAGAAAGTAAAGACAGAAGATTGAAAATTTGGCTGTAATTTTATAATTGTTATAAAAGGCAGCGTAAAAAAAATAATCAAAATATGGTAGATAGACCCCGGTCGGCATAGAAGAGTTTCATTTTCCCGACATCAGTCACCCTGTCTCTCAAGATCTTTTCAAATTCTTGGCGTAAATAGTCACTGAAATTGCAATTCCACAACATCCCCAAGCGGATATTAGCATACACGAACCGTGGCGGTCACTGCTAGTGACGGAATTTCTTGTAATTTCTCGTAGATATTTCTCAAGGTGTACTAGTAATTAGTACAGTTATGCGATATGCACTGTATCCTCTTTATTCTTCATATTAAAAAGGCGATAACTCCGTCTAAATTTTTTCCTTTCGCTTATTTCACCTTACTTAAATCGGTGTTCAAGCTAAAGTTGTTAGTATCCTGGCATACTAAGCCGTATGGACTGGTTAATATTTACAGATAACGAGTTTGCTGCTCCATCTGAAACTCCAAAGCTACACTTCTTGGTCTATTTAAACACTGACGATGGAGGTAGCAAGTTCTTCCAAAACACCGGTAACAATCAGCAATGCCAAGCGACGTGACACCCCCCAAAATATCGATTCTTCATCAAAATCACTGTCGGAGCTTCAAATTTCGCAACGCTTATTTTAAGATACGTTACTTTATGTTGCAGGTCCTTGGAACGTGTCCTGAATGAGTACTCATCTAGTTTAAACTGGTTCCTTTCGCCTTCTATCCTTCTTTTCTCCCCCTCCCCCCCCCCCCCCAGCTACACTAAGATTTGCAGCACTTCTGTGTAGTTTAGAACAGTTTGCTGTTTGTGACTGCCAGGGCTACGATGTATATAGAAGTTCTGTTTCAAGAGGAAATACGGATACTGAAATTATAACCTACCATTAACCATTTTCCTATCGGTTTATACATATTATTAGATCCGTACCACAATATGTCATTATCATATCAGCACTAAAATTAACCTGCTATTACAGTACACTACCCTTCATTTCTGCAGAGAACGAAAATACCCAAAATATTAAGCGTAGTTTCCAAAAAGTACCGGCCTTCAGGTTACACTTTCTCTTCATTTACTACACACATAACTCATGAATGCGGACAGGAATCTAGCTCTCCACCCTGGTGGCAAAATTTAAGTAACTCAGGCTGCAACTAGTGTACCTGGAGACGGTATGCGAGAAATTACTGACTCAAAACCCGAATCAAGTTCTGGTCTGACAGGTGTGAATAATGTATTGTTGTAAGACTGCCCAATTAAAATGACTTTTTCAGTTTCGATTTTGCATAATGCATTAATTTGAACAATTCTCCGCCTTAGCCGGTAACCCTTTGTTCACTGTTCAATCACAAGTTTCGTAGACTACATAGAGAATGGAGTACTGAAACCTTGTTAACAGTTCTGCACAGTCAGCACAATCTCAGTTAGGACCTACAGATCACTACATCTGCAATCAGCAGACCCACAGCTTTGCCGGAAATTACATTTTCTGCAGTGTGTGTGTGTGTGTGTGTGTGTGTGTGTGTGTGTGTGTGTGTGTGTGCCTGTCTGCCTGTCTGTCTGTATGCGTGCGCGTGCGTGCGTGATTGTCACTGTAAATAAATGTGATTAAAATAGGTGTCTTAACTCTTAATTAGGTCCATAAATTATACGCATAAAAAATATGCAGGGTGAAAACAATTTAATGTTCAAACACAAATTTTACTCGGCCGACAAAACCAGACTTCACTTCGCTGGACAAATGATTTTTGTTTATCTTCCAAAAATAAATTTCACCAAAACTGTTTAAAAGTTCTGGAAATGAAGTACGCAAAAGAGCACTCACTCTACACATGTAATGCCAATGACATAGGGCATGGAAATACAATACTACAAACCCAAAAGAACAACCGGTTCTAGAGCACTAAGTTTTGTTTGAATTGCTGTGTGTCTTCCCGAAACTACGGCCCCAACTGCACGTAGTGAATGCATTCAGAATTTTATATGCAACCCAACAGACATATAACTCAGGATGAATTTCGAACCCAGACGACGAAGAGGCGGAAAAAGAAATTTAATATGCAGTATAGCTCATAATATATGGGGAACGAGGGCCAATGTGCACTGAACGAAAGTGCGTTATAATGTAGTGCTCTGATACGCGAAGAGAAGGATATCGAATCAACAATTCAACCACCAAACACAATTTTGTAACACACTTCTTTGCTAACCCCTACGTTCCCAGTACACAATCTGTAACAGCACTGCAGGCTTTGTGCTTTTATAAAATAAGTTTCAAATGTCGACCGAAAGTGAAATGCTGTACGAAAATTAGCAGCCGATATAAGCAATGTTAGCGGTGGAAATTTATAGACGATGTATAAAATACGAGACTAGCGTATTTTTCAAGTGGATTAGTTCAGGGTGTGACCACTAACAGTGCCTGGCGCGAGGCAGACAACGGTTTTTATACCTACACACATGCATAAATACATAATACATACATGCGTACATATATACATACATATACACATACATATATGCATACATACATGCATACATACATACGTGCGTGCGTACATACATACATACGTACGTACGTACTACGTGCGTGCGTGCGTGCGTGCATACATACATGCATACATACACATACACACACACATACACACATACATACGTGCGTGCGTGCGTGCGTACATACATACCGTACATACATAAACGTTTAAAACTTACAGTGTCTCAGATTTCCACAAATTTCACAGGCAAGAAGGAATTACATTCGTACGTGGAAGTTCCCGAGTTCAAGTCTCGGTCCTGATCCACCAACTGTGACAGATATTTAGTGGTTCCATCAGTCCGTCGGAATAGCCGAACAACCTCAAATTTAAAGAACGCCATGCCCTTCTGCATTCTTTCAAATTTGTCGCCCATTAGTCATTCTATCATTGGAAGCTACAATTTTATGTGAATTTTGCCAGTCCCACTTACAAACACATACTTTCTTCTATTTCGAACAGCATTATAGTCTTTTGCTAATGCCTTTTATAAAATTGGTGGTAGTTGCCCCAGCATTGTCTGATATCTGGGACACGGTAAATTACCATTGCGTTAAATATTCACATCGATGTGTCTCGGGTGACACCTTGCAGTCTGGTATTTATAATATGAACGTATTATATAAAGCTTCGAAATCTTTAATCGGGGTAGAACTGACTTCAATACCTATATATCAGAAAGCATTTCTCATAAGACAGATGATCATTTCACGGTATGTTTCTGATCTTAATATGATTTCATTTTTGTGCGTTACATAAAATCTTTCTTCATGCAATATGCAACTTTCAATAAAATCTGATCACACTATAATCTCCGGCTTTATAACATTCTGTTGTTACATCGCAAATGCCAAAATTAAATCAGTGCCACAACTTTAAAGCAGACCTGCAGAATTAATTACAATAAAAGCTATTTTTGTAGGTGCAGAGACTAACTACGTGGACGGATGCAAACTCTGCACTACAAGCTGATTTTATAAAGCCTAATATGCGAAGTACTTCTTCCTCCCAATAAAGGTTTACACTGCCTTACAGTTATTGTAGCTAGTTCGTAGAGGTAAATTGATATCTGTAACCCGGTGTTTAAACTTGGTTAAAGAAAAATACACATAACAAGAGAATTGCGGGCTATTTCTCTGAGGTAGATAAATCTCGTCGTTAAGTCACATTTATTAAACCGTCATCTGCGTCGCGTATGTACAATATTACACACAGAGTTTTTACATTTTTATCTGGTTTTTTTTATATTCTCAAATTTACATAATTCTGAATTTATAAATTACTTTTTAAACTAGTTTGAACTCCAACGTGTTGGCTGGCCTAAACCTGGGTGCATTAATTTCCTTAATACGTGACACAAGGTAAAGAAAAACATTAACCCATGTTTTTTACATTTCAAACTTCTCCTCGAGCCTCTCCAAAATTTTTCGACCTGTCAGTCATTAAGCAGAATGTACGTATAAATGCATTTTGTAGTTAGCAATAACCGTTAACAGTCTCTTTACAGCGTGTACGCAGATAACAACATGTAAGTTAAAATGTATCGAAATTAATCCCGTTTTTTAATATAAAACTCAAATTGTTTCATGAATTGCAATCACAGCGCATGTTTATTTTTATGACTTTTATTGATTTATTTAAAACACCTTATATTACAGCCATATTAACCCTTATCCTGCTAAAGCGGAGAATATGTTGAGCTCCTAATAATGCCAGCAGATGGCAGATGGGATTTAATTTGTCGTTTAAAGGGTTAAGATTACCAATGCCTATAGTTTCGTCGTGGGTTATTTTTGTAACCAGGAATATATTTTTATTCAATATATTAAATAACTCTTAATAAGAAAAGACAACTGAAAAATTGCGATGGGTCCATACCTGTGGCTACAATGGGATAGACGAGGAATGCACACATTTGGTAGCGAGATCCCTTTAAAGGTACGATTTTAACATCGAGAAATAGATATAGAAACAACAACGCTATGAGTCCTTAGGAAGGTTACATAGTAGGAGAGGAAGGGAATGGTTCCGACGAAGGCTGTCGCCCGATAGTGTGCTTCTGTATTAGCGGAGTTCAGAATCTTTGATTTCTGCTACAAGTGTGTTATGACACAAGGTCGCAGAATATAAATATTCCATTCGTTTTTATCTAATATCACCCAGGGTTTGAACTCAGAAATACGGTCACTTTCTAACGTATTCTAAATATATTTTCTTCCGTAAAAGTGGTATGATTAAGCGTTTTATCTGACAGTCCTAAGAGGAATCTTGCGGAATCCTTGTGCGGTCGCCTGTCGCCAGATTTCCCAAGACAGTGATTCATTTTCTCCACAGTGTAACTTAGCAAAAACAAAGTCCCTCGAAATGTTGTGACTTTTAGCGACACAGCCCTGGCATACGACACTTCTCCAAGTAGATAACAAGAAATCGTCATAGCAACCAAAATATTAAGATCCTAACTTTCGTAGTCATAGCACATCCACACAGTAAAACATTTCATTTTAAATTCTTAAAAAGACCCGTGAGAAATTCTGTGAGAAATAACACATGCAGCTCCGCAAAGCTAAGGAGTAAGCACAGTGGAGGAATCAAGATGGCAGTGGCAGAGACGATAAAATCTCAACGCGAATTATTTATGTAAAAAAAACTCTTTCGTAAACTCTGAACAAAAGACGATGATTTTATACAATCTATGGGTACAACGGTTGCTGTCTGCATGCACATTAAATAAATGTAAGAAAATTAAATTAGAGGTATGCCACGCAGTTTATATTCGAAGTGTCTTAGATTGAATTTTCTATGACAAACTTCCGTCATCTGTTCCTAAAGACGACACACACTGTCATTTTCGAAAGAAAACTCGCCGGAAATGTTCACATTCCTCAACACCGGTTCTCAGCCTATTGCGACACAATGGTATAAAACAGTAGTTTTCAGGAGAATCACACCGCTTATTTCGCATTTTGAAATACAAATATACATTAATATCTTTTAATCCTTTCGAATAACAGTGGTTACTGCACTGTACCAGATGCGCTTATCTTCCAAACAAACAAACCTTTTTAACTGAAGAATAAAAACCAACTAGATGTCACTTATTCTATTGTACTTCTTATAGGTTCAACATGTTTCGGGCACTACTATGCCCATCATCAGGAGCACGCGAGTATAATGTTGATTACCATATTAGTCATTTCGTTCTTGGTTTGCTGTATGTTGGAGGTTAGGTGCTGTTAGGCTGAGTAGTGTTCGGCCTGCAGCCCGGACACTACTCCAGCCTAACCTCACCTAACCTCCAACATACAGCAAACCAAGAACGAAACGACCAATGTGGTAATCAACATTATAGTCGCGAGCTCCTGATGATGGGCATAGTAGTGCCCGAAACATGTTGAGTCTATAAGAAGTGCAATAAAATAATAAGTGGCATCTAGTTGGTTTTTTATTCTTCAGTTATCACAATGATGCACGGTCCAATAAACATTAAACTGTTTAAACTTAGCATTATGTCTACACATATATTATAATAGTCCTGTATTGTGTCTGCGTTGAGGAAAGCAACAAATTTTAAGTGGAATTAAAAAGAATTCGCTTATTTAAAGATTTAAACCTGTGTCATTCCTACACATACACCACCAGATTTATAATTCAAAAGCTCTCCATTTCGAATGCAAAGTGTATTCATAAGCCTCGTGTGACAAACAAAACGGGTGTTATAAGGTAAAGGTGACTCTGCTCTGTGAATACAATGAAAGCCGATCCCGGTGACTGGGCAGTCTAAAAGAGGTCGGACTAAAAAGAAAGAGAGAAACAAAGAAATCCACGAAGGTGTGTGGGAGAGGTGGAGATAACGCATTCTTAACTTCTCCATTAAAATGAGGTTAAGAAAACAGTCATTATTACTTCCATAAATAGATATAACTTTGTGAACTTAATAATGGAGACAGCTTGTTCTATTCTTATAAATAATTCATATTAATTTAGTCGTCCGACGGTTGTTACTCAGTACTTTAAATATGTATCAATATACTATCCATCTAAGTACAAAATCGAATCATTTTAATTATATGTGTCTGATATATTCCTCGTCTCATATCAACCTGAAGGTTACATAATTTACTAACATTGCTTCCTAAGGCGTTATATTTTAGAAACTTCAACTAATAATTTTTATGTAATTGCAGAGTCCGTTACCTGCAAAGTAAAAACTTAACATTTATTAAAATCCTCTTATTTCTAAAAATCACGAACCTATATTAGCAGAGTTTATTCTGAAGTATTATCTCTTCTTACGCAACTTGTTACATTAAATTTTATTACATTAATTTGCTGCGAGCTTGCAGTAGTCTGACAGTCTTTAACTGTCCTCTCCATCTCCCACAATTCTATTCAATTCCTTCACGTCGAAAGTTCCTCGGATTTCAATACTAACGATATAACTGTAGCATCTGACATAACTTCTTACTTATGTTTAGACACCTGCGGGTCCGCACCGTTCAATTTTCATAACTGTATACAGTGTCTGATAGTCTTTTCACCATCGTGTATGTTAATATTGTTCGTACTCAAGTCATTCATAGCCGTTAAATCCTTGTTATTCTTGTAATCACTGACTTGCCTCTGATATCCGTTAAATTCTACACTGTAGAGTTTCTAAGAATAAACCGTGAAGTTGAATCCCTGAAGATCCTCCGTACATTCGCGTATATCTACCACACTAAACGGTGTCATATTCTAGGGGAGAGTAAACTTCTGTTGAAATTGTAGACGCGTTCTTTAAGTGCAAGATGGAGAATAAAACAAAATTTTTGACACAAACTGAGAAATGGAGGAAACTTAAGATCGTCAGAATTCGATGCATAAATTCCCAGACAATTCCAAAAGCAGGGTGTTAGTGTATGAAATTCACGACTCGGGGATATAATTACTCCTGGAGAAGATAGGCATGTCATATTCCATAAAAGACTGCCACCGAAAATTAAACTAAAATAGGGCTACAAAGAATCCCAGATAACGTGACACTTTCTTCCATTTAAAAGGAGCATTTCTTGGTGTAAGGAAGAGAACACAGCAGCAGCGCACCTGTGTAATTGTGACAAACAATAATAGTGTTACTGAAAATAAATGTTCTTTTATATTCCCCTTCCATGCGTTCGCAAAATTGTGCCCCACAATGTATGTGTGTGAGTTCGGAGATCTTAGTGGAAAGCTACCAAATTTGCAGCGAACGCCCAATTATGTACGTGTATAAATCGAAAAAAGACTAGCGGAAACTCTATATGAGGTGCAGCACGCCTACAATTTTTCTTCGCTTATCTGGAATGCATCTCTCCAATGTCGGCCTAATGAACAGAAACAGTCAATTCTCAAAACAAATCATTTTTGCTTAAAACATTTACTTCGTGTTCAGTTTCAGTTCCAGTTTCTGTCACTTACATAGATTTTTCACTTCTTTTACTCTGTATTTTAAGCAACAGATATTTTTAAATACGGACATCAGTCCGTTAAGCCAGGTTTTATTACACTGCTGCCAAACCCATGCAGACCTTTGGATGGTCTCTAATCCCAATGATATTAGCTCCTCGCATAATCTTGTACATCCCCCTTTTCTCTCTTTTACAAGATTTAAGTCAACAAGGCGATACTTGCTGTAGAGTAATAGAATTAATCACTCTGTTTTCCACATTTTTCCTTCTTTTTGCATACCCACCCTCCCAATGTTAAGATTCAGTCATTCAAAAATTTCCCTCCTTTATATGATAGCGAAGTGTCAGACCAAGGAAACAAAACGAAATAAAATACAAGAGCAGACCAGAAAGTTGTCATGGTTGTGAGACTGAAGAGCAGAAAACTTCCCACCAAAAAGCACAAGAAACAAAATGGGTTTTATGAAACATTAAAAAAGTTTTCTTGTACCCCACCACCGCCACACCGCATTTTTTAGCCTTCTCAAACCTTTTCTTTTCCCTTCCTCGTCACACTAAAAGTAAAAACTACTTCCCTGCGCGCCTCTCTTAACTATGCCGTAGTGTGGTTGAGCATTCACTGCAAGGGATACAGTATTTCTTCGTCCTACAAGAAACCATTTTACGCTAACCCTCTTGAGCTGCAATTTTATTATCCAAAGTTTTAAATTGTTTTTTTTTTGCGTCGTTATGAAATACACAGAAACTGTGCCCGGTACGACCAAGTGCAGATAGCCTTAGTTATTAAAACTGCTAAATCTGGTGGAGCAAGGACAGGTGAACTTGATTCTATTCTACAAGCACAGTTTCGCGTTAAGTATGAGAGTGACTTAAGCTCAGAGGCCAACCACGTCATATACATCGTTATTAAAGTGACCGGTTTTCTAATAGGTGACGTATACATAACTATAACTCGGTTCTGGGTCAAATCAATGTTCTATCGCAGCTACAGCTGCATCTTTATAGCTGTGGAAAATGTTTCTATGTGACCATATACAGAAAATCAGAAATTCTTGCACTGAAAATTTTTTCCCCAGTTTTTCACCGTGCATTTTCACGTATGTTCATATGTATTCACCAACACATGCACACTTTTTAAATTACACTATAAAACTTTAATTTTTTAAAATAGTTAAGATCTAAAATGTGTTGGTGAATACATATTAAAATCTTGCACTGAAAATATCGGATATCACCAAGATTTGAACCCATTGAGACATGAAGTTCAGATTTGTAATGTGGGCCAATAAGATGCCAGGTCTTAACTTGTGGGAAGCAAATTTCTCAATGTGAGTAACGATGATATTAAACGGAGTGAAACAACATCGCAGGATGTGAGACTTTTATACTGTGTGAGGCATTATACACAAATCTGTTTATTAAACTTTCTACACGAAATGGCGACAGTTAATAAATTCAGCAAAATACACTTAAATTCTATGGAAATGAAATATGTTTGCAGTACAATTTATCTCTGAATGTATTTCTTTTTTAAACATCTTCAAATCTTGTCGCCTCCCGAGCTTCATAAATCAAAAAGCGGAATCTGCTTCCGAAATGCTGCGGCTCGAATACAAAAAAACCAGAAGGTGGATAATAACCCCAGTTTTATGAATGACTCATGTATTAGAGTTTGGTAAAGACTAAATACCGCAAATGGCTGTTTAATAACTGTACGTATTTATTGTTACTGAAGACGTCTTTATTGTCTAACCATAACCCTGTGGGTAAGTGTGGGACCGCTCCAAATGCCCCCTCGTTTACAAAGCTTCTTTAAAGTTGATACATACGCCATCTGACATGACAAGACCTGCTTTCTTACATTCTAATTTCCTACCGTCAGTATTACCGACCTAGCGAACTGTTGAGTTGAAAACAGAATTCTTTACATTTACGTAGCACTCCGAATTCTTTTTTGTGTTGGCCCCTTACAATGGTGTTAAAACTCATATTAGCATTTTAGTTCGATGTAAATAAGTTACGTATATGTATTAATGTTGACAGAAATTTTAAATTTTGTATGGAAACAAAACATAAACGTGAGCATAAATGTTCTATCAGCAAGCGTTTAGTGACAAAGCATTATAAACATGCCTCAAGAAGTTTTGTACTTTGTCGAACAACTCCGATTTAGAGGGGCAATATGTACAAGATTATTTACAGTGTGTGATCAGTATTCATTCCTGCACTCTCCCTATGAAGATGGAGGCTTTTCAAAGAAAACACGAAGCGAAAATTATTTCCAAATCCGGCCTACAATTCGGTATCGTAGCTCATACCAGCCAGTTTCCGGCATGATGAAGCATAAGAGCCACGCGTTTCTCTTTTAGCGAAAGGGTTGTTACTGTAAATATGAGTTCACGAACTGTCCGGGCAGGCTAGCAACTCACCTCCTGTATCTCTCATTCCTGTGAAATACCTTCATCAAAATACCCTTTCATAACCACGTCAAAGCTATGGGCTGGACATGGCACTTTCCGATATCCAATGCTACTTTCAGCAGGATAACTACATAATGCGATTCCCTCGTTACACAGTATTCTGTAGTAAATAAAATCTGAAGGCCTGCAGGAACAAATTCCGAAATCCAGTCATTGACACACAGAGGAGCCTCAAGCACAGTGCATTCAAGCACAACTTTATTTCGAATCTCATGGAATATGCTCTAAACTGGCTGATGTGTTTTTCACGTATTCTTTACTGACGGTAGTATAAAGTAAAACAAAAAAAAAGGGCAGAAATAAACAAATAAAGTGAAACGAAACAAAGAAGACCTTCCGTACGAATGGGTCGAGCGTATTGTTTACTTTGGCGCCTGCGCAACAAAAGCCGATGTCTTCGCCACGTTCCTTTCTCTGTCAGTTAGAGGACAACATTCCGAGAATCGCTTCAAAACTTTCCACAAATTTTGACATTAGAGATCACTTCTAACATCAGACAACACATAACGTGTACTTGAAAACAAGACAAAAATAAAAAGGGCTTTTACGTGACGTAATAGTGCATTTCTGCGCACATCTAAAAGGCAACTCACTAACTAAACTGTTGACGGAGTAAATAGATTTCGTGTGTGTGTGTGTGTGTGTATATATATATATATATATATATATATATATATATATATTGGCCCATTCAAATCTTCAACTGTATTTCTTTTACTTAACACGGAAGTTGGTAAATATAATTACACTGTTGTTATCTTGTTTATTTTCTGTTTTATTGTCCAATTTCAACCAAATTTGAATATTGTCCTTCGATTTTAGTAAAAACACCCAGTATAAAATTTCACGAAAGTATATCCAGTGGAATCCAAGTTCTTCACGCAGAGAGAGAGAGAGAGAGAGACAGACAGACGTGACATGACAAAGCTAAGAGTCATTTATTCGCAATTGTTTTGCTAGCGCACCTACAAAGAGCAGTAATTTAAGTACCCCCATCTTTGAGCCTGCCATTTATCTCCGTCTGGGACGTTTCAACACCTACAAGACAGCATCAAAAGTTACCATTCATACGCTGGAAATCAATAGTTAATAATAAAAGGAATGAGCTAAAATTTTTAATATATGCTGTAGCTTGTTCAATGTGACAAAATAAATAAACTTTTAAGTAAACTGTAAGCCTGATGTCCAGTTTCTTGCATTCCATATCGTTAGTGTTTTAAAGTCCTTTACTTCGCAATGGATTTCTTAGGCCGAAACATGTAACACGCATGCTGTAGACTTATCCGACGGTAATAAAAATTTCCGTGCGATGTTGGGTGGTTGATATGGTAAACGAAGTCAAAGGACTAATGCTTTCACATTCTCGTTCATTATTTTTTTCGCACACACGAAACACTCTGACGTCATTAAAAGGGGATTTTAAAATCCATTATGAAATGACATTGCACCACACATTTCATGTACGCACACGCACAACATAATACAGTACGAACTAATGCCACAGTACATACCAATAACAAAAAAGAATGGCACCGAAATAACATTACTGGTCTTTTTGTTTTCAGGATAACTCTTTTTATGAAAGTTACATAGTGGCGGATGAGATGGGAACTTAGTGGGAATAGAGTGGCCGAACATACGTAACGAGGCAGTCACAATACTTCTCACGCACACGCGCGGACAACGTGAGTCATAAACTTCAGGAAGTGTCACCTCTAATCCTGCCAAAGTCGAGTGCCGCCAGACACGTGTGCAGCTAACTCCTACACCGTCGAATATTCGAGTTACGAAAATACGAAACTCCGAACAACATGCGCAACTCATCCCCACAAATACACGTATGAATTTCACAAGGCGACCTGGCGAAAACACTTAGAACATATGGGCAAAATGTGGTCACTTTATCAGTACTTACTGCCAAGGGAATGACTCAGGTCAAATGCTCAGGGTGAGTCTATCTCAGTTATCTTGTGGTTTTTCGTCGTGTGCAAATATCATCTGACTAATGCTGCGAGTAATCTAAATATGTTTACTTTTCACAGTTCTTTTGACGTCCGAGAAAAGTAAAAGTGAAAAAGACGCGTCAAATCCTAGGAACAGGAATTCAGTAACTACCGGCATGGAATAGAAACAAGGAAAGGCACGTTAACGGCGAACTCCGCCTCGCATTGGCAGAGCTCTTGGCTTTCATCTTACGACTATTGGAACAAAGGTTACACCGGCTTTGATCGTATGCTACATTCTTTATTCCTATCAACACAATTTTGAACGGGAAAATCGTTTTGGCATAAGAACACTCGAACTCCCAGCGGGATTTTGCAGTGTAACTTTTGAGTACGTCGAGACTTCCCGACAGTATTGCTTACTCTTTCACCACTCGTTACTTCTTACGTTGGAAGTAATTCAGGGTAACGGTTCTAGAGTTGCTGAGTTACTAAACAACGGAAATCGAAAGCAGGTAGTAGTGGATAGAATGGGATAACAACTGTGAGCGATGAATTGTATAAGAGAGTGTCTTCTGTTTGAAGTTACATCCGACAACTTGCTGAGAGACGCTCATAAAAACTGAGAAATATACCAATCAGTGATGTATGAGCCTAGAGTTGAAGGCAGTTCTCCCCACTACGAAAAGACACGTTCGATCAATCAGAAGCAATAAGTAAATGACAAAGAATGTAATTACTTTTCTGATGAGTTTTGTTATTCATGGCAATAGCACCTTAAAAGTGGTTAGAGGCCTTTTTGAATTACTACGGTTTTGCCAAGAAAAAGAGAAAATAATTTATTATATTTTTTATCCAAACCAACAAATTCACAACACACACACACACACACACACATATATATATATATATATATACATATACAAATTCACAACACACATACCTAAATGTATATACACACACAATATTTTATATAACGCAAGTTCTTCTACATATATCAGTGCATCTGCAGCATCTTCAGGGAGTCTTATACTTCTATTTTGCTAAGTTACAAAAATCAAAATTATGAAACTCAATAAAATCATTAGATTAAAATGTTTATATTTGATGATACAATACACTCTATAAAACTTTGTGAGCTGTCAAGTGTTGTAATTACAATAGGTGGAAGTTGTTTGCTTGGTGGCTGCATATAAAATTTGGACTGCCTTAACTGTGTAATCCTGCAATTAATTAATATAAAAAAATGTAATGTAATTAAAATGTGATCAGAAAGGTTAAATGTTTTGTATGTGATAGACTTAGCTATGTTAATGTTGCTTGTATGCGGGTATGATGAGAACTGAAATGGGAGTAAACGTCGAACTACGTGATTTATCGTCTTTTGACGTAAGCCAAGGTGTACAGTGGGTTAAGGTCGTTGACCTTCTGTTCCTCGATAAGTATATCTTGTTGTTAGAAGGCCCCTGAAGATGATGCGGATGAATTGGAACATGTGGGAGTAATTACATTACATAAAATATTGTTAATATATGTATGATGTACAGTTGTTGGTCCGGATAATAAACTGTACAAGATGCATGGTACATACATCAAAAAGCTTTATTATGTGTTTCATTAGCACGACTCCTATGGCCAATAAGCTGCTAGTTACGAAATGTCCTTCACCAGATCTTGAATAACAAAACACCGTGTCCTTTTTCGGAACCGTCAGCTTAAAATATCATAAACTAATTTTTTCTAGACCTGTTTGTCCGCGAGTAGAAAATAAATACAGACTGAACTTGTAAACAGGGACTAATGTATTATTTCATCGCCATCATTTTAATCAAACAGGGAGAAGTGACAATAGGCTAGTGATAGATAAATATATATATATATATATATATATATATATACATGAGGAGACAGTAACACACAGTTATTACATTGTCATTAAGTTGATTAAAAATAAAGATAATATGGTGGGAGGAACGTGCAGCGAGTATCAGAACAACGAGAAATGAACTAAGTTTTCTTTGGAAATATGAACGGAAAGGATCACTCGAAAGACCTGACTGTGGATTGGAGGATTATCCGGAAACTCCCCCTAGAGAAGCAAACAGGGGGATTGGATACTGGATTTATTTTCCCGCGGGCTTGTAAACAACGATTAACCTCTGTTAACATGACAATGAACATTCATGTCACTTGAAATTAATTAATTATTTATTTAGGTAATAAGTTTGTATGCTTTTCCAGCCAGACAGCGACTCAGAGGGTGAAGTAAAATACCGAAATCATTTTTTTGCGCCCACGCGCGTCAATGATGGTGATCTAGATGATCTGTGATGGTGAGAAAATACCCTGTACTGCGAAGCTTCCTATACGGCAAAGCGACATGCAAGGACAACTGAAAGCAGGTTATTTAATGTAGGTCATTAAACTTTTACGCATACTCGTTACTGTGTGCGACAACATGTTTAAAATTCAATATGGCAGGCAATGTACGTATAACGAAATATTGAGACGTGTTCTTGCAACCATTGTTGCAGTGGAAAGTCAATGAATATTACACAACCTGAGTGTATTTGTAGCCTTATATATCCAGCCTAAAATGTACATGCACCATATTGTCATCTGTGGCCTGTCCCAATCTACAATATTGTTTCTACATTATTTCATAAACGGCACGATTTTCGAAAAAGTTACTGAAAATAAAATTGTGTTTTAATTTTCTCTACAACGTTTGTCTGAAGTAATTCTAATCCTAAGAAGAAATGACTAAGATATGATAAAAAAAATGCATATTGGTCTTCATGTTAAGTACCCTTTATTCTTGTCCGATATTAATGAAACACGAATTTTCTCGACAGATTTTCGAAAAATTCTCAAATACCAAATTTCTTTAACTCCATCCAGTGGGAGCCGAACTGTTCCATGCGGACGGACAGACGGATAAACATGACGAAGTTAATAGTCGCTTTTCGCAATTTTGCGAAAGCCCCTAAAAATTTTACACTCTGCGCGTCCTGTATTCATGTGTGTATTTATCTAAGAACACACAGCAGCTTTTACCCTATATAAAACATAAACTGGTTTTTACAACCGACAATAAAAGTATTTACTGCGCGGTACGAACTGGGTGTCGAAATAAAACAGTTCAGGCTATGTCTTTAAAGGGTTACAGCGACAGTCCTGACATATTGACATATTGCATTACACCAGTCCTTATCTCTTACAGAAAAAATCATTTGAATTAACTTTGAACAACGGACTGACAAGAGGCCAAATAGTCAACCAAGCATGAACAAATTCCATTCTGTAGGCTTAAGCGCGATAAATCTCAAAGCGTATCCAACATAATGCATTTTACATTTCCAAACATTATATAAAGTAACGTACTTATACATTAATGAATAGTTAACTTTTGAAAAAACTCACCGAATTATGTTTGCTATTACACAACAAAATCCACTAATAACCCCAGTCATCAACAAACCGAATATGAACTATAAGCACTACCGGCGTAGTTTAGATAATTATAGGATATTTAATTAAAAAGCTGAAAGAAAGACGCAACCTCGGAAACGTCGGTCTTTGGACCAAAAGTGTAAGAAGGTACTCGCCGCTTCCAGTAGTTACGAAGGACTTCAGTCAAAGCAATCACAAACCTTATGGAATAAGTTCAAAAATATATATAAAAGTAAATAACTTATTACAAAATAAACAATTAACCATCACTTTGATAAGTTCGCACCACTTCAACGTCTAATATGTTCGGACACAACTTTTCCATCCAAAGTTAAAATAGAAATAATGTACATTGGATTAGTTAATAGGTCCATCATTGAGAGTATATTGATGGTATTACTGGCTCTATAAACATACATACATACATACATGCATAAATACACACGTACATATATACATACGTAAAGACATACCTAAACATATGCAGACACACATAAACAAAAAAGCTTTCATGCATGCATGGATGCATACACACACACATAGTACATATGTATATAAAATACATACATACACATATAAACATACAGATATACATACATACACACATATATACGTCCATACGTATATACCTACATACATGCATACATAATACGTACATACATAATACATACACACATACATACATATATACAGGCGTAAATATACACATACATACATGCATAATACATGCACGCATGCATACATACATGAATACATACATACATGTATACATAAATACATACATAATGCATACATACATCATGCATACATGCATACATACATACATCATGCATACATGCATACATACATACATACATACATACATCATGCATACCTACATATCTACATACACACTTACACACCTACACACATATACACATACGCACCTATACACACATACACACGTACACACCTACACACATAGACACACAGACACATACACACACACACACACACACACACACAGTGCGGTCCAGAATTTTAGGACTGATTTTTTAAAATTCGAAGACACATAAGGAAGACACATACCTTTCTTTTTTATTCAAAATAAGCTCCAGTGGCATATATACCGGCTTTTGCATGGTCGTACAGCTTCTGAAAATTTGCCGAAAATTCCTCTTATTGGACCTTCTTTATTTCTTCAGTTACGGCTTCTAGGAACTCAGCAACATCCGCAAAGTGGAGTCCTTTTAACTTCATTTTCGACTTGGGGAACAGAAAATAATCTGGCGGAGATAAATCTGGAAAGTACGGAGGATGATAAAAGTTTGTAACATTTTTTGGGTCAAAAATTGGCAAACACTTGCAGCTTTCGGAGCGGGCGCATTATAGTGCAACAAGTAAAAATCTAGAGATAAGGACGCAGCTGGACAAACCCGCTGAATGGGCTTCAGAGGGCGATTTATTACTCCTTTATAAAATTCTGCGTTTACTGTTCTCCCTCCGGTACGAATTCTTTTTGTAGTACGCCTTGATAGGCGAAATAAGTATTTACATATTCTTGATGCGGGACCTTTGGAATTTCAGTTTCTTCGGCCGAGGGGATGTCTCACCGGCCCATTCAGAACTCCGTCGATTTGTTTCGGGGCCATAGGCAAAACACCAGATCTCATCTCCCGTAATAATTTTGTTAAAAATTTTGTGTCTGCATCGGCCATTGCGATGTCTTGGCAAGATGTGACTCGATCTTCCCTTTCCTCAGATGTCAAAGGTGTGTGGAACAAAACGTGAACACACAACTTTCTCTTTCACATATCCTCTTTCAGAATCTGAAGAACTACAGTCTTGGAATGTTCAAAGATTCTGCTATTATTCTTGATGCAATTCGACGGCCATTTTTGAACAAATCAGAAACAGCTGCAATGTTTACCTCAGTTCGAGACGATTTTGGACAGCCACCTCTCTCGTCATCTTCTACCAGCTCCCTTCCGTCTCAAAATCGAGAATGCCATCTAAAAGGTTTGATCGGTTTAGAGCCTCATTCCTGTAAGCCTTTTGCACCAATACTAGTGTTTTTGCCGCAGATACACCGGATTTGAAACAAAATTTTATGGCAACTCTCTGTTCATTTCCGTCATCCGTGACGTATAAAGAAAACTGACTTTACAAGACAAGTTATAATTCTACACTGTCGCAGATAAACAAAGAAAGATCGGTGTGTGAACGGATGTTCGTTGATAGTAATTAGTTAGTGGGTTGGCTGATAGATCGCTCTAGTTCTGCTATTTAAAAAAAATCCTAAAACTAATGCATCGCAAAGTGTACACACACACACACACACACACACGTACATATACACGCACACACATACGCACACGTACACACACACAAACACACACACACACATACACACACACAAATATACATACATATACACACACACACACACACATCCACCCACCCACTTAATTTCTCTACTAATTAAAAAATTCTCTTCAAAGATTTTTTATAAAAAACAACTTTTCATGTATTCCTTCTCATACAACAAGAAATACATACGGCTCAAAAATGTGAAGTAGAATTTTTTGTAAATAATTAAATTAATATGACAACAAAACTACAAACCATATACTCCAAGTGTATGTTCTTATCAAATGTTGTACAAAATGGTTCGATATCGAATAATCGAAATCAAAAGACATCCACTATTGCAATATTAACCTACCATAACAGAGTTTATCTGTCGATACTTCCCATGTGTTTCAAGCTATCGTCAATAATCGCGTTTTATATCCAACATGTTACTTAAGTTTGAAGGCGCACGATGGTGCAGCAAATATAGTCCTTATAAAACAAAATGCCAAGTTAGGCGTCACGTTGGTAATTACAGGACAGTCTATAGACCCACCGTAAAGATGGATCCTTGCACTCGCCGATATCAGTTTTATGTGGACCCTCTCATGAGGTATAAAATGAAAAACATGATGCTTATAGGCACTCCGTAACACTTTCTTGTACATTTTAACTTCTAATGCGAACACAAAGACTGGTTCTTTTAACTTTTAACTTCTGTACATTCTTACGAGTTCCGTGTGTTGTATTTCTCTTAATGAGCGCAATTAAAATAAGAAACGCCAAAGCTGCACTACTTCAGTTTACTACCTGCCACTGGCTAAGTAATTATGCACATACTTAACAACGTCTGAGGGGCTGAACTTCCTCCTTGTTCTTCCAGCTTCCTTCTCATTTCCGTACCTAATCTACCTCTAATCTGAAAATCTGACATCTCTTTCAGTAACATGCTCCCGAAATGTTCCTTCTAGGCGGTTAGTGGGATTCTGAAAATCCCAAGAGGAACGAAGAGACTAAAAGTGATTGAAGCAACTTTCGACGATTTTTATATCCTACAGAATTCTTTCGGCTCTCAAAGTCCTAAGGCTGGCGCATCCTATCTGCCAGAAAACAGAGCAGCACAGGGAAAAACTGGAAAAGAGTACCTACTTAGGAGTGGATAGGCAAAGATTTTTTTTCTGCTTCTGCGAACTTAAATTTTATTTTTCTGGAGTTAAGAGTACGGATCTCCTCCATTTTCCAACTACCAAAACCGGCAAAGGAAAGAAACTTGCAGGCGAACAAGACCATAATTATCTGAGGAGCAACGTACAAGAACACAAAGTAACAACTGCGATCATAGCATCCATCAGTAGTTATGTACGTACGTATGTATGTATATGTGTAAGTAAGTAGGTAGGTATTATATGTACGCATGTGTATGAATGTATGCTTAGGTACGTATGTTTGTATGTGTACATGTACGTAGGTACATACGTAGGTGTATCTGTAAGGAATGTGTATGAATATTTATGTACGTAGGTATGTGTGTGTGTGTGTAGGTATGTATGTCCAGGTATGTATGTCTGTATGTATTATGTATGTATGTATATACATATGCATGTATGTACGTACGTAAGTAAGGGTATGAACGTATGCGTATGTATGTACGTGTGTGTACGTATGTAACCTACGTATGTATATGTGTGTGTGTATTTAACTTTACGTATGTACATAAGCATACCCCATGTACGCATGCTTGCATTTTTTGTATTTATATATATACATGAAAGAGTGGATGCATGTTTGCACATATTAAGAATGTATGTGGCGTATGTCCGTACCCACCTACACTTACTAGGGGTGTTCAATAATTTATCTACCTGAGTAAGAAGGAAACAATTTATCACAAAAAAATATTTTTTATTTTTCAATGTAGTCCCCTAATAACTCAAAACACTTCGCCCACTTTTGTTGCAACGACTTTATCCCCCTGGAAAAAATCTTTTGACTGCTCTTCAAACCAGGTCGTGACTGCCTCCTTGACTTCTTTATCGCTTGAAAATCATTTACCCCGAATAAATTTTTTCATAACTCGGAATAGAAAATAATCCGAGGGAGCTAGGTCTGGACTGTAGGGTGGGTGATTTAGCTGTTGGAACCCACATGCCGAATGGCAGCTTGAGATTTTGCAGACATGTGCACTGGCGCTTCGTCATGAAGGAGCAGCTCGCCTGCTGAGAGCTTTCCTCGCCTTTTCTCTTTGATAGCCTCTCGCAAAGCGGTAATTGTGTTAGCATAGGTCTGTCCAGTTATGGTAGTCTTCTGTGGCATGAATTCTAAAAGCAGAACTCCTTTCTCATCCCAGAAAAAAGTTGCTATGACTTTGCCAGCAAATTTTTCAACCCTAAACTTTTTAGGGGTGGGGGAAGTCTTGTGCTTCCACTGCATGGACTCCATTTTGGACTCAAGATATCTGTGATATACCCAAGTCTCGTCTCCTGTAACCAAACGTTGAAAAAAATGTTCCGGATCCTCAGTGAGCAGCTCCAAGTTCTCTTGACAGCACTGGCGACGAGTGTCCTTCTGAAAAGGACTCAGTATTCTTGAGACCCATCTTGCACTGACCTTGGACATGTCCAGCTTTTCATGAATAATGGTCCAAACTGCTCCTGTTGAGATGCCTGTCTCTTCCGCTAATCTCGACACTTTCATTCGCCTGTCTGCCAAAATCAAACTTTCCAATTTCTGGCACATTTCTTCAGAAGTCGCATCCACAGGACGCCCAGTGTGAGGGTCATCTTCAATCGAGTCTCTTCCCCACTTAAATTGTTTACTCCAAAATTTCTCTTTGTAGTAAGAAGGGGCAGACTCCCCATAAACTGTCACCATGCGTTTAAGTATCTCTTTTGGCTTCTTACCTTCTTTAGTAAGAAATTTTTTAAACTGATCTTTGCTCCAAATAGAGCAGTTTCTTAGAAACCTCACACACAGGTTCACTTGACATGCTGTCACTCTGACAGTTAGAATCGCACTGAGCTGAGGCTGCATATGTGACACCTCAAGACATGTCCCAACATGCACAGAC